>TARA_R110000868_G_scaffold405206_2_pt1 | contig 60736 bp, 51 predicted proteins | sample TARA_R110000868 | Tara Oceans TARA_R110000868 (sample SAMEA4397489) | marine metagenome | biome: Polar Biome; feature: [SRF] surface water layer (ENVO:00010504); material: water (ENVO:00002006), including particulate matter (ENVO:01000060) such as... | depth 5 m | reverse complement strand
TGATCAACACACAAGAACAGTCCGGAAAACCCGGGACAGGTCAGGTGACAGCTCCCGACGACGACCCCACCCGCATCCGCTCCCAGCCGGCGCTCACCCGCTCGACGGGCCGCGTCTGGCTGATCGTCGGCGGGATCTTCACGGTGATGGCGCTCGCCGTGCTGGTGCCGATGACGGCCCTGCCTCCCGCGGGCGTCGCGCTCACCGCGGCGATCGTGGTGGTGCTCGCCTACGCCGTGATCCTCGTCGCCCGCCTGCTGGTGCCGGTGCGACGCCTCCGACTGCGCCTCGGCATCATGGCGGTGTCGATGCTCATCTCGGCGGCGGTCGCACTCATCGCCGCGGTGATCGTGGCGACGGCCGCGGCGCAGGAGCTGGCGGGGGTCGTGTGAGCCGCGCCTGATGAGCTCCGGCGCGAGCCGTCAGCGGCTCAAGAGCGAGTTGTAGACCCCCCAGAGCACGACCAGTCCGACGATCGGGCCCGCCAGGTCGGTGATCAGCCGCTCTGCAAAGGACTTGCGGCGTCGCTGGTTCCGACGGCGTGGCGCCGGCCGTCGCGCTGACGGCGAGGGCGGTTCTGCGAGTGCAGACGCGATTCGTGCGCCGAGCGACGGACGCGGACGCGGCCGCGCGGGCACGTTGACGCGTTTCGGCTCCGGTTTCGCGGGTCGCCGAGGCCCGACGGCCGCGGCGAGTGCGTCGTACTCGCGTCGCACGTGGTCCGGCGGCGATGACGGCCGCGGCTTCGTCATCCACGTCTCGGGTCGCACCGCCGCGTCCACGATCCGTCCGATCTGTTCTTCGCTGTAGACAGGCCGGCGGCGCAGAGTGCGGACGAGTTCCCGGTCGGAGATGACCTGGATCAGCGTGACGCCGTCGCCCGACGGCGCTTTGCGAGTGATCTGGCTCGGCGCGACGAACACGATGAGCGACACGACGTCGATCGCGAGGCCGGATGCTCGCGAGAGCGCCTCTTCGACGCGTTTGGACTCGCGGATCGACGCGAAGATGTAGGGCTGTTTGAAACCATCGACGTGCAGCCCGCGGCCCGCGGCCCAGACCTTGCGTCCGGGGCTGTACTTCGTGTTGATGGCGAAGACACCCGCGGTTGAGATCGCGATGTGGTCGATGTCCGTGCCGCGGCTGCCCACAGGAACGGAATGCAGCACGGTCCATTCGGGGCCGAGCGTGGCGAGGATTTCGGCGACGCGCCGTTCGCCGGTGACACCGTCGAACCAGCCGCGCGCCTCATCGTCGATGACGACAGTCCCGCCCTCGTCGACCCGAATGGTGCCGCGGTCCCACTGGCGCAGGAGTTCGTCCATGAGGGAGTGACCCGGTACGCGCTCTCGAAGATCACTCATGAAATGAGAATGCCTCGCTGAATGCAGGCGGGGTACCCCGACTTCGGGTGGCAAGGGTATACCCGGCGTATACTTGCGGCATGGTTGCGACCACGATCAAAGTTCCCGGCGAGTTGCGCGACAAGCTCAACGCCGAGGCGCGTTCGCGCGGCACCACCGTCGCGGGCGTCATCGAGCATCTGATCGCGGAGCGCGACCGCGCGGAGCGGTTTCGGCGGATGCGAGCCGAGCGTGCGGCGCTCGCTCCCTCCCAGCGCGCCGAGCTGGTGACCGAGTACACGGATGTCGAGGCTGCGGCCGTCGCCGACCTGTCCGCCGACTCATCCTGACCTCGTGCTCGAGCTTCATTCTGGTGACGTCGTCTGGGCGGACCTCGGCGACTCGTCTGGCCGGGAGTACGCCGGTCGTCGGCCGCTGGTGGTGATCGCGGGGGAGGAGTACCTCGAGATCGTCGACACGCTGGCGATCGTGGTGCCAGTGACGACGCGTGATCGGGGCTGGTCGAATCATGTGCGGCTGGCAGGCCCGGCCGGACTTGATGCGCCGAGCTTCGCGGTGACCGAGCAGCCGCTGACGGTCTCACGCGCAAGGCTGCTCGCGGTGGCCGGCCGGGTCGACGATGCGTGTCTCGGCGAGATCCGTGGATGGGTGCGGGACTTCGTGGGTGCGCACTGACTGCTGGCGTCGCGATGTCGGCGCGCACAGCGCGAAGGCGCTCATGCGCCCCGAGCAGTTACAGGCTCGTCACCCACATCCAGAAAGCCCCGAGGATGGCCGCCGGAAGGAGCACATCGCGAACGATGACGTCGGCGCGTGAGCGACCGCACCTCGGTCGGCCGTGAGGTACCAGATCGGCCTCGGCGGATACCGGTGGTGGCGCGTCGGTCTCTCTTGATGCCCCGCCCGCGGACATGCTGGCCTTGCTTCCGGGCCGCCATCCGTCGCCGACCAACGCCTCAAGCGAGAGAAATTCGCGCAGCACGACACGTGGATCGGTCGACACGCTCGGAGTTGGTCCCCAGGTCTCGGGCCGACGGGCTGCGGTCGCAATTCTTGCCGTCTGCTCGGCGGTGAAGACGGACGGGCCCCGCAGCGTGTGCGGGATCTGGCGGTCGGACAGGATGAAGAACTCAGGATCTCCCGGTGCGGGTTGATGCGGGCGGCGGTATGAGATCCGCTCGGGCTCAACGAAGACGAGAAGCGAGACCACGGGGACGGTCATCCCGGAGGCGCGGGAGAGCAACTCGGACGCACGCCGTCCTTCCCGGAGGGAGCTGCTCACGTAGGGCACGCTTCGCGGACCGACCATCAGTGTCCGACCCGCGGCCCACACCGAGGCGCCGGGGCTGTACTTGGTGTTGATGGTGAACACGCCAGCTTCACCGATTGCCACATGGTCGATGTCGCCGTATTCGCCGGTGGGAACCGAGTGCAGAATCGTCCAGCCGTCGCCGAGCTCGTCGAGAAGCGCGGCGACGTGTCGTTCGCCGATGACGCCGCGATACCAGCTCATCGCCTCGTCGTCGATCACGACCGTGCCGGGTTCCGTTCCAGCTCGGAATGATCCGCGGTCCCGGTGTCGCAGCAACTCGTCGATGAGGGAATGGCCGGGTACCCGCTCCCGAAGATCGCTCACCGTCTGAGAGTGCCTCACCGGCGATGGTGAGGCACCCCCGACTTCGGGTGGCAGGGGCACCTGGTTGGCCCGCCGCCTACGCCCCGCGCGCCTCCCCGCGCTCGTCTTCGTCGAAGCCGCGCTTGCGCTTCCGGCGCACGTCGGTCATGTAGCGGCTGGTCGAACGGCTCATCCCGCGCACCCCGTCGGCGCCAGCGTCGTAGGTGAGGGCGGAGTCGCGGCCGATGCCGAGGTCGCGGGCGGTGAGCACGGCGTCCTGGTTGGCGCCGAGGAAGACGAAGTCCCAGTCGTACTGCTCGGTCTGCTGGGTGATGAGGTCGCGCACCATGTCGTGGTCGTATTCGCGGCTGGAGTTCTCGTGGCCGTCGGTGACGATGATCACCTGCACGGTGTCGGGGCGGGCGTGCTCGGGCAGGGCGGCGAGCTGCTGGCCGAAGATCTGGATGGATGCGCCGAGCGCATCCATGAGGGCGGTGCCGCCGCGGGGCTCGAGTTCGATGCGCACGGTGCGGGCATCGGCCATGGTGTGGGTGTGCTCGATGACGCCGTCGAAGATGACGACGTCGACGGTGAGCAGTCCGTCGAGGGCGGACTGCTCGGCGAGCAGGCGGTTGAGCGCGTCGACCATTGCGTCGCGGATGGCGATCATCGAGCCGGACCGGTCGATGACGAGCAGCAGGGCGGTGTAGTTCGGGTCGGTCATTGGGGGCTCCTCGTGTGAGATCGGATACCCGCGAGCAGCGAGTCGATCAGTTTGAGGGGGGCCGCCGACATCGGACCGCGCGTCGCTCCGGAAGCGGCGCGAACGGGTGGCGGAGTCGCGGACTGGATGCGGCTTGCTGCGTGACATTTAAGCGACGAGCCACAAATCGAACGCAGCATTCTCGACGCGTCGCCCTAGCTCGCTCGAGCGGCACGGCGGCGGTCCTATGTTAAGAAGATGACTTTCACGCAGGAAATAGAACTGCGCGGCACCATGCTCCGGGTCGACCCGGCCGTGCAGAGCGTGCTGGGTGCTCCGATGTCGGTGCGCGATGCCGGCGACGTCGAGGGAGCGGCGCACGTTGCCACGATCGAGACCGCTGATGGAATGCGCGCGACCGTAGGCGTCTGTTCGTGGCCGGGCGATGAAGCCGATGTGAGACTGCTCGACTTCTGGTCGGGTGCGGACGACTACCGACGACTTGAACGCGCCGGCAAGATGTCTCTCGCGATGGTCGCCGACCGGCGAGTCGGGATCCTGCGCGCGATGCGATACGGCGAGCGGGAGTGGCCGACGCTGCAGACCGTCGACTGGGCGCAGCTCGACCAGCTGGCCGGCACCGACTTCGCCGCGCTGTTGACGGAGCACGGAGCGACGGTCGGCACGGTCGCCGAGCTCAACCCGGCGGGTCGCCGGTTCAAGGAGGCGCCGGCGTTCGCGTTCGCCGACGCCCCGGTCAGCGCGCTCGTTGCGTTCGCGGTGACACGGGTCGTGCCGATCATGGTCGGTTTCGGTCGGCCGGGCCTGGAGTCCGTGCACGGATGACCGCGATCCACATCGAACTCCCCGAGCACTCCAGCTACGGCGAGATCATGAAGGCGTACTTCTCGCTCATGCGCGGGTTCGGCATCGAACTGGGGATGCGCTGCGACGCGAAGCTGACCGAGCAGGAAGGGCCCGAGTGGTGGTCCGACCTGATCGCACAGCGTCGGCTTGACGGTCGCTGGAAGGGTACGGTCAACCTCAACGATCCGAGCATCACCCTGCCGGAATATGTGTGGGGCCAGGATTCTCCTCTGGCGCTAGTGTTCTCGTCGAAGCCTCAGTCGAAGATCCTGGCGAAGAAGATCCACCACGCGCGTAACACATGGCTCCACTTCAGCGAAGCGCCTGGGCCGGTAGAACTCGGCGAAGTCGCGGCACTGATAAAGCAGTTTGCGAGCCTGAACGGCCTCAAAGTCGAGGCTCCCGCGGCACGGATGGTCAAGCGCACTCAGCGAATCGCGACCGGGCAGTACCAGCCGTATCACGACGTCGTCGCGAAATGGCTCGAGGCGCACCCACCGGCCGCCTCCGACGCGGACCCATCGCATGCCGCCTCGGCTGATGAGCCGACTGTTGACGCGCCGTCGGAGTCGGTCGATGTCCCGGCGCCGGCACTTGAGCGCCGTCCGCCGATCGGCGGACGCTGGGGCGGCGACGTGCCGCCCGTGCGCTACGTGCCGAGTCGCACCGGCGATCTGGTCGATCCGACGACCGGGCGCGGTCTGCGCGTCGACGTTGACGCCGGTGACTGGGAGCGGAAGCGGCGCCTCTGGCTGGCGCCGAATCCGATGGGCGGCATCTGGATCGACGACCGCGACGGGGCGGTCGGGGGCTACGTCCACGGCGTCGCGCGTCTGCTCGGCTACCTCGGCGCCGAACCGGACGATGGGCAGGCACGCGGGTTCCTGCTGCCGCACTATTACGAGCTCGATGAGGGGCGCATCGTCGATCTCGATTCGGGGGAGCGCCTCAGCGACGCGGTGTCGCCGGGCGCCCGCGGCGAGGCGATCGCGCTTGAGTCGGCGGTCGCAGCGGCCTCGGATGAGCACGCCGGTCTGCGACTGACGAACTACGGCGACCTCGTGGCGACGAGCGCGAGCGGTGTCGAGCGCGTCGCCGTCGTGGAACCCGAGACGTGGTTCCCCGGGCGACTCGCATGATCGCATGCCGCACCGATGTCGGTGCCCTGTGCGATCCTGCTCAACTGTTTTCTGGCCGGAGAGGAACACGATGATTGCCGATGGCATCAAGCTGAATGGCGCGAACAGCGTCCCCTGGAGTGACCACAAGGTGGAGGGTGCGGTCACCGACCGCGTGTATTTCGGTCGTGACGAGTCTGGCGTCGGCGAGGTGCAGGTCGCGGTCGCGTCGGTGACCGTGAAACCCACGAAGGCGCTGCTGGCTGATCTGTGGAAGACCCGCGGCACGAAGAGCGCCATGCCGGTGGTGGTGGCGGCCGTCGCATCCGACGGCGTGTGGATCTTCAGCGGCGGCACGGACGCCCTGCCGCTCGGTCCGCTGCCGCAAGCCCAAGCCGAGCAGCGTCTCCAGGCCGTGCTGGACGAACCGGACGGCCTCGCCGCAGCGCAGCGACTGAAGGCGATTGAGGCCGCATACGACTCGATCGGTGTCGGGGGGTTCGCCAACCACTACCTGTTCGCGAGCTACCACCTCAAGCAGGACGTGCCGCGACGTGCCGACTGGGCGGAGGCAGGCGAGCGTGCGCGAGGCATGCTCCAGCAGCGTGGTCGCGACCTGATCGGCTCGCTTGGCTTCACGGCGGAGCCTGCGCCGGGCGGTGCGCTGGTGCTCCGCGGCACCACGGGCGCTCGCCGCGCCATCGCGGTGCTGCTGGATGAGTCGGAGCACTTCGACCAGAAGAGCCCCCGCCATCAGCTGTCTCCGGTTGCGCACGGTCTGGAGCTTGCGCGCCGCGAAGAGGTCGCGTGGGTCGTCTTGCTGCGTCGGAGCACCCTGCGGCTGTATCCGGGGCGTGACGGTGTCGGCGTCGGCCAGCGCGGGCAGTCGGAGACGTACTTCGAGCTTGACCTGGCGATGGTCGATGCGGATTTCGCGGCACTGCTGCCGCTCGTATTCTCGTCCGAGGCACTCGAGCCGGGTGGCTCCGCCGACGAGATCCTTGCCGGATCGGGCCGCTACGCCGCCGACCTCGGTTCGCGTCTTCGCGATCGCGTGTATCTCGGTGTGGTTCCCCGCTTGTCGATTGCGGTCGCCGAGCGTCTGCCGCCGTTGGGGGTCGCGACCGACGCCGAGGGCCTGCAGCTCGCCTACACGCTCAGCATGCGGATCCTGTTCCGTCTGCTGTTCCAGGCCTACGGCGAAGCCACTGAGCTGCTGCCCGCCGGTCGTAACGAGCACTACGACGCCAACAGCCTGCGCGCGTTCGTCGAACGCGAGATCAGCACCGGCGAGCATGAGTTCGCCGACACCGCCTCGTCGATCTGGCGCGACCTCGCCCAGGTGTGGGACGCGATCGCGCACGGCAACCCTCGATGGGAGGTTCCCGCCTACGGCGGCAGCCTGTTCGATCCGGCGAGCGAGGAGGGCCGCCTGCTCGACAAGCTCCAGCTTCCCGACAGCGTGCTCGGCCCGGCGCTCCAGGCGATGCTCACCGAACTCACCGAAGACGGCGTGCCGGGTGCCGTCGACTTCCGTTCGCTCCAGGTGCGCGAGTTCGGCACCATCTATGAGGGGCTTCTCGAGTCATCGCTCTCGCTCGCCGAGACCGACCTCACGGTCGACAAGGCAGGCGTGTACGTGCCGGCCAAGGACGGTGACGAGATCGCGGTGCGCGCGGGCCAGCCCTACTTCCATTCGGCATCCGGCGAACGCAAGGCGACCGGCTCGTACTACACCCCCAAGATCGTGGTCGATCACCTGATCACCCGGTCCGTCGAACCGGCGCTCGATGCGCACCTCGCGCGTGTCCGGGCGCTCATGGATGAGGGACGCGAACGCGAGGCCGGCGATCTGTTCTTCGACTTCCGTGTCGCCGATCTTGCGATGGGGTCGGCGCACTTCCTGGTCGCCGCCGTGGACAAGATCGAGCGCGGCATGCGCGACTTCCTCACCGCGACGCCGGTTCCGTCGGTGCGCGCCGAACTGCAGCGACTCGCCGAGAAGGCGCGCGAGGCGCTCGGTGCCGATGCCCAGGCGGCGGAAGCGATCACCGAAGCGCAGCTGCTGCGCCGTCAGGTCGCGCGACGCTGCGTATACGGGCTTGACATCAACCCGCTCGCGGTCGAGCTCTCACGCCTCGCGCTCTGGATCCACACCTTCGTCCCGGGCCTGCCGATGTCGAGCCTTGACCACGGGCTGGTTCTCGCGAACTCGCTCACCGGCATCGGCACGGTCGACGAGGCGATCGACGCGTTGGCGGTGGGAGACCTCTTCGCTCCCCTCATCCGAGAGCCCCTGGATGACGCACGCTCCCTGCTCATCGACTACGCCAACGCGAGCGAGGCCGACCGCCGTGAGGTCGCCGACGGCGCGGCGATGCTCGCGCGTGCGCAGGCCGCTGCCGCTCCGGCCAAGGCGGTCTTCGACGTCGCGATCGCGATGCGCCTCGGCGTCGTCCAGCCCGGGAGCGCCTACTCGCAGGACGACATCGACCAGCTGGCGGCGGAGCCTGCGGTGCGAGAAGCCGTCGACGCCGTGAACCCTGCCCACCTGCCGTACCTGTTTCCTGAGGTCTTCCTCCGAGCGAATCCGGGATTTGACGCGCTCGTGGGCAACCCGCCGTGGGAGAAGCTCCACATCGAAGAGCATCAGTGGTGGGGCCTGCGGATACCCAAACTGCGCAGCATGCCTCAGAAAGAGCGAATTGCCGCGCTTGAGGCGTTTCGCGCGAGCCGACCCGATCTTGAACGGGCGTACCAACAAGAGATCCAAACGGTTGCCGGCATCAACCGCGCCGTCGCGACCGGCCCGTATCCGGGACTCGGCTCGGCCCACCTCGATCTGTATCAGGCATTCGCGTGGCGGTTCTGGTGGCTGACACGCAGCAACGGGCGGACGGCGGTCGTCCTGCCACGCGGCGCGCTTTCCGGCTCTGCCCTGCAGGGATGGCGACATGATGTGATCTCATCGGGTGCTTTCGCTGATGTCTGCTTCTTGACGAACAAGGGCGGCTGGGTATTCCCCAACGTCGACGGTCGTTACACCGTGGGTCTCACGGTGCTCGAAAAGGCCGCCGAGTCCGTCGTTCGCTTTTGCGGACCATTCGCAGATGAGAAGGAGTTCGTCGACAACGCGCCGCGGTTGTCGGACGTGCCCGGCGACGAGTTCCTCAGCTGGTCCTCGACCGCGGCCTTCCCCTTGATTCCCGATCCGACTTCCGCGGAGGTCTTCCTCCAGATGAAGAAGTCGCCACGGTTTGACGAAACTCGCCCGGACTGGGATTTCCGCCCGATCCAAGGCGACTTCAACGCCACCGCGGATAAGGCGAAGTTCGAGTTCGACATCGACGAGCCGAAGGGGCGCATTCCTGTGCTCGCCGGGGCGTCGTTCAACCTGTGGGATCCCGACTTCGGCACACCATACGCCTACGGCCAACCGGAGGTCCTGCGCGCTGCCCTCGCTGCGAAGCTCGCCCGCGCGACCACCAACAAGCGCTCGGCCTACTTCGGGCTGACCTTCGCTGACGGCGAACTCCCGATGGACCGAGCGCGCATCGCGTTCCGCGACATCGCCCGAGCGACGGATTCGCGGACGACTCTCGCGTGTCTGTTGCCTCCCGGAAGTGTGGCCGTGCACAACGCGCCGCTGTTGGTCTGCCGGAGGGGCGGCACAAAGGCTGAGGCGTTCCTACTCGGCGTCCTCAGTTCGATTCCGTTCGACTGGGCTGCGCGTAGGTGGGTTGAGCTGCACCTCACATTCGAGGTGCTTGCGGCGCTTCCGATCCCCCGGTATGTCGAGGGGAACGCGTGGGCACGCCGGGTGGTTGAGCTCAGCGGTGGGCTCGCGGCGGTCGATGCTCGGTACGCCGACTGGGCGGCGGAGGTGGGCGTCGAAGCCGGCACGGTTGCCAGCGCGGGCGAGCGCGAGCCGATGCTTGCCGAGCTTGATGCGCTCGTAGCGCTTCTATACGGCCTTACACGCCAGCAGGTCGAGCACGTCTTCGCCACGTTCCATCGTGGGTGGGGCTATCGCACCCGTCTTGACGCCGTGCTGCAACATTTCAACGAGTGGGAAGGGCGCTGACATGGTGAAGCCCGACAAAGCGAACGCCAAGGACCTGTTCGAGACAAAGAGGCGCTACGACATTCCGCCGTTTCAGCGTCCGTACGTGTGGAACGCGGAGGATCAGTGGGTCCCGCTGTGGGATGACGTCGTGCGCGTCGCCGAATCGCACCTCGTCGCGCGCAGCAGTCGGCCGGTCGGAACCCACTTCATGGGCGCGATCGTCGTCGAACTCACCGAAGCGACCTCCGCTGGAGTCGACCGCTTTGACGTCATCGACGGCCAGCAGCGCCTGACCACGATGCAGCTACTTCTCGACGCGGTCGAGAAAGTTCTGACTGAGCTCGGCCACGAAGACGAGGCCGACTCGCTGCGCGAACTCACCAAGAACGACAAGCCGAGATTCGCCGGAACGACGGACCGATTCAAGCTTTGGCCGTCTCGCGCCGATCGCACTGCCTTCGCCCACGCGATGGACCCGAGCGAGCCGAAGCCGCCGAGCGAAAGCCAGATCCTCGGCGCGCATGACTTCTTCTCCCGCGAAGCGCGCCGATGGTTGTCGGGGGAACCCGACGAACATGGCGATCGACCGCCCGGATCCGAAGCCGCTCGTGCGGAGCAGCTGTGCGAGACGATCGCACGACGGCTCATGGTCGTGACGATCGACCTTTCCGATGAAGACGACCCGCAGTTGATCTTCGAGACCCTCAATGATCGCGGCACCCCGCTGTTGCGCGCTGATCTCATCAAGAACTGGATCTTCCGCAAAGGCAAGCTCCTCGACGCAGACGTTGAGAAGTGGGCCGCGACGATCTGGGATGACTTCGATACCGAATGGTGGCGTGCCGAGATCTCGCAGGGCCGCACGAGTCGCTCGCGGGTCGACGTGTTCTTGCAGTACTGGCTGACGATGCGCACGTTGGATGTGGTGAAGTCGGAGCGCGTGTTCGTGCAGTTCACGGCACATGCGGACGAGAGAATGAGCGACGTCGCCTCCGCCGAGGACTTCCTTCTCGAGCTACGGCGCGACGCCAACACGTACCGAGATCTGGTCGACTTGGGTGTGGAGACGGCCCCGGGCCGGTTCCGTGCACAAGTGATCGAGGCCATGGAGCTGGCGGCGACCATGCCCGTGCTCCTCTGGTTCATCTCGGACAATCACGAGGTGCCCGGCGAGCAGATCGAGATCGGCCTGGGGGCTCTCGAGAGCTGGGCTACGCGAAGGACGTTGCTGCGCCTCACCTCGAAAGACGTGAATCGTCTGATGGTCGCGCTGCTCAAGGAGCTGCGCGACGTTGATCCGGCACGAGCGGGGCATGCGCTCCGAGAGCTGCTTTCCGAGCAGACAGCGAATTCCCGGTTCTGGCCGTCCGACGAAGCATTGCGCGAGGGTCTTCCGAGCTCTCGCGTCTACGGTGTGATCAATCAGAGGCGCCTGCGCACGATTCTCGGCCACATCGAGATGCTGCGACGAGGTCGCAGCACGATGCACGAGCAGGTTCCCGTGCCGAGCGGGTTGTCCGTGGAGCACATCATGCCTCGTGGGTGGCGCGATTTCTGGGACAGCGAGCCCCGGCTCGAAGGGCAGGACGCGCAAGAACGCGACGTGCTGGTCAACTCGATCGGCAACCTCACGGTGATCACGCAACCGCTCAACAGCTCGTTGTCGAATCGGCCGTGGGTGGATGCCGACGCTGCCGAGCTGAAGGCTGGCGGCCACGCCGGCAAAGGGAAGCGCTCGTTGCTGCAGCAGTTCAGCCTTCTCGTCATCAATAAGGAAATCGTCGACGAGCACGCCGACCACTGGAGCGAGGACGACATCATCGAGCGGGGCCGCGCCCTGACCGACGACATCATCGAGATCTGGCCCGGCCCGGATGTCGAGATCCAGTCGGAAGCCTTCGAGAAGACACGCGACGGAAGGGACCTCGCGTGACCGACCAGCTGCCCGTCTTCGCCACGAACCGCCTCGCCCCGCCGATGTCCGTCGGCGAGGAGATCGCTCGGCTGTTCCGCGTCAATCGCGACGCTTTGGCCAGTGCGCCGAGCGCCGCGATCGCCACGGCATACGTGAACCCGGCAGGCTTCCTGCTTCTGGCCGACGAGCTCGAGCAGATGCCCCGGATTCGGCTGCTGCTCGGTGCGGAGCCGATCCCGGACCCGGTTCAGGCGGAGCGCGCCGAAGACTCGGCGCGCACCCGGCTCAAGGCTGCGCTCACCGACCACGACGCATGGCTTCGCGCCGAGCGTGATGCCCTCGGTTTCGTTCCTGAAGCCACCCACTCCGCGAAACGCCTCGTCGAGTGGCTGCGCGCCGCGGATGAGCTGGGCGAGCCGGTGGTCGAGATCCGTCGCTACACCGGCGGATTCCTGCACGGCAAGGCCTACATCAGCCACCATCCGACCCATCCCGCGTACCTCGCAGGGTCGAGCAACCTCACGCTCGCAGGGCTGACGCGCAATGCGGAGCTCAACGTCGGCGCCTCCGGCACCCACGGCTCGACCGGACAGGTCATCGAGTGGTTCGAGGAATGCTGGGCCGACAGCGAGCCTTACGACCTCGCCGCCCTCTATGAGCCGCTGTGGGGCGAACACAGCCCGTGGACGGTGTTCCTGCGAATGCTGCTCGAGAGGTATGGCGCCCACCTCGACGAGGAAGAGGCGTCAGCGACGCGGTTCGAGCTGACGCGGTTCCAAGCCGACGGCGTGCGACGGATGCGCCGTCTGCTCGACGAGATCGGCGGAGTGCTCGTCGCCGACGAGGTGGGACTCGGCAAGACCTTCCTTGCCCTCGAAGTGATCGCCGCCGCCACCGAGGAGCTGCGCCAGAGGGTACTGATCGCGGCGCCGGCGGCGCTCAAAGCGGGCGTCTGGGACCCGCTGCTTGAACGGTACGACATGAGCCGGCGCGTGCGTGTGCACTCCTATGAGGAGATCCGCAGCCGGATGGACCCGGAGCACCACGAGCATCGGGAGTTCGTCGATCGCGCCGAGGACGCCGCGCTTGTCATCGTGGACGAGGCTCACAACCTCCGCAACGCGTCCGCGGCGCGCTCCACGGCTCTCGACCGAGTGATCCTGTCGGGCAAGCACCCCAAGAAGGTGGTGCTGCTCACCGCAACCCCGGTGAACAACTCGCTTGCCGATCTTGAGACTCTCATCAAGTATTTCGTGCGCGACGACGCACGGTTCGCGTCGCAGGGCATCCCGTCGGTCCGCGAGTACATCCGCAACGCGCAGCGTCTGGACCCGGAAGCGTTGACGCCCGCGCACCTCTTCGACCTGATGGACGAAGTCGCGGTGCGCCGCACGCGGAGCTTTGTGAAGCAGAACTATCGAGGCGACACCGTTCCGGGCCCGGGCGGCCGTCGGATCGTCGTTGAGTTCCCCGATGCCGACGTCTACAAGGTCGACTACACGTTGGATCAAGTGGGGGAGCAGCTCGTCGATGCCGTCACCTACGCGCTCGACATTCCGGAGAGCGAGAAGCACGTCGCGTCGTTCGAGCAGCGCCGGAACGATCCGGGGCGACTTCTTCTCTCGCGCTATGCGCCGAGTGCCTACCTGCTGAGCGAGAAGCTCGACGCCCGCCAGGTGTCGAACATGGGTCTCCTGCGTTCGGCGCTTCTGAAGCGCCTCGAATCGTCGCCCAATGCGCTCGCGAGCACCCTGCAGGTGCTGATCAACGCCCACGAAGGCTTCCTGGCTGCACTCGATGAAGGTTGGGTGCTGATCGGCGGCGCGCTACGCGACTACGTCAACTCGGAATCGGAAGACCTGGACGAGATCGTCGCGGCGCTCGACGAAGATGAGTCCCATCAGGCGTCTCCGGCGGACGACTATCACGCCGAACTTCTCGCGTCCGATGTCGCGCTCGACCTGGAGCTGCTGCGGAGCATCCGGGAGAAGGCTCTCGCAGCCGCAGAGGGGGACGAACCCAAGGCAGAACGCCTGGTGGCGGAGCTGGAGACCATCGCCACGGTGTCGCGAGGAACAAGCCCCAAGGGGCTCAGCTCGGCGGATCGCCGCAAGGTGATCGTGTTCTCGACGTATGCCGACACGATTCGCGACCTGCATGATCGGCTTGAGCAGGCGCTGGAGAACGCACCCGTGGGCAGCCCACTGGCGGACTACCGGGGCCGGCTCGCGCCCCCCATCATCGGCGAGTACGCCTCCGGCAAGGCCGGGGGCATCCACCAGAGCTCGCGTGCCGCTGCCATCGCCGGGTTCGCGCCGCGAACGGCGGGACGCCTGAGCGATGAGGGTCTGCCGCTCAGCGACGACAAGTTCGACATCCTCCTCACGACCGATGTCTTGGCCGAAGGTGTCAATCTGCAGCAGGCGGGGCGGCTGATCAACTACGACCTGCCGTGGAACCCCATGCGCATCGTGCAGCGGCATGGCCGCGTCGACCGGATCGGCAGCGAGCACGACGAGATCCACCTGGGCGTGTTCTTCCCCAGTGAGCATCTTGACGAGTACCTCAAGCTCGAGCACACGCTGATCCGCAAGTTGAAGCAAGCGGACGCCGCCGTCGGAACCGGCGTCGTCTTGCCCGGGGTCAGCGCCTATCCGCCGAAGGACCACTACGACGCCGACGACATCGTGGGCGAGATCGAAGAGCTGGTCGAAAGCAGCGGCGGATCAGCAGCCGGTTCGGGGGAGGAGTATCGTCGTCGGCTCGCGAACGCGCTCGACGCGGAACCCGGGCTGCGTGAGCAGCTGAATCTGCTTCCCCACGGGATCGGGAGCGGATTCCGTTCGACGACATCGGCGGGGAACCAGTACGTATTCTGCATGCGCATGGGCGACAGCGAGCACGTGTGGTTCCGCAACGTGCCGGTCGACATCAGCTGGCAGCCATGCGCAGGCGAAGACGGTGTCTGGCAGGTCGAAGACGACACGCTCAAGTCGCTCGTGGCCGCCGACCCGGCGAGCATCACGACGGCCCGCGAGCTGAGCGATGAAGCGTTCCGCGGCGCGTACGACGCCTGGGCGCTGGCCCGCGATGATGCCCACGCCGAATGGATGCGCGGCACAGACCCGAACGCGCTCTCGCCGACCCTGCCGAAAGCGTTCCGCGACGCGGCCGACTTCGTCATCGCGAACGGCGCGACCCTCGGCGGTGAGCGCCAACGCGAGGTGATCCGTCGACTCAAGGCGGTGCCGAGCGTCAAGGCGGCGCGCGCGATGCGTCAGGTGCTCTCGGGGAACGCGGAGGGCGACGCGCTCATCGCCGCGATCGTGTCGGTCCTTGACGAATTCGGCATCCAACCGGCAGCGAAGGTCGTGCCGCTTCCCGTCATCGACAAAGACGACGTGCGGCTCGTGGCGTGGATGGCCGTGGCAGGGGCTGACCACGGAGCGGGAGCCCATGGTGATTGAGTTCGGCTACCGCCCGTCGCCCGACGGCGTTGATCGCGAACCTGGGCGCTGCGGTAGCGCGTAGCTGATCGGCCTACACCGCTTCCACCGCAATCCGCGACGGACCGCCCGGCTCGGCGACGACGCGCAGCTGCGCGGCGATCTGCTCCTGCATGGAGGTGACGTGGCTGATGACGCCGACCGTGCGGCCGCCCTGCTTGAGGGAGTCGAGGGTCGACATGGCGATCTCGAGGTACTCGGTTGAGAGGCTGCCGAAGCCCTCGTCGACGAACAGGGTGTTCAGCTCGATGCCGCCCGCGCGGCTCGTCACCGCCTCAGCCAGACCCAGCGCCAGGGCGAGCGACGCCAGGAACTGCTGACCGCCCGAAAGCTGGTTGGCGGGGCGGGCGGTGCCAGTGAACTCGTCGAACACCTCGATCTCCAGACCCGCGGCGGCGCCGGCGCGCCGCATGCCGCGCTCCGTGTGGCGCAGCTCGAACCGGCCCTGCGAGAGCGTGTGCAGGCGGATGTTCGCCGCCGCGAGCACATCCTCCAACTCGGCGGCGATGTAGTAGCTCTCGAGCGACATGCTCTTCGTGTTCGGGGTGCGGCCGTGCACCGTCTCGGTGAGGCTGTTCAGCAGCGCGAACTCCGCCGCCAGCTCCTCCGTGGCCGCCAGCAGCTCGGCGAGCTCGGCGCGGCGAGCCTGCAGCTGCGCCGCGCGCGACTCGGCCTTCGCCTTCTCGGTGGTCGCCGCCCGCGACGCGCTCTGCGCCTCGGCGTGGGCGACCGTCGCCTCCGCCACAGAGATCACCTCGTCGGGCAGATCCTGCAGGTCGGGCTGCTTCAGGATGCCCTGATTCTCGCTCACCGCGGCGGCATGCGCGTCGATCCGCGCCGTCAATTCGGCGGTCGCACGCTCGTCCCGCAGTGCGCCTTCGACCTCCTCGACGGTCTCGAACTTCTCGACCGTCAGCTTCGCCGCGAGCTTCGCCTCCGCCGCGCTGCGCTGAGTCGTTGCCTGCGTGAGCGTCGCCAGCGCCTCGACCAGCGCCTTCGCCGCGTCGCGTTCGCCGACGAGGAATGCCTGCCGCGCCGCCACGCTCGCGAACTCGCCCCGCAGGGCGGCGACCTTCTTGGCGAGAGAATCGTGCTCGGCCCGCAGCGTCGTGAGCGCCGTCGCGGCTGCCTTCTCCGCCGTCTCCAGCCGGGCGCGCTCGGCGACCAGCCCGGAGCCCTCGGCGCCGTCCGCGCCCTCGGGGAGCGAGCGGCCGGGCTGCGCGCCGTTCAGCTGCCCGCCGTTCAGCTCGGCATCGATCGCCTCGATGCGCCGCGCCGCCGCGGTCGCCTCGGCGAGCTTCGACTGCGCCGACTCGGCGGCCGAGGTGAGCGCCGCGATGTCGCCCTCGCCGGCGGCGGCGGCGAGCGTCGCCGCCGTGACCTTCAGCTCGTCGACCCGGTCGCGCGCCTGCGCGGCGGGCGGCTCCAGCTGCGTCACCCGCGCCTGCGCCGCGTCGACATCGTCTTGCGTGAGCGGCTCGCCGGTGAACTCGGCGGGGGAGGGGTGCTCGGTCGAGCCGCACACCGCGCACGGCTGCCCGTCTTCGAGCGTCTTCGCCAGCACGGCGGCCTGCCCGTTCAAGAAGCGGTCGAGCACGTCATCCGCGTGGGCGCGCGCGGCGGTGAGCGCCTGGTCGGCGGCGAGCTGTGTTTCCTGCGCCTTCCGCAGCGTTTCGGCGACGCTTGCGGCCTCCGTCGCCGCGGTCAGCCGTGCCTTCGCGCGCGCGACCTCGTCCGAGGCGAAGCCCGCCTGCGCGGCCGTCGGCACGAGCGGCGCCCGTTCCTCCTGCAGCCGCCCGATGGTCTCGGCGGCGGCGGCCAGCTGGGCGGTGAGCGCATTCGCCTCGGTCGTCTTCTCGGTGATGTCGGAGGCGAGCTCCTGCATCCGCCGCTCGTCGAGCAGCGCCTCGCTGAGTGCCCCGAGCTCCTCCGTGAGCCTCGCCACCTCGGCGCCGAGCGCCTCGTCCACGGCAGAGCCCTTGTACGCGGCACGCGCCTCGGCGACCGCCTCGCTGGCGCGCTGCGACGCCTCCCGCTTCTCGGCGACGTCGTCGAGCAGCGGGCGCACCTTGTCGGCGCGCCCTGCGCGCGCGAGCTCCGCCCGGGCGGCGTCGATCTCCGGCTGTCGTGCCGTCAGTTCGGCAAGCGTCTCGCGCGCCGAGGCGGCGCGGGCCTGCTTGCGGGCCAGATCGAGCCGGGCGAGCGCCGCCTTCTCGCTGGCATCCGCGGTCTCGACGCTCCGGGCGGCGGCCAGCAGCGCCTCGGCGGCGTGGGCGATCACCCGGTCGAGCCAGTCCAGCTCCTCGCCGGTCGCCGGCTCGCCGAGCTCCTCGGGGGCGTCGACCAGCTCGAGGATCGTGCCCTGCTTGGAGCGCGAGCCCTCCAGCTTCTTGCGAAGCTCGCCGCGCTGCTCGGAGAGCTTCGCCTGGTAGGCGGCGAAGCGTCCGGTGTCGAACAGCTTGCTGAGGAGTTCGAGGCGCTGCTCACTGGTGGCCAGCAGGAACTCCTGGAACCGCCCCTGCGCGAGCATGATCACCTGGAGGAACTCGTCTTTGTTGAGCTTGAGCAGGCTCTGCACGAGCTCCGCCGCCTCGCGCTCCTTCGTCGCCTTGCCGACCCAGGTGTCGCCCTCGAGCACCTCGACGACGACGCGTGCGCTCTGCCGTGTGTTTCCGACGCCGCGCGTCTTCGGCCGGTCGAACTCGGGCGACCGCGTCACGCGGTACTCGAGCCCGTTGGTCTCGAACTCGACGATCACCTCCGTCGGGTCGTCGACGCCGCAGAAGTCACTGCGCACGGCGTTGCTCGCCCCGGCGGCGCTCACGTTGTCCCAGCGCGGAGTCTTGTTGTACAGCGCGTAGGCGATCGCATCCAGGATGCTCGTCTTGCCGACCCCGGTCTCACCCGCGATCAGGAACAGCCCGTCGGCGTCGAACTCGCGGAAGTCGACGTGCTGGCGCTCCTTGAACGGCCCGAAGCCTTCGATGGTGACGGTGCGGATCCTCATCGCAGCTGCGCCTCTGCGTCGGTGGCGGCGATGACCGCATCCAGGATTCTCTGCTCCTTCTTCGTTGGACCGTCGCCGCTTCGCACGTCGACCAGGAACGATTCGATCACCTCTGGGTCGGACTTGCCCTTCACCCGCTCGGCGTAGCTCGCGGTCGACGTGGCGACGCGCTCGCTCGGCTCGTGCACCACCTCGGCGCAGTGCTCGAACCGGGCGCGCAGGCGCTGCAGCGGTTCGAGCTGCTTGTTCTTGTCGGTGTAGACGGCGCGCACGTAGTGCTCGGTGAACGGCTCCCACACGGCGTCGGTGAGAAGTTCGTCGAAGGTGCCGCGGATCTCCTTCAGCGCGCGCGGAATCGGCAGGTCCACCCATTCGACCGTGTCGAGCCCCGCGGCCCCCAGCTCAACCAGCCAGCCGCCGCGCGGCTTGCCTGCCTCCTTGAAGGAGTAGTGCAGCGCCGCACCGGAGTAGCGGATGTGCTCGGCCAGCTGCGCCCGCCCGTGGATGTGGCCGAGGGCGACATAGTCGACGCCGTCGAAGGCCGTCACCGGCACCGCATCGACCCCGCCCGCCACCAGCGGCGCCTTCGTGATGGCGCGCTCCGAATCCGAGGATTCGCTCTCGGCACCCGCGACGAAGGTGTGCGCGATGGCGACGGTGCGACGGCCCGCAGAGGCGCGCTCGGCGATCGACTCGCGCACGCGCGACATCGCCGCGGAGACGACGTCGCGCTGGGTGCGCGCGTCGCTCGGCGCCCAGGGGAGGTGGCGCACCAGCTCGGGCTGCAGGTAGGGAAGGCCGTAGACGTCGACCGCGCCGTGCTCGTCGGCCAGCTCGATCGGGGTGCCGACCGCCGCCGCGTCGGTGACGAAGTGCAGGCCCGCGGCGGCGGTGAACGGCCCCGCGAAGCCGAGCCGCACCGCCGAGTCGTGGTTGCCGCTGGTCACCACCACCTTCGCGCCGGTCTCGAGGATCGACACCAGAGCGCCCTGCAGCACCGAGACGGCGTCGGCGGAGGGGTTCGTCAGGTCGTAGACATCGCCCGCGACGATCACCGCATCCACCCGGTGCTCGCGCACGGTCGCCGGGATCGCCCCCAGCACCTCGCGCGCCGCGTCCAGGGTCGAGTAGCCGTGGAAGGTGCGGCCCACGTGCCAGTCAGAGGTGTGGAGGATGCGCATCGAGGCTCCGGCTTCGGCAGGTGTTCGGGCGGGGGTGCGGGCGGGTGTGCGGACGGGTGTTCGGGCGGAAGCCTCAGTTTTTCAGATGCCGACGACGTTTCGGCGTGCAGTGCGAGATCGGCGAGGCGGGGCGGCCGGTGCTCCCGGCAACGTCGCACGCTGCCGCTAACCTGCCGCTGTGTTCATCCTCCGCGACGCGTCCGGCCAGGGGGCGACCGCCGAGCGCGGCGCCCTCGTCACCAGCCCCAGCGACCTCAAGCTCCTCTCCGACTGCGAGTTCGCCTTCGCGCGCGTGCTCGACCTCAAGCTGGGGCGCCTCGACGGGGTGCCGGTCGACGACGACCCGATGCTGAAGCGCGCCGGGCGGCTCGGCGACCAGCACGAAGCGGACGTGCTCGACGGCTACCGCGCCGAGCATCCGGATGCCCCGGGCGGCCAGCCCGGTGTCGTCGAGATCGCGCGCCCCACCCCGCTCACCGCCGAGAACCTGCGGGCGGCCGCCGCCGCCACGGTGGAGGCGCTGCGAGGCGGCGCGGCCGTCGTGTTTCAGGCGACCTTCTTCGACGAGACCGACCCGGCCGCGCCCACGATCGGCTACGCCGACTTCCTGGTGCGGCAGCCCGACGGGCGCTATCGGGTGCAAGACACGAAGGTCGCGCGCTCCGTCAAGGTGAGCGCGCTGCTGCAGCTCGCCGCGTACCACGACCACCTGTTGCGGCTCGGCATCCCCGTCGACGACACCGTCGAGCTGTTGCTCGGCGACGGCTCCGTCAGCCGCCACGCGATTGCCGACATCGCCCCCGTCTACCGGCTGCGGCGCGAGCGTCTGCGCGAGGTCGTCGCAGCCCGGCTTGCCGCCACCGAACCCGCCGTCTGGGGCGACCCCGACCTCGCCGTCGACGGACGCTGCGTGCACTGCGCCGAACAGATCGAGTCGCACGATGACCTGCTGCAGGTGGCGGGCATCCGCCTCGCGCAGCGCCAGAAGCTCATCGACGTCGGCATCGCCACCATGGCCGCGCTCGCCGCCACCCCCGAGCGCCCCGAGGCGTGCACCGTGCCCGAGCGCAGCTACCGCGCCCTGCACGAACAGGCCCGGCTGCAGACCGAAGGGCCGGATGCCTCGGGCGTGCCCCGCGTCGCCCTCCACACGCCGGGGGCCATCGCCGAGCTGCCGGCGCCCGACGCCGGAGACCTCTACTTCGACTTCGAAGGCGACCCGCTGTGGCGCGCCGAACGCGACGGCCGCGTGCTCTGGGGCCTCGACTACCTGTTCGGCATGACCGACAACGAGGATGCGTTTACCGCCTTCTGGGCGCACGATCTCGACGCCGAGGCGGAGTCCCTGCGCGCCTTCCTCGACCTCGTCGCGGCACGGCGGGCGGCGCATCCGGGCATGCACATCTACCACTACGCCGCCTACGAGAAGACGCACCTGCTGTCGATCGCGGCGCGGCACGGCGTGGGGGAGCGCGAGGTCGACGAGCTGCTGCGCGCCGGCGTGCTCGTCGATCTGTACCCGCTCGTGCGGAAGACGCTGCGCGCGGGCGTCGGCTCGTACTCGATCAAGAAGCTCGAGCCGCTCTATATGGGCTCCGAGTTGCGCAGCGAGGACGGCGTCACCACCGCGGTCGGCTCCGTCGAGGAGTATCAGCGCTCGCGTGAGCTGGCACTCTCGGGCGATGTGGCGACGGCGCAGAAGATGCTCGACGACATCGCCGACTACAACCGCTACGACTGCGTCTCGACCCGGCGCCTGCGCGACTGGCTCATCGAGCGCGCCGCCGAGCACGGCGTTCAGCCGGGAGCGCCGCAGGCGGTCGAGGAGGATGAGCGCGCCCCTTTTGAGGAGAGCCCGCTCGCCCTCGGTCTCGAGGCGCGGGCGTATGAAGCGGATGCGGCGGGCGACCCCGCCTCGGCCGCAGGCCTCCGCCTGGCGGCGGCTGCCATCGACTATCACCGCCGCGAGCAGAAGAGCTTCTGGTGGGAGCACTTCGCGCGGCTTGCCGACCCCCTTCGCGACTGGGCGGAGCAGCGCGGGGTGTTCGTCGTCGATCGAGCCGAGGTCGAACGCGACTGGTTCAAGGAGGGCAAGCAGCGCAACCTGCGGCGGCACGTGCGCCTGCACGGCGAGTGGGCGCCCGGCAGCGGGGCGCCGCGCGACGGCGGCGACGCCTTCGCGCTCTACGAGGCCCCCGGACCGTTCCCGAAGAAGGGGCGGTCGCTGGGCTCGCGGATCGAGGTCGGTGTGAGCTTCGTCGGCGAAGGCGACGAGACGAGCGTGGTCATCGAAGAGGTCTGCCCGGGCGGAGTCGACCAATGGAACGAGTTCCCCGAGGCTCTCGCACCGGGCCCGCCGCCGAAAGCAGGCAGCATCGAAGTGGCGATCCAGGAGTTCGGGGCGAAGCTGCTCGCCGGGGCCTCCCTCGAGGCGGGGGAGTGGCCGCGCTCGGCCGCATCCGACGTGCTGATGGCGGCGACACCGCACACCGCCGGGCCGCTCGCGGTCGCCGCCGGAGCCGACGACGTGGTGCGCGCCACCGTCGACTCGCTGCGCCGGCTCGACCGCAGCTACGTGGCCGTGCAGGGCCCGCCCGGCACCGGTAAGACGTATCTGGCGGCGCACGTGATCCGAGCGCTCGTCGCCGAGCACGGCTGGCGGGTCGGCGTGGTCGCGCAGTCGCACCGCGTCGTCGAGAACGTGCTCGATGGCGTCGTCGAGGCGGGGCTGGAGGCGCGGCTCGTCGCCAAGGCGCCCTCGCGCGAGGGCGGGGCGGGCTACTACTCCGAGAGCCTGTTCAGCGAGCTGGCGAACAACGGGCACGCCGCGTTCCATGCGGAGCACGCGGCCTCCGGCTACGTCATCGGCGGCACCGCCTGGGACTTCACCAACCTGAACCGCGTCGCCCGCGGGCAGCTCGACCTGCTGGTGATCGACGAGGCGGGTCAGTTCTCGCTGGCCAACACGATCGGGGTGGCCGAGGCCGCCGCCCGCGTGCTGCTCGTCGGCGACCCGCAGCAGCTGCCGCAGGTCAGCCAGGGCATCCACCCGGCGCCTGTCGACGGCTCGGCGCTCGGCCACATCGGGGGAGGGCACGACGTGCTGCCGCCCTCGCTCGGCTACTTCCTTGCCGAGACGCGGCGGATGCACCCCGCCCTCACCGCGGTCGTCTCGCACCTGAGCTACGAGGATGCCCTGCACGCGCACCCGAGCGCCTCGGCGCGCGAGCTGTCCGGCATCGAGCCGGGGCTGCACGCGGTGCCGGTCGTGCACGCCGGCAACGCGACCGAGTCGCTCGCCGAGGCGGAGCGAGTGCTCCAGATCGTGCAGTCGGCGCTGGGGCAGCCCTGGGTGTCCGGCCCCGGCGCCGCGCCCCGGGCGCTGGTCGCCGATGACGTGATCGTCGTGACGCCGTACAACGCGCAGCTGGAATGCATCCGCGGGGTGCTCGATGCCTCCGGTCTCGAGCGGGTGCGCGTCGGCACGGTCGACAAGTTCCAGGGGCAGGAGGCGGTGATCGCGATCGTGTCGCTCGCCGCCTCCAGCGCCGACGACGTGGCGCGCGGGCTCTCGTTCCTGCTGTCGCGCAACCGCCTCAACGTGGCGATCTCGCGGGCGCAATGGGCGGCCTACCTCGTGTACTCGCCGGGGCTGCTGCGGGCGCTCCCGACGACGCCCGACGGCGTGGCCGAGCTGAGCCGGTTCGCCGAGCTGGTGGTGGGGCGCGCGGGCTGAGAACGGCGCAAGGGAGGCGTCGAAACCTCAGCAAAAACGTCCCCCGGCGTGCGTACGTCGCCCCCATCGGAGTCGCGTACGGTGGAACCCGCACCCCACGCTTCACCCTGAAAGGCCCGCTCCCTCATGCCCGAATGCATTCACGGTTTCGACGAGGGTCTTTGCGACAGCTGCTTCCCGCGAAAGGCGCCCGAGCCCAAGAATGTGCCGACGCGCACCCCTCGCGCGACCCGCAGCTCCGGCGTCTCGAGCCTGCGCCAGAGCACGACGTCGACGAGTCGTTCCGGGGCGGCGCGCAGCTCGTCGAACAGCGGTGCCGCGGGCGGGCCGGCCGCCTACAACCTCGCCACGCAGCGGGTCTTCCACTTCACCCACATTCGCAACCTGCCGGGAATCCTCGCTGACGGCGCGCTGCGCGCGGACGCCGCACCGGCCGTCGACGTCACATCGACGCTCGCCCGGGACGCGCGCGCCGAGCTCGAGACTCCGGTCGGCTCGCGCATCGCCGACCATGTGGCGTTCGCGCTCACCGCTGAGTCGGAGCGGTGGCGCGAGCTGCGCGCCATCTTCGCGCGCGAGGCGCCCGTCACGCCGCACTGGGCTGCCGTGGTCGCCGGGCTGGCGGCCAGCGACTTCGTGGTGCTGGCACTTCCCGTGGCGAAGCTCGGCGCCGAGGTGATCGTGTCCGATGGAGACGCAGCCGCGGGCTCGTCGCGCTTCGCGGTGGGCGTCGACGCCGGCAATATCCTGCTTCGGAAGTGCCGCAGCTCGGCCTACTTCGCCGATCCGGATGACACCAGTGCCGACATCGGCCTGCGCGAGGGCGAGCTGCTGGCGGGCGCCAGCGTGCCCGTCTCCTCGATCGCGTTGATCGGTGTCGCCCACGAGCCCGCGCGGGATCGCGTCCGCGAGATCCTCGCTGACGCCTGGCCGAGCGGCTCCGGAGCGGCTCCGAAGGTCGCCGTCTACCCGCCCTGGTTCCAGGTCGCCGAATAGCGAGTCAGGAGCCGTTCGGGGCGGCGTCGGAGCTGCCTGCGCCGGAGCTGCCTGCGTCGGGGCTGCCTGCGTCGGGGCTGCCTGCGCCGGGGGTCCCTGCATCAGGGGCGCGTGCACCGGGTGCGTCGGAGTCGGGAGTGTCGGCGCCCGAGTCGTCTGCGAGGTGACGAGCGTCGCTCGACGCGATGTCGGTCGCAGGCTGAGGGCGCCGGGACGACATGTGGTGCTCGTGCGCCATCAGCTCCCGCTCACGGTACGGGCCGGTGACCCGATCGTCGTGCAGCGAGAGCCCATTGACCGGCGTGCTCCTGCGACGGCTTCGCTCTCCGGTCACGGCGCGCTTGAAGGCGCCCGCGGCGCGCCGAAGTGTGCCCGGGTGGTCGAGCGCGGTCGCGCCGCGGTGATCCATCGGAGGCGTGAGCTTCCGCTGATCCGTCGTGTCGAGACTCGGATCCCGCTTGCGCTCGCTCTTCCGCTCGAGCTTGTGATCAGGGTTCGGTTCGACGCCCGGCGACGTGGTCGTCTTCGGGCGAAGCGAATCGGCAGCGGCGTTCAGCGGAATCTCCACACCGAGACCCTTGAGCCGTCCGCTCTCCGAAGCTGGTGGGTTCTGAGGCATGCTGACGCTCCCTTCGCGCCCCCTCAGTGAACTACGCGCCCGTGAATGGGGTCTCGATTCGCCCCGAATCCGGTGCCGATCCCCAGCTAGCCTTCAGCGAGATCAAACGACTCGCCGGTCGGATCGGCGGCGGCAGGGTCGGCCAGTCGTCGCCCGCCGATCGGACGGTTCATCCACGATTCGACGACGAAGCCGTCGCGCCGTGAGCCTTCGACCACGACGACGCCGGTGTTCTCGAGGTCGTTGCGCACTGCGAAGTCCGGGTCGACGTTGATCGCCGAGCCTCCGCACCAGACCCGGATCGCGGCGCCGTGACTCACCACTGCGACGGTCGCATCCGGCTCGGGGTGGCGCTCGATGATCCGGTCGAGGGACCGGTTGTAGCGATCGAAGAACGCGAAACCGTCGCCCGCGCCCGGCATCGCGGCACCCAGGTTGCCGAGCCCCCACTGGTTCAGCGTGCCGAAGTACTGCATGACCGCTTCGCGGTCACGGCGCCCTTCGAGTTCGCCCGCCTCGATCTCGTGCAAGCCGTCTTCGATGACCGGGTCGAGGCGCCGTGCGGCGGCGAGCGGTGCCGCAGTCGCGTGCGTCCGCACCAGGGTCGACACGTAGATGCCGTGAACGCGCTCGGGAGCGAGCGCGTTCGGCAGCGCGGCCGCCTGCTGCTCACCGAGTTCGGTGAGCCCGGGGCCGGGGTGGTCGGTTGCGAGAATGCCCGCCACGTTGGCCGGTGTCTGTCCGTGACGGATGAAGAGGATGCGCATCGCCTCCAGCATGGCACGCGCGCCTGGCGCGAACCTGGTGAGTTCGCGCGGGCGAGCGCGAGCGCGTGAGAGCAGCGTGGGGCGCGGCGCCGCCGGGATGCGTCAGCTCAGGTCGCCGAAGGCGGCGCGGCCCGCGGCGCGCTCGTCCCGCGGACGCAGTTGGGGGCGCCGTGCGCGTCGGGTCTCCACCGCAACGCTGTCCGTGGCGGCGGTGTCGATGGCGCGAGCATCGATAGCGCCGGTCTCGATGGCGCCGGTGTCGCAAGCGGTGGCGTGGGTGCAGTCTGGCTCGAGCACCGGAGCCGCTCCCTCGCGCCCATCCGCGGACTCGTCGGCGTCATGGACGCGAGCGGCGTGTGCTCCGCGTACCCGGACCCGCAGCTCGCCTGCCGTGGGAGTGGCGCGGGGAACGGTCTCGATCAGCTTGGCCGAGATGTGCGAGGTCCAGCCCTGCCCATCCCACCAGCGCAGCATCTGCGCATCCGTGGGGTCGGGGTACCAGCCGGCTTCGGTGCTGTCCGGTACCTGGGTCATGATCGCTGATCGCTCCCCAGGGCCCCTAGTTGACGGCGTAGGCGTAGCTGAAGTCACCCGTGCTGGTGTCGAGGCTCACCCAGACCAGCCGCTCGTCGCCGGTCGGCATGACCGCCTCGCAGGTGTAGGTCGTGCCCTCGGCGGTGGAGCCTAGCCAGAGCGGACAGCTGACCGAGGTCGCCGTTCCACCGCCGACCAGCTCGCGCACGAGCGTGTCCTGCACTTCGACGGCGACGATCATCGGCTGAGCGAACCCTGTCGCGTAGGCGGCGACCGGCGCGCCGATGGCGGCGATTCCGAGCAGCAGGAAGGTGACGAGCGGTCCCGCCCCGGCGACGCGCACGCGTCGTGCGATCAGGTAGACGAACGCGCCGAGAAGCGCGAAGACTGCGCTCGCCGGTTCGAAGCCGCGCGCGCGCAGCGTCCGAACATCGGCCAGCGCCCACAGGATCGTGAGGAGGTAGGCGATTCCGACCACCGCGAAGATGATCGGCTGGGGGAAGAAGAACAGGTAGATGTAGCCGGCGGCGGCGGCGAGCACGAGCGTCAGCAGCGGGCTCAGCGCGATCAGCCATGCGGGACCGGTGGAGGTTCCCGCGTCGGGAAGCAGGTAGCGATCAGGGAGGTCGCGGCGACGTCCGTCCATCGCCGGGATGGAGCCGGTGGCGAGGGACTCGGTGGCGATGGAGCCCGTCGAGGTGGAGCGCCAGGCGGTGTCGTCGGTGCCCGCGCCGTAGCCGCTGCCGCCGGACGTGCCGAAGCCGTCAGACCCGGTCGAGCCGACGATCGGCGTCTCGCTCGTGCCGATCCCGAACTCGACCTCCATCTGGCGGGCGGCGGCAACGCGGGCGGCGGCCTGGTCCGAGGATTCGGCGGCGAAGAGGTTCGCGGACGGGGAGCTGACGTAGCCCGCGTCGGCGCCGCCGGCGGTTCCGGTGTCGGTGGCCGTCGTCGCGCCGACATACGATCCGGCCGATGCCGCGGCGGCCGATGCCGCGGCGGCCGATGCCGCGGCGGCCGCCTGCTGGCGGGCGACTGCGTCGCGCTCTGCTGCCGCGCGCTCCGCGGCCGCTCGCTCTTCGGCGGCGCGTGCCGCCGCCGCGGCCTGATCCTCAGCGCTTGGCTTGTCGGCGACGTGCTCGGTCCAGGCGATGCCGTTCCACCAGCGAACCCGCGTGGGGGAGGCCGGGTCGTCGTACCAGCCTGCGGGCACGACCCGCGTCGCTTGGTCGGTCACGGGTTTCCCCTCCTTGCCGTCGACGTGTCGTTCAGTCTAGGCAGAACGACCTGTGCACTTCATGTCCCCAAACGGGGACGGTTCGAGAGCACCCGGTTCGCCGAAGCGAGGTGATCCGGGGTGGTGCGGGTGTCTCGGGGGTGTCTCGGGGGTGATTCGGCTTTCGCTCAGCGATGGTTCAGGGATGCTGAAGCTGGATGCCGACTCCAGATAACTACATCGTGAAGATCCCCCAGTCGTCGACACGCCAGTTGATCCAACCATTTGCGCGCTGAAGACTCACGGTGACCACGAATTCTTGACCGCGCGAGTTGGTGGCGGCGCATCCGAAGCTCTGTCCGACCAGCAACGGCGGCATCTCGGGGCAGTCCAGGGCGATGTCGCCGCCGAGAGTGGCGGCCGCGTCCTGCACCGAGTTCTCGGCCTCCTGGGCGAACGCGTTCGGCGCCAGGGCGATCACGAGTCCGGGGACGGCGATGACGGAGCCAGCCAGGACGACCGTCAGCGACACCCACGTCATGAGCGGGCCGAATCCGCGGCCCGACTCCCGCACGACGGCGGTCATGCGCACGATCAGATACACCGGTGCGGTCAGGAACGCCCATGCCCAGTGCGGCGGCTGTTCGAAGCCGAGCCGCGAGAGGGCCCGCGAGTCGACGAACGCGAGGATGACGACCAGCAGGTACGGAACCACGATGACGAGAGCGAGGAACACCGGCGAGGCAGGCCCGGCGAGCCCTGACAGCAGGAACAGCAGCCCGAGAACGAGGAGGACCAGGGGGAGCAGTGCAATCGACCACACCGGGCCGGTGCCGACCTGGCGCGGGATCTCCGTGGCCGTGCGCGCAGCGTGCGCGGTGCGGCTCGGGTGGGATGCGTCCGCGCTCGCGGTGCGGCGTCCGTAGTGACCGCCCCCGCCCCCGTCGGCAGCGCGAGTCGGATGCTCGGATGTCGCGTTGGCGCGACGCGCGTGCTCGGCATCCGGGATGTACCGCTCCTCCTGGTCACCGAGGTGCGAGGTGGCGGTGCGCGGCGTCGGGGTGTCGCCCAGGAGGTCGTCGAAGCGCGAGTCGAGGTTGTAGGCCTGGCTCGTCGGGGCCCCCGCGGGAACGCCGTAGCTCGCGTAGCGCTGGGCGGGGGAGACCTCGTCAGGAAACAGGTCGGTGTAGTCGGGTGCGGCGAGCGAAAGCGCGGGATCGGCGAAGGCCCCGTTCGGCGTGCCGAACAGCAGGTCCGCGTCGTCCGCGGTCGCCGTGGCGGTCTCGGCCGCGCGCGGTTCGAACACCTCGAACGGGTCCGCGTAGTCGACTCGTGTTGCCGGCCTCGACTGGCTGGGCGTTGCCGGACGACGCGCGTCCGAGGTGTGCTCGGTCCAGGAATGGTTGTCCCACCAGCGCAGTTGCGGCAGGCCCAACGGGTCCGGATACCATCCCGCCGGAACGCGGGTGTCGTTGTTGGACACGCTCACGCTCCTTCTTTGTCCCCCAGCAACGGTGGCAGAAAAACACACCGATTACCAGGATATTCTAAGCCGCCCGCTCCGCGGAGGGTAGTCAGATCGGTACACCCATAGCGGGGGACACGCGGGGCCGCGCGAAGCCGCAGGCGGATGGCGGAACCCCGGTCACGGCGAGTAGGGCAGACTCGAACGCATGCTGACCGATCGCCTTGCCGCCACCCGTCCGGCCGGCGATTGGGATCCGGATGCCTTCATCGCGGTCTTCGACGATTGGGCGAGCGAGCAGGGCATCCGTCTGTATCCCGCGCAGGAGGAGGCGGTGCTCGAGCTCGTGCTCGATCGCCACCTGGTGCTGTCGACGCCGACCGGCACCGGCAAGTCCCTGGTCGCGGTGGCGGCGCATGCGGCGGCGCTCGCGCAGGGCAGACGGAGCTTCTACACGGCGCCGATCAAGGCTCTCGTGAGCGAGAAGTTCTTCCAGCTGACCGACACCTTCGGCGCACAGAACGTCGGCATGGTGACGGGCGATTCGAGCGTCAACCCCGAGGCGCCGATCATCTGCTGCACGGCAGAGATCCTCGCGAACCTCGCGCTGCGCAACGGACCCGACACTGACGTCGATGTCGTCATCATGGACGAGTTCCACTACTACGCCGACCCGGATCGCGGGTGGGCGTGGCAGCTGCCGCTGCTGCAGCTGCCGAAGGCGCAGTTCGTGCTGATGTCGGCGACCCTCGGCGACGTCACCGCGCTCGCCGACGACCTGGAGCGTCGCACCGGTCGCGAGGTGGCGCAGGTCACCGGCGTCGAGCGTCCCGTGCCGCTGCACTACCGCTACGTGCAGACGCCCGTGCACGAGACCGTCGCCGAGCTGCTGCGCGACGGGCTCGCGCCGGTGTACCTCGTGCACTTCTCCCAGGCGGCCGCGGTCGAGCGGGCGCAGGCGCTCGCGAGCGCGGGCGTCGCCACGCGCGAGCAGCGCGATCGGATCGCCGAGGAGATCCGCGGGTTCCGGTTCGCCGCCGGTTTCGGCCAGCAGCTGTCCCGCCTCATCCGACTCGGCATCGGGGTGCACCACGCCGGCATGCTGCCGAAGTACCGGCGGCTCGTCGAGCAGCTCGCCCAGCTCGGACTGCTGCGGGTGATCTGCGGCACCGACACCCTCGGCGTCGGCATCAACGTGCCGATCCGCACCGTGCTCCTGACCGGGCTCACCAAGTTCGACGGCACCCGGATGCGGCAGCTCACCGCGCGCGAGTTCCACCAGGTGGCGGGGCGCGCCGGACGCGCCGGCTTCGACACCGCCGGGGAAGTGGTGGCCGAGGCGCCCGAGCACGAGATCGAGAACGCGATCGCCACCGCGAAGGCGGAGGCGCGGGGCAAGAAGCAGGGCCCGAAGAAGCGCGCGCCCGAAGGCTTCGTCAGCTGGGGGCCGGCGAGCTTCGAGCGGCTGATCGCCGCTGAGCCGGAGACGCTCACCAGCTCGATGCAGGTGACGGCCGCGATGCTGATCAACCTGATCGGCCGACCCGGCGCCGACGCGCCCGCGCGCGAGTCGTCGAGCGCCTTCCAGCTGGTGCGCGACCTCGTCTTCGACAACCACGAGCCGCCCGCGCGGCAGCGTGAGCTCGCGCGGCGGGCGATCGGCGTGTACCGCACCCTGCGGCAGGGCGGCGTGGTGCTGCAGAACGGCGGCGGCTTCGACGGCTCAGCCAGCATCCGTCTGATGGTCGATCTGCCTCCGCACTTCGCGCTCAACCAGCCGTTGTCGCCGTTCGCGCTCGCCGCGTTCGAACTGCTCGACCCGGAGGCGGAGGTGGGTCGCGGCGGGCCGGAGGCGCATCCGGATGCCGCTGGCACCGACCACTACGCGCTCGACATGATCTCGATCATCGAGGCGACGCTCGACGACCCGCGGCCGGTGCTCGCGCAGCAGCAGTATCGGGCTCGCGGCGAGGCGGTCGCGGCGATGAAGGCCGAGGGCATCGAGTACGAGCAGCGGATGGATCTGCTCGAGGAGATCACCTGGCCGAAGCCGCTGGAGGCGCTGCTCGACCAGGCCTTCGAGACCTTCGCCTCGTCGCAGCCGTGGGTGCGCGACTTCGAGCTGAAGCCGAAGTCGGTGGTGCGCGACCTGTTCGAGCGGGCGATGAGCTTCGGCGAGTACATCGCCTACTACCAGCTGGGGCGCAGCGAGGGGCTCGTGCTGCGGTACCTGTCGGACGCCTACCGCACGGCGCGACAGTCGATCCCCGACGAGCGCAAGACGGAAGACCTCACCGACCTCATCGAGTGGCTCGGCGAACTCGTCCGCCAGGTCGACTCCTCCCTCCTCGACGAATGGGAAGCCCTCCTCTCCGATTCCGGCGGCGGGGATGCATCCCGGGCGTCGGGGAGTGAGGCGCGCGGCACGCGGGAGGGGCGCGAGTCACTCGGTACGGCGACCCCGCGCAGCGTTCTCTCGAACCGGCGGGCGTTCATGGTGCTGGTGCGCAACGAGCTGTGGCGGCGAGTGCAGCTCGCCGCCCTGCAGAAGGACGACGAGCTCATCGCGCTCGACCTCGAGGTCGACTGGCCCGCGGTCCTCGACGCGTATTTCGAGGAGCACGACACGATCGGCATCGGTCCGGATGCCCGCAGCGCCGCTCGAATCCAGATCGACGAGCAGACGGATCGCTGGGTCGTCCGTCAGGTGATCGACGACCCGGCGGGTCATCACGACTGGGGCATCAACGCCGAGGTCGATCTGGAGGCGTCGGCCGAGCAGGGCATCGCGGTCGTACGCGTGGTCTCAGTCGAGAGGCTTTAGGGACGCCTCGCGCGCCGCCAGGGGCCACACGCCGTGGGCCGCGCGTCGCTCACACGGCCCGTGGCGGAGCGACCTACTCCTCGTCGTCCAGCGCGGAGAATCGCCGGGGCATCACCGCGCGCGCGGCCGCGGCCTCAAGCTCGTGCGGCTCGTGCGCCGCGCTGTGAATCGACTCGAAGACCCAGTTGACGGCCGGCAGCACGCTGACGAGCAGGCCGAGGGCGCCGAGGGCCGAGAAGGTGATCGCGACGACGGGTGGTGCGACCCCCGCGCATCCGAGCTCGGTTGCGGTGCACGGCTGGCTGGCGATCGCGACGTCGACGATCGCGAAGCTGATCGCAGCGACGGCAATGGCCGCCAGGGCGAACGCTCCGAGCGCGCGTCGTGAATGCACCTGTCAAGCCCCCTGCCGCCCGCCCCCTGCGGTTGCTCTGTCAGCGTAGGGCGCGAGGGTGCGCCGGCACATTCCCCCGTCTGGGGCGCCCGCGACTGGGGGGCACTCGAGCTCTGCGATGCGGCGTGAGTCCGTCGGTCACGACGACGGGCCCTCACCGCCCGCTACCGCGTACCTCCCGCGCCGACCGCGTGTCGCGCGCGGCACTCCCCGGCGCTCGGGATGCATCCCTGCCGCCCCGCAGCACGGCCGGGCGGGGGTTGCGGGGGAGGGGGAGGGGGAGGAGGATGCGGGGCATGATTCCCGAGATCAACTACATCGCCGTCATCCTCGCCACCTTGTCGAGCATGGTGGTGGGTTCCATCTGGTACGCCGAGAAGGTGTTCGGCGCGCGCTGGATGAAGCTTTCGGGGATGACCCGCGAAGACACCCAGACCGGGTTCGTGAAAGCGCTCGTGATCACGCTGATCGTGAGCTTCATCACCGCGCTCGTGCTCGCCGGCACGGCGACGATCGTGCACGACTACTACGGCGGAGGCAGCTTCCTCCTCTCCGCCGTCATCACCGCGATCGTGCTCTGGGCGGGCTTCACGGCCGCGCGCTTCATCACGCACGACCTGTTCGATCGTCGCCCCGCGGGCCTCACAGTCTTGAATGTCGCGCACGAACTCGTCACGCTCGTCGTCATGGCGCTGATCATCGGCGTCTGGCCGGCTTAACGCCTCCGAACGCGCGCGACCCGACGTACACTCGGATTCGTGGACGACCCCGACGGTACGCCAGTCACTTCCGGTCCTGAGCAGGCCCCAACGCTGTTGGCCTCGCCCGGTCCGACGCGCACCGAGCGCGATTCGCTCGGCGAGATGGAGATCCCGGATTTCGTGCTCTGGGGCATCCACACCGCCCGGGCGCTCGAGAACTTCCCGATCTCGCGCCGCGCGATCTCCAACTACCCGGACTTGATCCGCGCCCTCGCCCTGGTCAAGCAGGCCGCCGCCCGCGCCAACCGCGACCTCGGGGTGCTCAGCGCCGAGAAGGCGGACATCATCGACAAGGTCTGCGCCCGCATCGCCGACGGCGAGTGGCATGACCAGTTCGTGGTGGGTGTCGTGCAGGGCGGCGCCGGCACGAGCACCAACATGAATGCGAACGAGGTGATCGCGAACGCGGGCCTTCAGATGATGGGCTGCGAACTCGGTGAGTACCAGGCGCTGCATCCGATCGATGACGTCAACCGCAGCCAGTCGACGAACGATGTCTACCCGACGGCCATCAAGCTCGCGATGGTGTTCGGGCTGCGCCGGCTGCTCACCGAGCACGCGCTGCTCATCGAGAGCTTCGCGGCGAAGTCGCGCGAGTTCGAGAACGTGCTCAAGGTGGGGCGCACCCAGCTGCAGGATGCGGTGCCGATGACGCTCGGCCAGGAGTTCCACGGCTTCGCGACGACGCTGCAGGAGGATTCCGACCGGCTCGGCGAGGTGATCCCCTGGCTGAACGAGATCAACCTCGGTGCGACGGCGATCGGCACCGGCATCACGGCCGACCCCCGCTACGCGGAGGCGGTGCGCCGACACCTGGAGGAGCTGACCGGACTCCCGCAGGAGACGGCGCCGGACCTGATCGAGGCAACGGCGGATGCCGGCATCTTCATGACGGTCTCCGGCACCCTGAAGCGCGCGGCGGTGAAGCTGTCGAAGATCTGCAATGACTTGCGGCTGCTGTCGTCGGGACCGCAGGCGGGACTCGGCGAGATCTCGCTTCCGGCGCGCCAGGCCGGCTCGAGCATCATGCCCGGCAAGGTCAACCCGGTCATTCCGGAGGTCGTCAACCAGGTCGCCTTCGCGGTGATCGGGGCGGATGCGACGGTCACCGCCGCGGCGGAGGGCGGCCAGCTGCAGCTGAACGCCTTCGAGCCGGTGATCGCGCACAGCATCCTGCAGTCGCTGTTCTGGATGACGAATGCCTGCCGCACCCTGCGCGTGAACTGCATCGACGGGATCAAAGCCAACGAGGCGCGTCTGGCGATGCAGGTCGAGTCGAGCGTGGGGGTGGTGACGGCGCTCACGCCGTACATCGGCTACGCGGCGGCCGCCTCGCTCGCGCACGAAGCGCTGACCTCGAACGCGTCGATCTCGCAGCTGGTGCTGGATGCCGGGCTGATGACGCCCGAGCAGGTGGCGAAGGTGCTGAGACCGGAACGGCTGAGCGGACTCGTGCCCGCCACCTCGGTGATCACGCTGCCGACCCCGGAGGACATGGCGTGAGCGCGGCACCTCACGCGGCCCTGTCGTCCACACCGCTCGAACTCGATGGCGAGCGCACGGCGAAGCTGATCCCGGCACTCGCGATCGCGCTCTCGGCGTTCGCGCTCTTCGCGCTCCAGCTGCCGCTGCTCGGCTATCCGCTGCTGGTCGGCGGCCTGGTGTGGGCGCTGCTGCTCGATCGGGCGCTCGCGCAGGATCTGCTCCTGATCGGCGTCGGCATCGCGATCGTGTCGACGACGAGCGTGGAGGCGGATGTCTCCTGGCCGAGCTTCATCCGGATCGGGATCGTGCTCGGGGCGGCCGTGCTGGTGCCGTTCCTGATCGACCGCTTCGTGTATCGCCGCCGGGCGGTGCGCTTCCCCTGGCGCAGCCGCGAGAAGAAGACGCGCCTCGAGCTGCTGTATCTGTTCGCGGTGCCCGCGCTCGGCTGGGCGATCCTGCCGTTCTACTTCATCCGGTCAGGCGCGTACGAGAACTGGCCGAACATCGAGAACGCGTCGGAGCTGGCGCGCTTCTTCGTCGGCGTCAACGCGGTCGGCACCTGGGATGAGCTGTTCTTCATCTGCACGTGCTTCGCGCTGCTGCGGCGCCACTTCCCGGTCTGGCAGGCGAACCTGCTGCAGGCGACGATCTTCGTCTCGTTCCTGTGGGAGCTCGGCTATCGCTCGTGGGGGCCGCTGCTGACGATCCCGTTCGCGCTGCTGCAGGGCTACCTGTTCAGCCGCACGCGTTCGCTCGGCTACGTGCTGATCGTGCACCTGCTCTTCGACGCGATCGTGTTCCTCGCGATCGTGCACGCGCACCATCGCGATTGGATCCCGATCTTCGTCTATTGAGCGTCGTCGACCGGCGCCGCGGTCGCCCCGTCCAGTTCGGCTTCGGGATCGGTCTCCGGCTCGACTTCGACTCGTTCGTCGGGGTCGATCGTCGGCGGCGGCAGTTCGGTCTCGACGGCGTCGTCGAGGGGCACCTCGCGCTCGTCCTCGGGGTTCGGAACGTACTCGAGGGTGTCGTCGGTGTTCGGCTCTCGTTCCATGGCGGACTCCTTCCGTGCTGTCATTGTCGCGTGCGGTGCGGGCGAGGGGGAGCTCTTCGGGATCAGTGCTCCCGCAGTCGGCGGATGAGCTCGTGCTTGCGCAGGTCGGAGTAGCCGGTCAGCCCGAGCTCTTTCGCCCGGGAGCGAAGATCCGAGACCCTCCAGTCGTCGTAGGGGGGCGATTCCCCGCCGCGCTCGCCGACGGCGCTGCGGCCGTCGCGAGCGGCAGCGTTGGAAATCCGCGCGGCCTTCTCCTTGCTGCTGCCTTCGGCGCGGAGCTTCTCGTAGAGCTCCGGATCCTTGAGTGAGGTGTCGCGGGTGGTGGGCATTCGATCTCTCCTTCCAAGGCGGTGGTCGGGCGGCGGCTCCGGAGGCGGCGGCTCGGGGTCAGAGCGGCTTGCCGCCGGTGACTGGAACGATCGCCCCGGACACGTATGAGGAGGCCGGGTCGGCGAGGAACACGTAGGCGGGCGCCAGCTCGGCGGGCTGCCCGGCGCGCCGCAGCGGCGTGTCCTGGCCGAAGTCGGGCAGCGATTCCGGCCAGCTGGTGGCGGGGATGAGCGGGGTCCAGATCGGGCCCGGCGCGACGGCGTTCACGCGGATGCCGCGGCAGCCGAGCTGCCGCGCGAGCGCCTTCGTGAACGCGACCTGCGCCGCCTTGGTCATCGCGTAGTCGATGAGAGCCGGGGAGGGGTCGAAGGCCTGAATCGAGGTGGTCGAGATGATGGAGGAGCCGGGTTTCAGATGCGGAATGGCGGCGCGCGCCATCCAGAGCGGCGAGTACAGATTGGTCTCGAACACGCGCTGGAACTCCTCGGTCGGCAGGTGCTCAAGGCCGTCGCGGTTCTCCTGGTAGGCGGCGTTGAGCACCAGGATGTCGAGTCCGCCGAACCGTTCGACGACGGTCTCGACGGCGGTCTCGTTGGCCTCCTCGCTGCGGAGGTCGCCGGGAAGCCCCATGCCGACCCGGCCCGCATGCTCGACCCAGCCGATGGTGGCGGCGGCGTCGTCGACCTCGTCGGGCAGGTAGGTGATGGCGACGTCGGCGCCTTCGCGGGCGAAGGCGATCGCGATGGCGCGGCCGATGCCGGAGTCGCCGCCGGTGATGAGGGCGCGCATCCCGTGCAGACGTCCGGAGCCGACATAGCTCTCTTCGCCGTGGTCGGGCACGGGAACGGTCGCCTGGGTGAGGCCGGGCTGCTCCTGCTGCTGCTCGGGGAAGCCGTCGGTGCGGTAGCGGGTCACCGGATTCAGGTCGAGGTTCGTCATGTCTCCGGTTTACGTCGTCACGTGGCTCCGCGGGTCGGTTCTGCCCGCCTTCTCACCGCGCGCACAGCGCCCGTTCAGCCGAAGGGGTCCGCCGGACCGCTACGGCGCGAGGTCTCGCGACCGCGCCACGAGCGGCAGCAGGAACCAGGCGACGATCGCGAGTGAGAGCGTGACGCTGCCCGCGACGATCCCGGCGGTGCGGCCGAGGACGACATCGAAGATCAGCAGCGCTGTGCCGGTGAGGGTGCCGGCGAGTGTGACGAAGGTGATCCGCATGATGACGTTCGCCAGCGCGACGAGCTGCGGCTTCGCGCGCTGCCGAAACAGTGCGCGGTGCAGGGTGACCGGCGTGAGCGCCAGCAGGGTGGCGAGCACCGCGAAGCCGACGAGCACGAGGTAGATGATGCGCTCATGGGCCTCGAGCTCGCTGAAGCGGGACTGGAAGGGGATCGTGAGCAGGAATCCGGTCAGGATCTGGGAGCCGGTCTGGGTGACCCGCAGCTCCTGCAGGATCTCGCCCCAGTTGCGGTCGAGACGCTCGACCTCGGTCTCGTTGCGGCCGTCCGCCCCGCCGCCGTTGCGACCATCGCTCCCCGGTTGTGCGTGTGCGTCCTCGCGGGCGCCTGACTGCTCCGTCGCCATGGTCCCGATCCTAGAAGTCGGCGCCGTCGCTGTCGCGGAGATTCGGCGCACTCGAAGTCGAGGCTCTGCGGGGCGGCGGGGGGCCGGGCCGCGCCCGCCAGAGGTGCATCGTCGCGTAGCTGCGCCAGGGCGCCCACCGTGCGGCGTGGGCCGCGAGCGCGGCGGCGGATCCGGGGAGGCTGTGGGCCGCCGCCGTCTGGCGCACGATCAGATCTTCGGCCAGGAAGGTGTCGGGATGCCCGAGGACGCGCATCGCGACATAGCCGGCCGTCCACGGTCCGATGCCGGGCACCGCGAGGAGCGCCGCGCGCAGCTCCTCGGAGCGGGTCTCGGGGTCGAGACGCAGGCGTCCGTCGAGGATCGCGTGGGCGGCCGCGACGATCGTCGCGATCCGGCGGGCGGGACCGCGCAGCGCCTCGGCGCCGTGCTCGGCGAACTGCAGGGCGGAGGGGAAGCGTCCGCCGCCCAGCTCCGTCACCAGGCGACCGGTGACGGTGCGCGCGGCGGCGACCGAGATCTGCTGCCCGAGGAGGGTGCGGAACAAGGTCTCGGCGCCGTCGACGCTGCCGGGCAGGCGGACGCCAGGGCGCGCGGAGACGAGGGGGGCGAGCACCGGATCGGCGGCGAGGGCGCGGTCGACAGCGAGGGCATCGGCGTCGAGATCGAACAGCCGTCGGAGCCGGGCCGAGAGCGCGGGCACGTCGGCGAGATCGTCGAGCCGGGCTCGCACGATGACGCCGGGCCGATCGGCGTCGACGCGCACGCGCACGGATGCCTCCCCGCGGGGCAGGGCGAAGGTGCGGGCGAACTCGGCCGGGTCCTCGCTCTCGAGGCCGGGGACGGCGTGGTCGGCGAAGAAGTGCAGCAGGCCGGTGCCGTCGAAGGGCTCGCGGGCGGGGAGTCGCAGCGTGAGCGCGGTGCCCGGGGTGGTGCCGACACCCGCGGGTTCGGGGGCGAGCGCTCGAGACCCGCGACGAGCGAGCGCCCGCAGTTCGGTCGGGCTCGTGCGGTACAGCTCGGCGATCGTGTCGTTGAACTGCCGGAGGCTGCCGAATCCGGCCGCAAAGGCGACGTCGGTGATGGGCAGCTCGGTCACGGCGAGCAGCGTGCGCGCGGTGTGCGCGCGGTGCGCCCGGGCGAGGGCGAGCGGCCCCGCCCCGAGCTCGGTGCGCAGCACACGACCGAGGTGGCGGCTGCTGTAGCCGAGGCGCCGCGCGAGGCCTTCGACGCCGTCGCGCTCCACCACGCCGTCGTCGATCAGGCGCATGGCGCGCGAGGCGAGGTCGTCGCGCAGATTCCACTCGGGGGAGCCGGGAACCGCGTCGGGCTGGCAGCGTTTGCAGGCTCGCAGACCCGCCTCGTGGGCGGCGGCCGCGGTGCGGAAGAACCTCACGTTCTGCGGTTTCGCGGTGACGGCCGGGCAGCTCGGTCGGCAGTAGATGCCGGTGGTGGTGACCCCGGCGATGAACTGCCCGTCGAAGCGCGCGTCGCGGGCCGACAGGGCGGCGTAGCGTTCGGCGAAGGCGGCGTCGGGCATGCTTCAGGGTGTCACGCGGGAGGCGGGTCTGTCAGCGGAAATCGGACATCGCGAGCGGGCGCCAGCGCCGGATAGCCTCGGGGCATGAGTCACGAGCACGTCGATCGTCATCGGGCCGCGCTGGCCGAGCTGCTGGGACCAGCGCTCATCGTGGAGCCGGCGGTGCTGGAGACGCTGCGCGCCGACAAGTCGGGCCACCTCTCCGGGGCGCCGCCGCTGGCCCTGGTCGAGGCACGCAGCATCGAGGATGTGCAGGCGACGCTGCGCTACGCGAATGAGCACGGCATCCCGGTCGTTCCGCGCGGAGCAGGCACCGGCCTCGCGGGTGGTGCGATCGGCGGCGCCGGCGAGCTCGTCCTCTCGACGCGCGCGATGCAGCGCGTGCTCGAGCTCTCCGTGGCCGATGAACTGGTGGTGGTGGAGCCGGGGATCCTCAACGGCGACCTCAACGACCAGCTGGCGGCGCACGGGTTCTGGTTCGCCCCCGATCCCGCGAGCCGGGCGATCTCGACGATCGGCGGCAACATCGCGACGAATGCCGGGGGCCTCTCCTGCGTGAAGTACGGCGTCACCCGCGAGGCGGTGCTGGGGCTCGCGGTCGTGCTCGCCGACGGGCGGCTGCTGCGCACCGGGCATCGCACTGTCAAGGGCGTCACCGGTCTCGATCTGGCGGCCCTCATGGTCGGCTCAGAAGGCACGCTCGGCGTGATCGTCGAGGCGACGCTGCGTGTGCGGCCGCGGCCGCAGGGCACCGCCGACACGGTCAGCGTGAGCTTCGCGTCGACGCGCGACGCGGCACGCGCGGCGTCGGCGATCATGGCCGCCGGCATGCAGCCCTCGGCACTGGAGATCCTGGATGCGGCGGCGCTGCGGGCGATCGGCGACTACCTGAATCAGGATCTCTCCGATCGGGGCGCACAGCTGCTCATCCGCACCGACGGCGAGGGTGCCGCCGAGGCCGCGCAGCGCGCGCTGAAGCTGGCGGCGGAGCTCGGCGGTCGCGGCGAGCTCGCCGTGAGCGTGGAGGCCGGAGAGGAGCTGTTCGCGACGCGACGCGCCTTCCACGGCGCCATGGCGGCACGCGGGGAGGTGCTGATCGAGGATGTCGCAGTCCCGCGCAGCGCGCTCGCCGACATGTTCGACGAGCTCGAGCGCATCGGCGCCCAGTTCGACGTCGACATCGCGACGGTGGCGCACGCAGGCGACGGCAACCTGCACCCGAACTTCACGTTCCAGAGCCAGGGCTTCGATGCCGCGGGCGAGCCGATCGTGCCCGACGAGGTCTGGGCGGCAGCCGACGCGATGTTCACGGCGGCACTTCGGCTGGGTGGCACGCTCACCGGCGAGCACGGCGTCGGACTGCTGAAGCGGCGCTGGCTGCGTACCGAGATCGGCGACGTCTCATTTGAGCTGCAGCGCGAGATCAAGCGGGTGTTCGACCCGCGCGGGATCCTGAATCCCGGCAAGGTCTACTGACCCGGCGGCCCAGTTCGCTCTGAGCGAATTCTCAGGAAACCCGGGAATGTCGCAGAGGTAGACCGGGTTTTCTCCTGTTGAGGTGAGTACGTCCAACACGATGAATACGATCGACGCCGTTACCAGCACACCCAGTCCGCTGTCCGAGCGCACGGGCCGCGCCCGCACGCGCTCCGGCATTCCGCGCCCGTCGACGGGACGATTGCGTCTTCGCCCCACCCGCCGCGGTCGCGGCTTCGTGGTCGGCGTCGTCGACGCCGCGGGTCCCGACACGAACGGCTTCGCACCGCGCGACCGGGTCGCCTGGCGCGACCGCGGTCAGGAGCTCGACGATCTCGTGCTTCTCGACCAGACCGATGTCCTCGGGGTGCCCGACTGGATCAGCGACGAACAGGTCGTCAGCTACCTGGCTCCCGGCCTCATCGCGCGGGCCCTCATGCGGACTCGGCCGGTCGTGCGCGGTGCCGACGTGCGCGTTGAGTCGACCGACCCGGTCGTCACCGCCATGACGGGGGCCTGGGTGCGCTCGCTGGGCGCACGCGTCGTCGAGGCCGAGCAGGCGGTCGCGATCCGCGACGAGCCGCAGGCCCGCCGCATCGGACTGGGAAGCCACGGCCGGCTCGCGCAGGCCGCCGTCGAGGTGTTCCAGGCGATTCGCGCCGGGGTGTTCGACGACGTCGCGCCGATCGAAGGGCGCCGACCGAACCTGGCGGCCTGAGTCCGGCGGCGCTGCCGCGAACGCGGGGTAGGGTCGCAAGGTGAACACCGATGCCCTGATTGCGAGTTCGGCCTTCGTCGGCTTCGTCGTTCTGACCCTGCTGATCGCCGACGCGATCTCGGCGTGGGTCGAGGCACGGCAGGTGCGCGATGACGAGGATCCGGATGCGCTCACCCGCCGTCGCATCCGCGATCTCGCCTGGCTGGTGGCGATCGTCGCCGCGCTCGCGGTGATCGTCGCTTTCGCAGTGGACTCGGCTGCCCGCGCCGTCTGGGATGCCGACGATCCGGTGGCGGCGGCCCTGATCCTGTTCGCCGTGACGGTCTTCTCGTTCCTCGTCGGGATCGGGGCGGTGGTCGCGGCCGGGCGCCGCGAGCGCCCCAGCTACGCGCGCATCCGGCGCGATCTGCGCGACCGTGCGATCTACAGCTTCGATGACGACGAGCTGCTCGACTTCGAGCGTCGACTCGCACTCGCCGATCGCATGCGGGCGCGCCGCGTGCAGAACGCGCTTCCGCTGCGCCTGCTGGGGGTGTCGGTCGTCGTGGCACTCGCGATCGCGAGCTGGCTGCTGGCCCCGGGCGCCTTCTCGATCGTGTTCACGGTCGGCGCCGTCATCTCGCTGGCCGCGGGCGCACTCGCGGTTCGCGCCGACGCGGTGCGCCAGGCCGCGCTGCACGTGGTGCTCGAAGCGCAGCGCGCGGAGGTCGTCGCCCTGCTCGAGCGCGCGCGCATCCCGCAGCGTCGTCGCGTCCCGGGCCTCCGCGACCGGGTCAGCCGCGCGCTCGCGATCCTGCGTGAGCAGCAGGGCTAGGACCGGCCGCGAACTCGCGCCGAAGTCGCCGGGGTCGGGGCGAGGCTCGGTGGACATCCCTCTCTGTATACCCACCCTGGAATAGGCTGGCTCCATGAGCCAGGAGAGCCCCGACGCGGCACCCGATGAGGTCCGCCAGACGACCGATCACGCGCCTCAGGCGGTGCTGGAGCGCCCGGCGCGTCCGCGCACCGGGCGTGTGGTCGCTGCCGTCATCGGCTTCACGATCATGGGCGGCGCGCTCCTGCTGCTCGCCGCCTACTTCCTGACCATCCTTGGTCCTGGGTTCACGCTGATCGCCGCGATCATCGCCCTCATCCCGCTCGCGGTCGTGCTCGTCGGCGTGGGATGGATCGACCGCTGGGAGCCCGAGCCGCGCGGCGCGCTGCTGTTCGCATTCCTCTGGGGCGCGACGATCGCGATCCTGGTCGCCCTGTTCGTCGACTCCGGTCTGCAGGAGGTCATTGCGGCGATCGGCGGGCCGACCGACTTCACCAACTTCGCGCAGAGCGCCATCCAAGCGCCCATTGTCGAGGAGGTCGGCAAGGGGATCGGCGTATTCCTGATCTACCTGGCCGCCAAGCACCACGTCGATGGTCCGATCGACGGCATCGTCTACGCGGCCGTGGTCGCTGCGGGCTTCGCGTTCACCGAGAACATCCAGTACTTCGGCCTCGAGGTGTCGGGGTACTACGGCGAAGACTCCAACGTCGCCCTGGTCTTCTTCGTGCGCGGCATCCTGTCGCCCTTCGCGCACGTGCTGTTCACCGCGTGCATCGGGTACGCGATCGGCGTGGCGGCGAAGCGCGGCAGTGCGCTCTGGACCTTCGGCGCGTTCCTCGTCGGGCTGATCCCCGCGATCGTGCTGCACGCGTTCTGGAACGGCTCCACCTTCTTCGCCGACTTCTTCGTCGTCTACATCGCCATCCACGTGCCGATGTTCGTTGTCGCCGTCGGCATGGTCGTGCTGATGCGCCGCCAGGAGGTGCGCCTCACCGGCGAGCGGCTGTCCGAGTACGCGGCGGCCGGTTGGATCAGCGCCGCCGAGGTGCCGAGCCTGGCCACGCCCGCGGGTCGGCGGCAGGCGATGCAGTGGGCGAAGGCGAACGGCATCGGGTCGCTCATGCGCGACTACATTCGCGACTCGACGAAGCTCGCCTACGCGCGTCAGCGGATGATGACCGGCCGCGATCTGATCGGCAATCAGGCCGACGAGGCGGCGCTGCTTGCGAAGATCACCGACACGCGACGCCGGCTCGCCGAGGCGCGGCCGACGAGCGCTACGGCCTGAGGCTGAACAGGCTTCCCAGCAGGTCGGGAACGATGCCCAGGATCCAGACCAGGGCGACCGCGACGAGGCCGATGATCGCCGGCAGGGGAAGACCGCGACGCAGTCGCTGACCGGCGGGCGCGACGAGGTTGACCGCGAGAGCGTCGGCGACGCGCTCATCGCGGTAGCGCTCGGTCTGATCGAGTGTCTTCGCCCCCACGGTGTCGGCGATGCGCAGCAGCCGTTGATACACCGCGGGAGAACCGGACTCGAATCCGCCCGGGTGGTAGACGAACAGCCAGTCGTCGATGATCTCGACGTCGAAGGGGGCGGCCTCGTCGATCAGCAGGGCCATCAGGTCGGGGGTGAAGACGTACAGGGCGTCGGTTTCGTAGCGGGCGGGGCAGTAGAGCGTGAAGTGGCGATCGAAGTCGCCCTCGAGGCGGAGACGCTGCGAGCGATCGAAGGTCGTCGGCAGATTCGAGGCGCCGAAGAGCCCGTTGTTGGCACGGGAGTCCAGCACCATGTGCGGCAGGCGCCGGTCGAGGTGGAGTGCGAGAAAACCCCAGCGCTGCACACGTCGGTTCTTTCCCGAACCGGTCGTGTACTGGTAGTTCCCGAAGTCGAGGAAGCGCCCGTCGGCGCTGCGGAAGTGCTCGATCGAAGCGCGGGATGAACCGATTTTGAAGATCGACCCCGGGTAGCTCGGAGCAGCGCTGTGCGGCGAGAACTCGAGGCCGTTGACCAACGCGAAGCGGTTCAGCTGGGCCCAGCGCACCCGCTTCCGGCGCCCCATCAGCACGATGATCGCGCCGATGCCCACGACTGCGACGGCACCGACGAGGAGCGCGCCCACGAATGCCGGCAGTGCGGAGTCGACGCGACCGAGGATCGCGGTCGCGGCAGCTCCGAAGAAGATCGATCCGCCGATCAGGGCGAGCGGCAGCACCACGACGACCTGGACCAGGGTTCCGGGTGCCAGCAGCGTTCCCGGCAGGCCGAGGGCGCGCGCTCGGCGTCGGAACTCGCGCACCTCCGCCTCGGGCGGGGCGGCCAGGAGCGGGGTGTAGTCGACGGTGCGGCCCATCTGCCCATCTAAGCGGGTCGTGAGGCTTGTTCGCGGCTTAACAGACTCGTCGCCCAGCGGCGGGTCAGTGACTCCGGCTCTTCTGGGCGACGAGTTGTTCTGTAATCAGGGTGCACCCCGGGGGCGTCGGCGTCAAGAGGCGATTCGGAGAGCGCCGTTCACTCGAATGGCGCGCCGCGGGGCGCTCACTCGGCGATGCAGCTCCCGGAGGAGACAGCGGCGCTGAGCTCGGGAGCGACGTCGACGACGGGCGCGAGCTCGGTGTTCGTCATCGCGTACCCGAGCTGCGAGGAGTCGGCGCTCTTGGCGAACACGACTCCCGCGACCTCGCCATCGAGCGCGAGCAACGGGCCGCCCGAGTTGCCGGGGTTGATCTCCGCGGCGAGCGTGTAGACCTCGCGTTCGCTCGTCGAGTCGCCGTAGATGTCGCGGAGGCGCTCGGATGACACGGCGAGAACCTCGGCACCGCCGGAGACGAACGGCCCGCCGAACGGGTAGCCCTGCACGACGCTCTCGTCGCCCGGCGCAAGAGGCTCGTTGAGGTCGAGCGCCGGAACGGTGAGCCCGGTCGTGGCGATCACGGCGAGATCGTCGCGCGCATCGAAGTAGACGACGCGTCCCTCGATGCTCTGGCCGTTGGGAGCCTGAACGACCGGCTGGTCGACGCCCGCGACGACGTGGGCGTTGGTGACGATGCGGTTGGCCGAGACGACGAATCCCGAACCGGACTGGTTCTGACCGCAGGCGTACGCGGTCCCGGTGATGCGCACGACCGAAGCGGAAGCGGTCACCAGCGGATCGGTGCTGGTCTCCACGTCGGGGGCGGTGCTCGGGGCCGTCGTCACCCCGCCGATGTCCTGCCCCAGCACCGGCACGCCGTCGGCCAGGACGAGCGAGCGCAGCTGCGCGAGCGCGCTGTCGACGGGGTCGGGGGTCAGCCGTTGGATCCCGGTGATCACGGTCGATTCGCTGGCGGCGCGCGAGAAGACGGGGGCGCCGAGGGCGGTGACGCTTCCCGCGAGCAGGGACACAGCGAGAGCGGCGGTGACGAGGGTGGCGGCGCCGCCGAGCAGTCGATCGACGGGTCGGAGCGCGGTGCGGTCGACCCCGCGCCCGATGAGTCGCCCGATGGCGCTGCCGATCGAGTGCCCGAGGATCAGGAGGAACACGGCCGCGGTGACGACGAAGAACACGCGCCACAGCGGCCACGGAACGATGCCCGTGAGCAGGGGCGCGAGGAAGTACGCCGCGACCGCGCCGGCCGCGAGGCCGAGCATCGAGCCGAGGCTCCGTGCGAGACCGCGTCGCAGGCCCGAGACGAGAAAGCCGACGAGCGCGATCACGAGGATCACGTCGAGGGTGAGGGCAGCGGTCACCGAGATGCTCCAGTCAACAGAACGGACGCATCCAGTCTGTCGGATGCGTCCGTCCTTTGGCTGAGCGCGGTGCTCTGCCGGGTCAGCCGGTCACATCGCGACGGTGCAGCGCCACGACCGCGCCGACGACTGCGAGGGCGGCGATTCCCCACAGCAGGCCGAGGCCTGCCGGGTCGAATCCGTCGACCAGGGGCGCATTGCCGTAGGCCCAGTCGTAAGGCGAGAAGCGCTGGAGCCATTCGACGTCGGCGTTCTGGTTGCCGACGGCGTTCAGCACGTAGCCCGCGATCGCGATGCCGGCGGCCGCGCCGGTGGCGATCGCGCGGGTTCCGGTCAGGGCACCCGCGAGCAGCCCGATGCTCGCGGTGAGCAGCGACAGACCGAGCAGGGCGAGGGAGGCGGCGACGATGTTGGCGACGTCGAGACCCAGTTCGGACGGCTCGTTGAGGAGTGCCGTGATCGCCCCCGTGTAGGCGACGAGCCAGGCCAGGCGCACCACCACCGCGAGGGTGGACTCGAGAGCGAACTGGATCCGTCCGACTCCGTGCGCGAGGGTGAGCTCCAGCCGGCCGCTCTCCTCGGCCCCGGCGATCGCCGACGACGACCACGCGGTGGCGGCGATGGTGAGCAGGGCGAAGACGATGAGTCCGAAGATCGTCGCCTGCGCGTACCCGGCGCCGCTGGTGAGGTTCTCGTAACCGAGGGTCTTGATGAGCTCCTCCGGCATGCTGTCGAGCACCGCGGCCATCTGGTCGTTGCCGATGGACGGGTAGAGCGGCAGGTACAGGAACAGCGCGGCGCTGACGCCGACCGTCCAGCCGAGGGTGCCGCGCCAGCTGTCGACGACGAGGCGCCGGAAGATCGGCAGCGGCAGATGGCGAAGCGGCGGCGTGGAGACGTGGCCCGGGGCGGGCGTTCCGGTGCGGGTCATGAGCTGACCTCCTGACGTCCGTAGAGATCGAGCACCGACTCCTCGAGGTCCGGCTCCTCGACAGTCAGATCGGTGATCCGGTAGCGCGCGAGCAGCTTGACGACCTCGTCGATGCTGCCGTTCACGGTCGCGTGCACGCGCACCGTGGCGCCATCGATCACGTCGATGTCCCGTAGATGCGCGATGCGCGACAGCGCCTCTCGGATTTCGGCGCCGGGGGAGTCGGCGATGCCGGCGTTGAGTCGACGGATCGCGTTCAGCCGCAGCGAGGCCACGTCGCCGTCGGCGACGAGCCGGCCATCGGCGAGCACGGCCACCTGGTCGGCGGCCTGCTGGATCTCGCTGAGCACATGCGAGCTGAGCAGCACCGTCTGGCCCGCCTCGCGCGCCTCGCGAATCATCTGCAGGAACTCGCGCTGGATGAGCGGGTCCAGTCCGCTGGTCGGTTCGTCGAGCACGAGCAGCTCGGGACGATGCATGAAGGCCTGGATGAGTCCGATTTTCTGCTTGTTCCCCTTCGACAGCGCCCGCACCGGGCGGCTGAGATCCAAGTTGAGGCGCTCTGCGAGCGCTTCGATGGTGCCGGGGGCGACCGGGCCGCTGATGTCGGCGAAGTGCTTGAGCAGGGCCAGCCCTTTGACGCGGCCGTCGAGTCGGAGCTCGCCGGGGACGAATCCGATGCGACGGCGCTGGTTCGCACCGCCCGCGCGGGGGTCCACGCCGAGAACGCTCGCGGAGCCGGAGCTGGGGCGGATGATGTCGAGCAGCAGGCGCAGCGTGGTGGTCTTGCCGGCACCGTTCGGTCCGATCAGGCCGTACACGGTGCCGCGCTCGACCCGGATGCTCAGGTCGCGCACGGCGGTCACCTGACCGAAGGCCTTGGTGAGCTCCGTGGTCTCGATGGCGTAGTTCATGCGGTTTCTCCCTCGGAGGGGGCGGGCCGGTCGTGGCCGGCGGGGTCGGTTGAGGCGAGCGCGCTCCGAGCGGCGACGAGGAAGCGATCGTCGGTGTAGAGGCCGTGCGTGTAGAGCTCGAGCGTCGGGATCGTCATGCGGCGCACCATGGCGTCGCCGAAGTAGTCCGCGCCGAACACGCGACCGAGCTGCTTCGCCATCAGCAGCGAGGAGAGGCCGGAGAGCGCAACGAGCGCGGCGCGGGCCTCGGGGTCGTCGCTTCGGCGCATCGTGCCCGCGTCGGTGTGCGCATCGAGCATGTCCCGGGTCGAGGCGAGCAGTTCGTCGAAGAGGCGGTCGGCGGCGGGGGAGCCGTCGGTGAGCATGCGAGACAGGTAGTCGATCCGCGGGCGGTACTCGTCGATGTCGGCGAGCCAGCGCTGCAGCTGCTCGCCCAGCTGCGCGACGTCGGTGTCGGCCTTGCGATCGAACAGCTCATCGATCACGTAGCGGTCGCAGGCGTCGCGCAGCCTGTCCTTCGAGCCGAAGTGGTGAATGACGAGCGCGGGACTGACACCCGCTGCGGTCGCGATCGCGCGCACACTGGTGCGGTCGACTCCGTCGCGCCCGAACAGCGCAATGGCGGCGTCGCGGATGCGGGCTGGCGTCGCGCGATCGTCGGACCGCCGACTCGCCGCTGAACGCATGTTCAATAGGCTAAACGCGCGTTCAGTGCACGTCAAGGCGTGTCTATCACGCCAGACATTGTGTAAAAGAATCTTGACACTATGTCTAGATGTGTGTACTTTTCAGGTGTCAAGTTTCTTTTACACACCGCCGAATCTGGAGGACACAACATGGTTGCGGAGCAACGCAACGCCTGGATCGCCCTCGCCGTCGCCGTCATCGGCTACGCCGTCTACTTCTCGCTCGTCATGGGTGCCGCCGCCGGCGGTCCGCTCGCCGAGGCCGACTACATCACCCCGATGCTGATCGTCATCATCGGCTCGGTCATCGGCACCGTCGTGCTGACGGTCGCCGTCGCGATCATCGCCGCGATCGTCGCGGGCGCGCGCGACCCGAAGACCGCCGACGAGACCGTGCGGCGCGTCATGCAGGACAGCGACGAACGCGATCGCGCCATCAACAAGGCGGGGGAGCTCGCCGCGCGCTGGCTCGTCGTCGCCGGGGCGCTCGCCGCCCTCGTCTTCGCGTGGTTCGAGTTCGGGCACTTCTGGATTGCCAACGTGGTCTTCCTCGGCTTCTACGCCTCGGCGATCTTCGGCGCGATCTTCAAGCTCGCCGCCTACCGCTGGGGTCTGCGCGCATGAAGTCCACCCAGGTCACCAACTCGATCCGGGCGCTTCGGTTCGCCCGCGGCGAGATGACCCAGTCGGAGCTGGCCGACCGGGTCGGAGTGACACGGCAGACCATCATCGCCATCGAGCAGGCCAAGTACTCCCCGTCGCTCGAGGTCGCGTTCCAGATCGCGCGTGCTCTCGAGGTGCCGCTCGACGAGGTGTTCCATTACCCGAGTGACTCGGGCGCCCGGCCGAGCAGCTAGCCCGCGGTCCCGTCGGGCCGGCGTGAACCGCGTTGCTCATGCGCGGTCTCGGCGACGGTCGGGGCCGTGCCGCCGAGGCGCGCCGGGTGCCACCACTGGCCTGCGCCGTCGACCGGGTAGTTCGCCTGAAGGTCGTCGGTGAGTCGCTGCAGGGTGGCGCGCAGGGCATCGGTTGCCTCGGTGACGTCGGCGTCGGCTGCGACCGTGACCGGCTCGCCGACCAGCACGTGGACGGGCACGCCGAAGCGGTCGCGGCGGCGCCCCTTCGCCTGCTTGGTGAGGATGCGGTGTCCGCCCCAGACCGCGATCGGAATGATCGGAACGCCCGCCTCCTGCGCGAGTCGGGCGGCTCCGGTCTTCAGATTCTGCACCTCGAAGCTGCGGCTGATCGTGCCCTCGGGGAACACCCCGATCAGCTCGCCGTCACGCAGCGCGGTGATCGCGGCGTCGTAGGCGCCCGCGCCCGCCGCGCGGTCGACGGGGATGTGCTTCATGTTGCGCATCCAGAAGCCGAGCGGCCAGCCGCGGAACGCGCCCTTCTTCGCCATGAAGCGGATGCGGCGCCGGTTGTGCAGCCACAGCACCCACTCGACGAGGGCGAACTCCAGGAAGCCGAAGTGGGTGATCGCGATCACGGCTCCGCCGTCATCCGGCAGGTTCTCGGCGCCGCGCACGTCGCGTTTCACGCGAAGGGCACCGAACATCAGCCGACCGGCGCCGATCGCGGCGGTGTAGATGGGCTCGTTCCGGTACCGGGCGGTCATGCGACCAGCGTACGCGGCGGGTAGCGAAGCCCGTCCCATCGGAGGACAGTGGGGTCATGCCCGACTACGGCCATGAGCTGTCGTTCGGCACGTTCATCACGCCGAACGTGTCGCCGAGCGACGGCGCGCTCCAGCTGGCGCGGCACTCCGAGGAGCTCGGCTTCGACCTGGTGAGCTTCCAGGACCACCCCTACCAGCTCGCGTTCTTCGACACCTGGACGCTCATGACCTGGGTGGCGGCGCACACCTCGAGGGTGCAGATCTCGGCGAACGTGCACAACCTTCCGTTGCGCCCGCCCGCCGTGCTCGCCCGCGCGGCGGCGAGCCTCGACCCGCTCTCGGGCGGTCGGCTGGCGTTGGGGCTCGGCGCCGGCGGGTTCTGGGATGCGATTGTCGCGATGGGCGGGCCGCGCCGCACCCCGGGCGAGAGCGTCGAGGCGCTCGACGAGGCGATCGAGATCGTGCGCGGCATCTGGGACGTCGACGATCGGGATCGTCTGCGCGTCGACGGGGAGCACTATCGCGTCGAGGGCGCGAAGCGCGGCCCGCGACCCGCGCACGACATTCCGATCTGGGTCGGCGGCTACAAGCCGCGCATGCTGCGTCTGATCGCGCGCCGGGCCGACGGCTGGCTGCCTTCGCTGTTCGGTCTCGAGCCGGGCGATCTGGCTCGGGCGAACGAGATCATCGATGAGACCGCCCTCGAGGCCGACCGCGACCCGCGCGCGATCCGCCGCATGCTGAACGTGGGCGGCGACATCTCGGCCTCGGGCACCGAGCCGTTCCACGGTCCTGCGGAGCGGTGGGTCGATGACCTGCTGCCGCTGGCGGTGCAGGACGGCATCTCGACATTCATTCTGGCGACCGACGATCCGGCGGTGATGGAGGCCTTCGCGCTCGAGGTGATCCCGGCGCTGCGCGACGCGGTCACAGAGGCGCGGGGCTTGGAGGGGCGCGCCCCCAACGGCGTGCGAAGTGCGGCTGCCCGCGCCAAGAGGATCGCGGGCATCGACTACGACGGGCTTCCGGCCTCTCTCGCCGCGGAGGCGATCGAGCCCGGCGATCCCGGCTACGCCGCGGTCCGCAACACGTACAACCGCGGCGGCGCGCCCGGACTGGTCGTGACCCCTCGCACCGTCGAGCAGGTGGCGGATGCGATCGCCTTCGCCCGCCATCAGCCGGTGCCGCTGGGCGTGCGCAGCGGCGGCCACGGAGTGAGTGGACGCTCGACGAACGACGGCGGCGTCGTGATCGACATGTCGCACTTCGCCGAGATCACCGTGCTCGACGAGGCGACTCGTCGGGTGCGCGTCGGGCCGGGCGCACGCTGGATGGACGTGTCCGCGGTGCTGGCGCCCCACGGCTGGGCCCTCACCTCGGGTGACTACGGCGCGGTCGGCGTCGGCGGGCTCGCCACGGCGGGCGGCTTCGGCTGGTTCGCCCGTGAGCATGGGCTGACGATCGACCATCTGCGCGCGGTCGAGCTGGTGACCGCTTCCGGTGAGCTGGTTCGCGCGAGCGAGGAGGAGCATCCGGAGCTGTTCTGGGCGATGCGCGGTGCGGGCGCGAACTTCGGTGTCGCGACAGCGTTCGAGTTCGAGGCGCACCCGGTGCCGCCGCATGTCGGCTGGGCCCAGCTGGCGTTCGAGGCGTCCGCGGCGCCTGGCGGCGTGGCCGGGTTCCTCGTCAACTGGGCCGCCGCGATGGTGGTGACCTCGCGCGACGTCACGTCGTCACTCGTGCTGACTCCGTCCGTTCCGGGGCTGCCGCACATCGTGCGCCTGCTGGCGGTGGTTGACACGGCGGATTCCGGTGTCGTGATCGAGCGGCTGCGGCCGTTCGCCGGTCTGGCGCCGATCGTCGGCCAGCAGGTGCAGATGGCGCCCTACGAGGAGGTGGTCGCCTCCCTCATCGAGCACGCGCCGCACGACGAGCACGGCGAGCCGGTGTCGCGCTCGGGGCTCGCCGACACTTTCGGCATCCAGCTCGCGACGCGCACGGCGCGGTTGCTGGAGAAGCGGGTGAGCCACTTCGTTCAGCTGCGTTCGCTCGGCGGGGCCGTCTCCGACGTGGAGAGCGACGCGACGGCCTATTCGGGGCGCTCGGCGACGGTGTCGATCGTGGCGCAGGGCTCCGAGGAGCGGGCGCTCGACGCGGAGTGGCGGCAGATCGAGCCGCTGCTGTCGGGCTCATACCTGAACTTCGATTCGAGCCTCGACCCGGCCCGGCTCGCACGTGCCTGGTCTCCGCAGACGCTGCAGAGGCTGCGTGCGCTCAAGGCGGAGTGCGACCCACAGAACGTGTTCCGCGACAACTTCAACGTTGCGGCGGTTCGCGACGCGGGGTGACGTGCGCCGGGCGCGGCGGTGCGGTCAGTCGATGCGCACGGTCTTGAACCGAGCACCGTGGCCGCGCGTGATCGCCACGCGGGAAGGGGCCACGCCGAAGTGCGCGGCGAGGGCCTTCTCAACCGCCGTGTTCGCGGCGCCGTCCACCGCGCGCTCGCGCACGAAGACGACCAGAGTGCCTTCGGCATCCGTCTCGATGAGCGGTCCCTTGCGACTGCCCGGCTTGACGCGGATGCGCAGCTGCGCGGGCGGGTCGACGGGCGTGGTCACCCGTCCAGCTTGACACGCGGGGCGCCCGGGAGTCGGGCCCGACCGCCGATGAGCGTTGACGCTGGCGAGCGGGGATGCCAAGGTGGCGCCACGACGACGCGGGAGGTCGGGCCGATGGCGCGCACACGGGGAGAGACGATCGACAAGGCGGGCGCGGATCGCTGGGCGGACCCGCCCAGGCAGTGCGATCTGGTGATGAAGGGCGGCATCACCTCGGGGGTCGTCTACCCTCTCGCGATCGCCAGGTTCGCCGAGGAGTACCGCCTGCGCGGCGTCGGGGGATCGTCGGCGGGCGCGATCGGCGCGGCGCTGGCGGGGGCGGCCGAGTTCGGACGCGAGACCGGCGGTTTCCGCACCCTCACCGAGATCCCGGAGCGCTTGCGAGGCGGCCGGCTCGAGGCGCTGTTCCAGGCGCAGCCGAGCACCGAGCCGCTGCTGCGGGTGCTGTTCGCCGTGCTGCGGGCCAGGCCGGGCGCGGCGGCAAAGGTGCGGGCCGCGGTGGGTGCGCTGGTGGCGCGCTTTCCAGGCCGCAGCGCGCTGGGGGCGCTCGCGGGCGTGCTGCTGTTCGTGCTCGGAGTCGCGGGTGTCGTGGTTGCCGTGCTCGGCGAGCAGTGGTTCCAGGTGGCGCCTGGCGCGGCCCTCGCGCTCGCCGCGCTGGCGCTCGTGGTGGTCGGCTGGGCGCTCGCGCTCGCCGCCCGGATGGTCGATCTGCTGACGGTCGCGGTGCCGCAGAACCTGTTCGGCATCTGTCGCGGCCTCGGTGCCGAGGGCGGCGGCCCCGGCTTCACCGACTGGCTCTCCGACCTCATCGACGAAGTCGCGGGCCTTCCCTCGGGCGGCCCTCCGCTCACCTTCGGGCAGCTCTGGGGCGACGACGAGGCGGCGAGCCGAGACCGTCGGGCACGGGACATCGATCTGCGCCTCATCACCACCTGCCTGAGCCGCGGCCGGCCGTACGAGATGCCGCTCGAAGGCTCCAACTTCTTCTTCGACCCGGATGAGTGGGCGACCCTGTTCCCGCCGAATGTCATGGCCTCGCTGCTGGCCGCCCCGGCTGGCTGCGCCGAGGCGGAGGAGGGCGCGACGGCGGCGAAGGGCCGACGCGAGAACCAGGCGGCGAAGCAGCGCGGGCTGGTCCGCCTGCCGGAGGCCCGCGACCTGCCGGTGATCGTCGCGGTGCGCATGTCGCTGAGCTTCCCGCTTCTGATCTCGGCCATCCCGTTGCACGCAGTGCGTCGGCGGCGCGGCGAGAAGCTGCAGTTCGAGAAGCTCTGGTTCACCGACGGCGGCATGTGCAGCAACTTCCCGCTGCACCTGTTCGAGTCGCCGCTGCCGACGAGGCCGACCTTCGCCATCAATCTCGGGTCGTTCCGCGACGACGCGGAGCAGCATCCGACCGACGAGTCGGAGAACATCGTGTTCGCGACCCGCAACTCCAGCGGCATCCACCCGCCGTATCAGCCGATCGCCGAGCAGGGGGTGGGCGCGCTCGTCGACTTCGCCGGCACGATGCTCGACACCTCCCGCAACTGGCAGGACAACTCCTACGTGACGATGCCCGGCTACCGCGACCGCATCGTGCGGGTGCAGCAGACCAGCGATCAGGGCGGCCTGAACCTGAACATGTCGGATGACGCGATCGAGCGCCTGGCCCGGCGCGGCGAGGCGGCGGCCTCGGCGCTGATCGACCAGTTCACGAAGCCGCACTACCGCGGCTTCGACGGCTGGGCGAACCACCGCTGGGTGCGCTACCGCGCGCTCATGGCGACGCTGCCCGAGTTCCTCGGCGCCTACCGCCGCGGCCGCGCCGAACTGCACATCGACCCCACCGATCCGCCCGGCTTCGACCTGCCAGCACCGAGCCGCGCGCTCGCCGGGAGGCTCAGCGGGGCGCTCACCCACGGCGCGGAGGCGGTCGCGGCGGCCCCGGATGCCGCGGTCGAGTCGCTCACCGAGTCGCCCAAGCCGCGGGGGAGCCTGCGCCGGGTCGCGCGGATCTAGATTCGGCGGGGAACGCCCCCCCGCGCTCTGCTAAACTCCCAAGGTTGCCGTCAGAACGGCCGCGGATGAAGAGAGCCCACACACTCGGTGATGGGCGCCGCGCAACGAGAGGAGGGGGTCCCATCTATGGCACTCGACAACGAGACCAAGAAGGCGATCATCGAAGAGTATGCAACGCAGCCCGGTGACACGGGATCCCCCGAAGTGCAGGTCGCTCTCATGACCAAGCGCATCAAGGACCTCACCGAGCACCTCAAGGAGCACAAGCACGACCACCACTCGCGTCGTGGCCTGCTGCTCCTCGTCGGTCAGCGTCGCCGCATGCTCGGCTACCTCCAGGACATCGACATCGAGCGCTACCGCTCGCTGATCGAGCGCCTGGGTCTGCGTCGATAGATTCCGCGAACTTCTTGCCAAACGGGCCGTCACCTTCGGGTGGCGGCCCGTTTCGTCTGTCCCGGATGCGCTGACTCGCCTACGCTCTCAGCATGCCCGCGGCGCTCAGCGAGATCGACCTCCCCGAACGAGCCGGGGGCAGTCGCGGACTGACCACGGTGCTCGGCGTTCCGGACGGGGCGGGGCCGTGGCCCGCCGTCGTCATGGTGCACGAGGCCTACGGGATCAACGACGTGATGCGACGCCAGGTCGAACGGCTGACCTCGGCCGGCTACCTGGTGCTCATGCCTGACCTGTTCGCGCAGGGCGGCGCGCGCCGCTGCCTGGTCTCGACGTTCCGGGCGCTGCGCGCGGGGGAGGGCCGCGCCTTCGTCGACATCGAGCGCGCACGGGAGTGGCTGCTCGCGCGCGAGGACTGCACGGGCCGGGTGGGGATCCTCGGCTTCTGCATGGGCGGCGGGTTCGCACTCGCCGCCGCCAGCGGTCGCGGCTTCGACGTCGCCTCGGCCAACTACGGCATGCTGCCGGCGAACCTCGACGACGACCTGCGCGGGGCATGCCCGATCGTCGCCAGCTTCGGCGGCCGCGACCGGTCGCTTCGCGGCGCCGCGGACCGGCTCGAGGCGTCGCTTGAGCGGCTCGACGTGCCGCACGACGTGAAGGAGTACCCGGAGGCCGGGCACGCCTTCCTCAACGACGCCGACTCCGGTCCGCTCGCGGCGCGCCTGTTGTTCACGCGGTTCCTCGGGCTCGGCCCGAACCCGGAGGCGGCGACCGACGCCTGGCAGCGCATTGAGCGCTTCTTTGCGGCCGCTCTCGGCGACCCGGCGACTCAGCCGGGAATACCGGACTAGGCGCCGGCGTTGCGCCGGAGGATGACTGCCGCACCCGCCCTCTCCGTGCTCGACCTCGTGCCCGTGCGGCGCGGCCAGACCTCCGCCGACGCGGTCGGCGCCTCGCTCCGGCTCGCCGAGCGCGCCGACGAGCTCGGATTCCGCCGCTACTGGTTCGCCGAGCACCACAACATGCCCGCGGTCGCCTCGACGACGCCGCCGGTGCTGATCGCCCTCGCGGCGGGGCGCACCCGGAGCATCCGGCTCGGATCCGGCGGCGTCATGCTGCCGAACCACGCGCCCTTCGTCGTCGCCGAGCAGTTCGCCGCCCTCGAGGCGGCGGCCCCGGGGCGCATCGACTTGGGGCTCGGGCGCGCGCCGGGAAGCGACCCGATGATCACGGCGCTGCTGCGCTCGAGCGGACCGACGAGCGACGCCGACCGGTTCCCCTCGCACGTGAACGACATCCTGGCCCTGCTGCGCCGCGATGGCGCCTCGCTGCAGCTCGGCGAGCGCGACTATACGGTGCGCGCCACTCCGGCGGCGGCGGGTGTTCCCGAGGTGTGGCTGCTCGGCTCGAGCGACTTCTCGGCCCAGCTGGCCGCGAGGCTCGGGCTGCCCTACGTCTTCGCGCACCACTTCGCGGGCGAGGGCACCGAGCGCGCGCTCGACCTGTACCGCACCGGGTTCCAGCCGAGCGAGCACGCGGCCGCGCCGCGCACCTTCGTCACCGTCAACGTTGTCGTGGGGGAGACCCGTGAGGAGGCGGAGGCGCGGGCGCTGCCGAGCCTGCTCAACATGGCGCGGATGCGCTCCGGGCAGCCGCTCACGGTGCTCGAGACGGTCGAGCAGGCCGCCCGCGCCGACGTCAGCCCCGCGCAGCACGAGCTGATTGCCGCGATGCGCGGACGGTGGGTGGTCGATGCGCCCGACGCGGCGGCCGCCGCGGTCCGTGCGCTCGCGGAGCGCTTCGGCGTCGACGAGGTGATGGTCTCGCCGACGGCGGGGGCCCGCGAGGCCGACCCGGTCGACCGCAGTCTCGCTCGCGAGCAGACCCTCGAGGCGCTCGCCTCGGCGTAGCCCGACCCCACCCGGACTCGACCGCGCATAACGGAGTACACTCATAAATAAGTGAAGTCCGTAAGGAGGCGAGGATGTCGGAACTCGGTCGCCGTGAGCGCAACAAGGTCGAGAAGCTGACCCGCATCCTCGACTCCGCCCGCGCCGTCTTCGCCGAGAAGGGCGAAGCCGCGGCCACGACGGCGGAGATCGCCGACCGCGCCGACGTGTCGCACGCGACGCTGTTCCGCTACGCCGCCACCAAGGCCGAGCTGTTCATCATGGTCGGCAACGAGAGCCTCGCGCGGGCGATCGACCGCGGCATCGCCGCGGCGGCGAATCAGACGGCGCCCCTGGACCGACTCCAGGCGCTCATCGCGCCCGTGGTCGGCGACGGCTGGAGCCTGCCGAACCTCGCCGCGTATCAGCGCCGCGTCGTCGACGGCTCGGCCAGCGGCGACCAGCGCGACATCGCGCTGCACATGGTGCAGCAGATCGTGGACGAGGTGGCGAGCATCCTCACCGAGGCGTGGCAGGGCCCCGGCCCGGCGCCCGCGGCGGAACCGGCCGCGCGAGCGATCTACGCCGCCATCCACCTCGAGGTGCTCGGCGCCGAGCGTGACGAGCGGCGCCGCGCCAACTTCCTTGCTGACATCCGAGCGCAGGCGGAGATCATCCTGCGCGGATACCTGACAACACCCCCTGAAAGGACAACCCCATGACCGCCATCAAGAAGGTCACCGTTCTCGGCACCGGCGTGCTCGGCTCCCAGATCGCCTACCAGACGGCCTTCCACGGCTTCGAGGTCACCGCGTGGGACATCGACGATGCCGCCGTGGCCGCCGCCCACACCCGCTTCGCGGGGCTCGCCGCGACCTACGATGCCGAAGTCGACGGCGCCAAGGACGGCAAGTCCGCCGCCGCGCTCGAGCGCATCACCGTCACCAGCGATCTCGCCGACGCGGTGAAGGACGCCGACCTCGTCATCGAGGCCGTGCCGGAGAACCCGGCCATCAAGACCGACACCTGGACGAAGGTCGGCGAGCTCGCGCCGGAGAAGACGATCTTCGCCACCAACACCTCGACGCTGCTGCCGAGCTCCTTCATGGAGGCCACCGGACGGCCCGAGAAGTTCCTCGCGCTGCACTACGCCAACCGCATCTGGGCGATGAACACCGCCGAGATCATGGGCACCTCGAAGACCGACGCGGCCGTGTTCGACACGGTCGTCGAGTTCGCGACGGAGCAGGGCATGGTTCCGATCCCGCTCAAGAAGGAGCAGCCCGGATACGTGCTGAACTCGCTGCTCGTTCCGCTGCTCAACGCGGCGTCCGCGCTGCTCGTCAACGAGGTCGCCGAGCCCGAGACGATCGACGCCACCTGGCGCATCGGCACGGGCGCGCCCCTGGGACCGTTCCAGATCTTCGACGTCGTCGGCCTGACCACCGCGTACAACGTCTCGGTGATGGGCGACGAGACCTCGAAGAAGTTTGCGGAGCTCGTCAAGCGCGACTACATCGATCAGGGCAAGCTCGGCGTCGCCACCGGCGAGGGCTTCTACCGCTACAGCTGAGGCCGGGGCGCTAGTACGCCTCCAGCACCGTCGTGACCGCCCACACCACGCTCGCGCCGATCAGCGCGCTGAACAGCAGCAGCCAGAAGATCGACGGGATGCCGGTGCGCCGAGACAGCAGGTAGGCATCCGAGGAGGTCAGCCGGGTGCGGCCGCGGGTGTGCACGGCGAGCACGGCGGCGAAGCCGCGCACGCTGCCCACCAGCAGAGCGATCGCGATCACCAGCAGCGCGTAGCTCTGCTGGGTGGGCGTCGCCCACAGCCACAGCGCGACGCTCGCCGCAGCCGAGACGGCAACCACCAGGAAGCCGACAAGGTTGCGGATGACCAGCAGCGTGAGCACGAGGATGGCGCCGCCCACGACGAGCGCGAGCGCCGTGTAGCCGTGCGTGACGCACCACAGCTGCACAGCGCCGACGATCGCCGGCGCCGGGTAGCCGAGGGAGCCGCTGATGGCGGCGCCCAGTTTGCCGCGGCCGCTGCTCACCGCCTCGCCGGAGTGGTTCATCCGGATCTTCATGCCGTGCACGAAGCGCCCGGTCAGGATGGCGCCGACGGCGTGCCCGAGCTCGTGCACGAGGGTGGTGAACAGCCCGAACCATCTCCAGATCGGCTGCGGGATGCTGAGGGCGGCCGCCGCTGCGACCAGCACGATCAGCAGCGTCGGCGAGATCTCGACGGGATCGGTGCGGGCCAGAGAGTCGAGAAAGTCGTCCACGCCCGCAGTCTCCCACGGGCTGGATCGGCCCGAGCACGCCTCGCGCTCCGGCTTGCCACGGAGAGCCCGACCGCGATCGGATCCTCGAGTCTCCGTTCGGCCAGCCGCGAGGTGAGGCGTCCGCCGGCGGCGACGCGATCGCGGCACTCGGCAGCCATGTTCGATCTCCTCGTCGGGTGCGGTGGCGCGTCTCAGTCGCGCCGGATCTCGAAACCGGTCACCCCGGTCGGGTCGACCGCATGCTCGTCGAGGCGGTCGACGCGCGCGCCGAACGGGCCGACGCGCAGCCAGTCGAGCAGGCGCTCGACGACGTCGGGGGTTCCCTCCAGCTCGCACTCGACCGAGCCGTCGGGCCGGTTGCGCACCCAGCCGGCGACGCCGAGGCGCTCGGCCTCGGCGCGGGTCGCCCCGCGGAACCCGACGCCCTGCACGATGCCGTGGACGCGGGCGTGGATGCGGGTCGGCTGCGGGGGTGCGGGTCTCGATACGCGCTGCGCGCTGCTCGACCGGCTCAGGTGTGGGCTACTCGACCGGCTCGGGTGCGCGCGGCTCGTCCGGCGGGTGGCGGGCTCGAGGCCGTTTAGGTCCAGGCCGATGTCGATGAGGACGACGTCGCCTGCGAGCTCGGCGCCGGGGGAGCGCAGAAGGCCCGCTTTGAGGGCGCCGAAGGTGACGGTCAGATCGGCGGGCAGCACCGTCGGGTCGGGCAGGTTTCCGTCGTCGGCGTCGATGCCGCTCGGCAAATCCACCGCGACCACCAGCGGCGCGGTCTCCGCCTCCAGCAGCGGTCGGATGCGCGCCACCAGCTCGCGGGCGCGCCCGCGCAGCGCCGGGGAGCCGGCGCCGCCGATGCCGAGGATCCCGTCGAGCACCACGTCGGCAGAGCCGATCAGATCCTCCAGCTGCGCATCGGCCTCGGCGTCGCTCAACAGCTCGACACCGGCCGCACGGGCCGCTGCCGCTCCCGCCGGATGGATGCGCGATCCGGTCGGCACCGCCACGACCCGGGCGCCCGCGCCCGCGAGTTCGGCGCCCGCGAAGAGCGTGTCGCCGCCGTTGTCGCCCGCGCCGACCAGCAGCACGACGTGCGCCAGACGGTCCGACGCGCGCTCGGCCAGCAGGCGCGTCACCTCGGCCGCAAGCCCGGCCGCCGCGCGGCGCATGAGCGGCACTCCCGCATCCAGCAGCGGACGCTCGGCGGCGCGGATCTGCGCCGCCGTGTAACCCCGTTGTTCGTGCGCGGTCATCTCTCCAGGGTAAGCGCGGGGGTCTCGATACGCGCTGCGCGCTACTCGACCCGCTCAGGTGTGTGCGCTTCGCGTTACTCGACCCGCTCAGGGGTTCGGGTGGCACGATGGGGGGGCATGACCCCCGCGATTCACATCACCGGCGATGCCGCCGCCGACGAACTGCTCTCCAGCGACCCGCTCGCGCTGCTGGTGGGCATGCTGCTCGACCAGCAGGTCGCGCTCGAGACCGCCTTCGCGGGACCGCATAAGATCACCCAGCGACTGGCCGCATCCGGTCGCCGTTTCGATGCCGCGACCATCGCCGCGCACGATCCGGACGCCTTCGTCGCGCTGTGCGCCGAGACTCCCGCGGTGCACCGGTTCCCCGGCTCGATGGCGGCGCGCATTCAGAAGCTCTGCACGACCCTGGTCGACGAGTGGGATGGTGACGCGGCGGCGCTATGGACGCGCGGCGAGCCCGACGGTGCCACGGTGCTCAAGCGTCTGAAGGCCCTGCCCGGTTTCGGCGAGCAGAAGGCCCGCATCTTCCTCGCGCTGCTCGGCAAGCAGTACGGACTGACCGCGCCCGGCTGGCGGGAGGCGGCGGGCCCCTACGGCGAGGCCGGCTCGCTGCGATCAGTGGCCGACATCGTCGACCGCGACAGCCTCGAGAAGGTGCGCGCGAACAAGAAGGCGGCCAAGGCGGCGGCGAAGAGCGGCTGACCTGCGAAACAGGCGGGTGGGGTGTCAGGCGTGAACGCCCGACACCCCAACT
>TARA_R110000868_G_scaffold235273_9_pt1 | contig 60882 bp, 49 predicted proteins | sample TARA_R110000868 | Tara Oceans TARA_R110000868 (sample SAMEA4397489) | marine metagenome | biome: Polar Biome; feature: [SRF] surface water layer (ENVO:00010504); material: water (ENVO:00002006), including particulate matter (ENVO:01000060) such as... | depth 5 m | reverse complement strand
CGCCTAACATAATATTATCCGAACGAGGATAATGGGTTCTTGTACTGATAACATCCTGGGAACGGGTTAAATGTATTCAAAATCAAAGGTTTTAGGATATTATCAGAACACTTTTCAAATTTCTTGTCCCAATAACATCCCAAAGTCTCTGACAGGAATATCATTTTTCTGAGGTATAAGATATTGGTATTAACCAAAGAATCAATAGCATAGCTAAGGTCTGTTAAAGAAATACTTCTTCAAAGGATTTTGTACCAATCATTGCACGTTGGTTATGTTCTAACAACAGATTTCAGAAACTATTAGTAGAATTTAGATAAATGATAGTTATCTAAATATATTTAGATAGGTATGTAAATAAATTTAGATACGTATCTAACTAACTAAATGTACGTACAATGTCAGTTTTATATAGAGTAGTTTCAAAAAAACCGGGCGGAATGGCTGGGTAGAATACCCCTAAGTATTACCCGATGGTAACAAGCAGGGAAATGGCGAGCCTTAGCGAAGTGTGTGAACGGATTGCGGAACGTTCTACCTTCAGCAGGGCAGATGTAGTTGGGGTAGTGCAGTCCTTGATTGATCTGCTGCCGGAACTATTACTGGATGGCAAGAACGACCGGCTGGATTCGGTATCTTCAGCATTCATGCCTCGGGACAGGGGAAAGACCGACCAGAAAAAGTAACTGCCCGGGATATCACGAAACTAAAAATGACGTTCCTGCCCGACAAGAAAATTAAAAAGAAGCTCAAAGAGGCCACCTTCGTAAAGGCATAAAATACCCTGAATCTCAGCCCTGAGCTTCATTAGCATTTTCTTTTCATATCATCAAAAGCTTTTCGTAGTTATATGATCCCACGACTGGTTATGCGGAAGTAATCAAAGGAAACATCAAATGGAGCATCAGGTTTGTTAGTTGATGAATCGAACCAATAGGTACTGGTCATACTTTGTGTGATGACGCCATCACTTACAATCAATCCGGCTTTAATGTCTTTAAGTAGAATATAATCTGAACCGAGTTCTTCCCAGTTATTACCATTCAAAGAATAGGAAGCTGTATAAGTGTTTCCTTCTTTTTCGAGTTTTAGTAGAAGAACATTATCATTAATAATCTCTTCCGGTAGATTAAAAGATCCTGCTGATTTAGCACTATTACTATTTTCAGAAACATCGCCCGGCTCACTTGTAATTGTAAGTGCTCCTGATTTTGCAGTTAAACTATGATTAGTATCATTTTCACGAACCCAGCTCCACTGTGAACCCAGCGAACCAAATACCAGAGATATTGTACAAAAAAAAGAAAAAACCAGAATAAGCGAATGTTTAAAAAAAGTAGTTCGCATTCTTTAGATTATATGTTCAGATTCAGAATCTTTTTATATCATAGTACCAGTTTATACTACTTAGATTCAGTTAAAAAGAACTCAACCATAGCAGTAAATGTATTTTCGTTAAAGGTTACAGGTCCGTGTCCTCCTCCTTCAACGGTAATAAAATCAGTTAGTATTCCTACCTTATTCAATAAACCCGAGAATAACTCGCTTTGGCAATGTGGAACTACGTTGTCCGCATCTCCATGAATCACTAAAAAAGGTGGATCTGTTTCATCCACAAATGTTACCGGACTTAGTAATGCAATTGCCCCAGGATGGTCAGCCGGGTTGCCTTTTATAATAGCAGCCTCAGGAGATTTAGCGTCTTTATATTCTGTACAGTTGTTGTCCATATTAGCCAGATCCACTGGTCCAAACCAGTCCACTACTGCATCAACAGAGCTGCTTATAGAAGTAAAATTTCCCAAATTGCCTACCAAATTCATTGTTGTATCAGCAACCGTATACTCGGAGAGATTGTTGGTAACTCCTGCTAATGAAGCCAAATGCCCACCCGAAGAAAAGCCGGTTATTCCAATAAATGAATTATCAATAGTGTATAGATCAGCATTTGCCCTAATATACCTAATTGCAGCTTTTACATCGTGAATCTGAGCGGGGTAAGCGGAATCCATACTTGAGCGATGATTAATAGAAATAACAGCAAATCCATTTTCAAGTAAGGGTTTTCCCATCATCTGATATGCCATTCCTTTCAAATTATTGGCGAACCAAGCACTACCATAAATGATAACAATTGCTTTATGTGTGGCTTCGCCATTGTCTGGAAGGTAAATATCCATATTGTGATATTCATTTCCATCATTAGCATAGTTGACATCAAGCCATTGCTCTTGCGAAAAACTGTTTGAGTAACTGAAGAGTAGAATTAAGGTATATAAAAGTGTTTTCATCCAAAAAATTTTACATCCTAAAGTTTTTAATAGTCTTAACAGTTATCACTTAAAGTTTTTTTTGTCTGTAGTCCAGTATTCTGATGCAGCTAATCCCGGGGGATTTCCGGTAAACATCTTTCCGGCTTTTTCATCTCCTTTCAGCTGCCATTGATACCATGCAGTGGCAACTTTTGCAAATTCTCCACCTTGAGGCTGACGATAGGTTCCCCCATGACCAACATCCATATTTGCTACAAATACAGGAACATGATCAATCCTTTTATAATCATCCATCCCGTTATTGTAGGCAATATCTGACTCGCCCCCAAGCATGTAAATTGTTGGTGAATGGAGTTTTTTAAGATGATCTTTAGTAAGTGCCGGCATGCCAGGAAATCCACCGGGTTGAGGAAGTATGCCACTGTTAAATACACCCAGAGTCGTAACCCTTGTGTCAGGTGCTGCTTCTAGGGCCTGAAGTCCTCCACAGGACATTCCGCTTACGGCAATCTTATCTGTGTCTATTTTTTGAAAATAGGGGCTTTTTTCATCTTTATTTTGAGCAATAGCCCAATCAATGGCATCGGTAAGTTGTGAAGATGTTGATCCGCCCTGACTTTGCTCTCCTTCCTTAGGCATCGGACCAATGGCGATCACTAGAAATCCGTAAGAAGAAACCTCGTTCAAAAAATTAACATGTTCCCATGGGGAATTTGCACAAGCACCATTACCCCATGAAATTATGGGAAGCTTTAGATCATCTCCGAAAAGTGTTAGGTCTGAAGGTCTGAAAATAGTGTGGGTAGGAAGCGAACCTTCTGAAATCATGAGTGCTTTATAAGAGCCTGTTCCACCATCTTCTACCAGTTTAGATGTGATTTGAGCTGATACAGATGAATAAGATAGTATCCATACGCAGATCAAAAAAAAGAAGGCATGTAAATAGCTTTGAGTAAGTTTTTTTATTGGTATCATAATGTTTTTTAATAGTTAAGTTACTTCAGTCCATAATTTTCGATTCGAAAGTAATCGAAGGAAACATTGAAAGGGGCATCAGGTTTGTTGGTAGACGAATCGAACCAGAAAGTGCTGGTCATACTTTGAGTGATAATCCCATCATTCACAATCAATCCGGCTTTTATGTCTTTTAGCAAGATATCAGCGGAGCCAAGTTGCTTAAATTCCTTACCGTCAGTAGAATAATAGGCGGTGTAGATACTTCCTTTTTTCTCGAGTTTTAGTTCAAGATCGTTAGTACCGATGACTTCTTCAGAAAGTTCAAATCTGGCAGCGGATCTTGCGATGTCATTTTCTTCTACCAATAGATCAATGGTTCCAGGTTGTATCCCTTGCTGTCGTGTGGTTTTGATAACAGCGCGGAACATAAGTTTCACAAAATTTGCGTCATCCTGATAAGCGAGAATACCCGCATTTTCAGGCTGAGTTGGAGTTCTTGAAGCCACCAGTTTGGTTTCGATGGCCCAGTCGTTGTTGGCACTTTGAAGCAACAAGTTTTTGGCGTTGTTGCTGCCTTCAGAAATATCGCCTACTTCGCTGGTAATGGTTAAGGCACCTGAATTTTTAGACATGGAATGCTTGGCGGAGTTTTCACGAACCCAGCTCCATTGTGAACCCAGCGAGCCATTGAATTCATCACTTTTCGACTTTTCATCAAAATGAACGTAATAGGTGTTTTTCTCGAAGGTATTGTAATCCACAAAGTGTATAACTGCGGTGCCGGGTACGCCTTGGGCTTGCTCAATATCCACAGCTATGTTTTTGTCAACGGCAGTGGCTGTAACCTGAGGAGCTTTTCCGGATTTGTCTAGCAAGTAGCTGTAGGAACGGTTATCGGCATTGAAACCTTGGATAGTTTTGCCACTTACCTCAATGGTTTTTGGGGTCAAATTTGGCATCACTTTAATGGGATAACTTCCTTTTGCTGTGCTTCCATTGTAAGAAACCGTGGCAATAATGTTTGCCACACCAGGATTGTGAGCGGTTACTTGGCCGTCACTATCCACAGTGGCTACCCGTTGATCGTTGCTTTTGTAGGTAACCTGAGCTTTAGCGAGATCAATAAAACTGTCGTCGGTTAAGCTGGCTGTTAAACTAGTGGAAGTTTTGTATCCTGGTTCCATAACAATGGTTTCGGCTTCGGCAACCACAGTGCGCAGAACGGATTGGTATTCGCCGCTCATAGTGGCCGTTACCTCTCCTTTAATGTCTCGAGATGAAGCGCCGATTTCGAATATGTATTTTCCCTGATCGAAGGTGATTTTGTCGTTTTCGGAATCCCAGAACCACAGATCAGAACCGTCGATTTCGATATCCACGGTTTTGGTTTGTCCTGCAGGAATGGTAACTCGTTGGAACCCTTTCAATCTTTTAATGGGGCGTTGTAACGTGGCGGGGCTTTCAGGGGTTTTTACATATACCTGAACAACTTCATCACCGTCAACTTCTCCGGTGTTAGATACATCTACAGAAACGGTTACTGTTCCGTTGGGGGTTATGCTTTTCTTGTTGATAGCAAAGTTGCTGTAATCGAAGGTAGTATAAGAGAGTCCAAATCCGAATTCATAGGAAACATCTCCATCAAAATACCAGTAAGTACGACCGTCGTTTTCGGGACTTTTACGCAAGCTGTAATCGTTGAAATCGGGAAGATCTTCAACAGATTTGTACCAAGTGAGAGGTGTTTTACCTCCTGGATTCACATCCCCAAACAAAATTTTAGCCATAGCATAGCCCTGAGCCTGTCCGTTGTACCCAGTGAAAATAATACCCGGAATATTGGGGTTGTTTTTAAAACCTTCTACTTCCACCATACCCATGGTTTGCATTACTACGATAGTATTGGGATTTACTTTAGCTACAGCATTTATCAGTTCTTCCTGATTGCCGGGTAGTTTCAGAGAAAAACGGTCGGATTCTTCCCGCCCTGTGTTTTGATCGGTACCTACAAATATGATGGCGACATCTGCAGATTGGGCAATGTCGAGCGTGGCTTTGTCGGTGGCGGGAGTTTCAGGCTCGCGGTAAACAAAGTATAAATCCTGAGCCCCGGTAATCCCCAAAGTGTTCACTTTGGCTGTAATAGTTGCCTGGCGACCAAAAAACCCACCGCCCTGCTGGGTACTTTCCACTTTGCTGGAAGCAATTATGTTTCCAGTTGACGAACCCACGCGTACATCCACAGAACCGCCATTGGTGGCAACGGTAAAGTTGAAACGGATTGAATCTAGTTTGGTCACATCAATATTACCGTATGCAGTCCAATCTCCATCTTTAATACCTCGAATAGAAGTACGACCAAAACGATTAGCTATAATTAATCCAGGAGCGGATTCCATATAATCGGTGGCATCGTATTCCTGATCATCGCCATCGGAACTGATGGTAGTAAATCGGGTTGGGGTGAAGAAGTCATTGCGACGCTCTGTATTGCCACTTCCTGCCAACACTACTTCTAGATCCAGATTATTTTCTGCAATATATTGCTTTAATCCTTCCTGTGGTGTGGTTTTGATGGAATCCTCAACAGGCCCCGAGTAATCGCCCAGCTCTATTTTATCAGCTTGAGGACCGAGGATAGCAATCTTCTTAATTATTAAAGGATCGAAAGGCAGTGCTTTAGTATTGGTGGTTTTGCTGAGTTCGTTTTTCAGCAGCACTGGAGACATAACCGCGGTTAAAATTGCCAGATCATTATGCGAAGGATCGTTTACAATACTAGGTTTGATGCCGGCATACGGTACAATGCTTGGAGGATCAAACTCACCCAAACGCATACGAATAGTGAACATATTGATGAGTGCGCGATTTATATCGGATTCTGTAATAAGGCCTTGTTCTAGTGCGGTTATTGCATGGCGTTGGTATTCGCCACCACAATCGGAATCTACACCGGTCTTTAAGCCCATAGCGGTAGCTTCCACCCCATCTTTAGCATAATTATGCCCATTGTACATGTCTCCTATGGCTCCGCAGTCTCCAGTTACATAGCCATCCATACCATAAGTTCGGCGAGCGATTTCATCAACTAGAAGCCCGTTATTTGAAACGGGAGTACCATTTACAGCACCATAAGCAGTCATAATCGAAGGTAAAGCATCTTTGGTAATCAGCGCGCGATACGGCTTAAGGTAGTATTCGCGCATATCACGGTCGTCCATGTCGGAGCTACCTGTGTGGCGGTTAAACTCGGTATTGTTGGCAATAAAATGCTTTCCAGTGGGTACGGTTTTTAGATATGTTGGATCGTTCCCCATCAATCCTTTAATAAAACCACTTGAGATTTTGGAAACCAGAAAGGGGTCTTCGGCAAAAGTTTCCGCAGTGCGGCCCCAGCGTGGATCGCGGGTTGGTTCTACCACCGGCGACCAGTAAGTTAGGGTGAAAATCAAATCATGATTAAAACCTCGGGCTTCATCAGAAATCACTTTGGTTTCTTTTTTTACTAAGTCAGGGTCCCAGGTTGAGCCCATTGCCACGCTGTTGGGGAAGGAGGTGGCTGTCATACCTGCATTGTTATTTCTGCCCATTACTCCGTGAAGTGCTTCTCCCCAGACATCGTATTTATTTACACCTAATCGAGGAATGGGAGGCATTGTATTTCCAAGCTGACTTTGCTTTTCTTCAAGGGTCATTCGAGAAACAAGATCAGCCGCTCGTTCCTCAAAGGAATACGACGTGTTTAAATAGATTGGCTTTTCTGAAACCTGTTGGCCTGATATAAAAGCTGTAGCTATTATTGATAAAACAGCTAAAGCTGTTAACCTAAAAAAGTATTTTTTCATTGTTTTGGCTTTCCAGATATAATCATTTTAGTCCAATACCGAGTTGAGTCTTCAAATCAAGTCAGTATTGGCTATTAATTGTTCTTTAATTGGCTGAAAGAAATTTATTTACATCCAGCCAATATATGAATGCATCAAACCAGCGGTTACTGGTACGATCTGGATTTCCAAGTCCAAAACCATGTCCCCCATTCTGGTAAAGGTGAAACTCGACCGGAATACCTGCTTTATACCAGGATTCAATTATCCCATTTTGGCCATTAAAGAGAAAATCATCCGTAGCAATCACATTGAACATAGGTGGGGCATTATCCGGAACTTCTACGGGTCCCATTCCTCCATATATCGGACCAATGAAAGCCAGCTTCATAGTTTCAGAATTAAGGGTTGAGTGCATGGTAAGTCCTGCTCCTGCAGAAAAGCCTATCATGCCTATTCGGTCAGTATCAATGCCCCATTCATCAGCTCTGTTAACAATCAATGCATACGCTGCTTCAGCGTCTTCAAGTTGATTATCTAAATTCCAACTTGGACGAGGCGGTGGTGGTGGTGGGTTATCATCCGATTCTTCAGATGCTGCTGGGGGTGCTGGTCGAGGACCATTCATAAAGGCGGAGAAATCATCGAGTGATTCTGCTGTGGGGCGAAGTCTATATTTTAGTACAAATGCAGCGATTCCTTGTTCTGCAAGAGCTTCAGCTACTTCCCATCCTTCATTTCCCATCGAAAGCCACATATAACCACCACCTGGTGTAACGATAACAGCAGTGCCATTCGCTTTGTCAGGATCAGGCAGGAAAGGAGTTAGGGTTGCTGTGGTAATATTTCGTGCCATGGGATCTCCCCATTGGCGGAACCAAGATTCAGTAGCGGGTTGATTATCTACCCCACCGGTTCCAAGTAAAATAGCATTCGGTTCATCTGGAGTTTCAAGTGGGTAAATAGTGCCGTCTTGTGCCAAAACCGGGACGGCAAATACAAGCAATGAAAAAAAGAGTAATGTTTTTTTTAACTTCATGAGTATTTGGGTTAGTTAGGATTCTATTTTTTTTTGAGAAATTGGAGCTTTAGTTAAAAAGCGAAACGTTAATTGTTGATTTGTGAAGGATCATTCTTCAAAAAGCATTACAAATCCTCCATTTGCTTCCAGTATAATTGAAATATTCCCAGAAGGATTTATCGGTCGTTGGGCAAACATTTCAGAACCAGTGCCATCAGTAATAAATGTTCCGGAAAGTGTTTTTGGGATGAAGGATAGATCAAGAGTCAATTTTTTAGATTCATTTTCTCCATTGATCCCAGCTACAAACCATGTATTACCGTCTCTTCGAGCGATTACAACAAACTTACCTGGATACCCGTCAATAAATTCCATTTCATCCCAATCCACTGGTATTTTTTTAATGAAATTTTGAACGTAATCAGGAATCTGTTCCATGCCTTCATCTGTTTCTGCGTAATGCTGAATCCCTGAAGTAAAGAGTACTGGTGTAGCGATTTCAAATGCGGGGGTTGTTTTACGTTCAACCGTTCTTATAGAAGTTGGACTCATTGGTGTGAAATCCATTGGGCTGAATACGTTTCTGGTAAACGGAAGCATTGTGCTATGCTTTGCGGCTTGATCAGCATTTCCTTGAAAGAATGTAATAAACTCAAACCCCTTAATGGATTCCATGGTCATCAGGTTAGGATAGGTTCGGTGCCAACCCCGCGGTAAAGTAGTTCCATGGGTGTTCATTAAAAGCTTATGATCAGCTGCATCCTTAAATATATCCAAATAGTATTGAATCATAGACTGACCATCGCCAGCAAAGAAATCCACCTTAATTCCTTTTACACCCATTGTATGAATTCTGGAGAATTCTTTTACTCGACCTTCATGTGTTAATAAGGCACTTTTTGGAGTCATCTCGGTATCATTCCAGCTTCCAGAAGAGTTGTACCATAATAAAATTCCAACCTCTTTTATAGCTGCGTAATCGATCAGTTCTTGCATTTTATCATAGCCGATGTTTCGATCCCAGTATGCATCAACCAATACATATTCCCAGCCCATATCAGCGGCATAATCAATAAATCGTACCTGAACGTCATAGACGGTAGCATTATCACCTAATTTAACCCAGCTCCAAGAAGAGCGACCAGGTTTAATCCAGTCTGTATCCATCTCTACTGCTGGTTCTGCTAAATCTGTTCCGAGCGTAGATTCTGTAATGGTTTCTAAATCTCCAATAGCTATAATTCTCCAAGGTGTTGACCATGGCAATGTAGACTCAGGATTCAAAGCTCCTCCCGGAAACTGTTCTCCCCATTGAGGAAAATCTATTTTGTAATTTCCTCCGTTCGAATATTGGTGAAGTTTGGTTCCAGGATAACTTCCATCAAGTCCAGATTCTGAGATAAGAACCCAATTCTCTCCAGTTTTGAATAGAGCCGGGAAAACCCAACCTGCAGTATCAGGAGCAGGAGTTCCTACTTCGATGTCGATACTGTAGTTTTCTTCGTATGAAGGATTGGTTCGAGCAAAGCCAGTTTTGGCATTCGCCATATATTGCAGCCAAGCACGCGAATTATCCAAAAAATTAAAGGAAGTAAATTCTTCAGTTATATGATGAATATCGTCGTCTTCTCCTTGAATGGTATATCGGAATCCAACGCCATCATCAGAAACCCGAAAAGTGACAGTATATTCTAATCCACTTTTATGCTGAAATGAAAAAACTTGCTCATTCGCCTGATAGGAAATAACTCGTTGCTTACCATGAAGCATTTCATATTCGTCATTAACCGCGACAATGGATGAAATAGATGTTATAGTTAGATCTTTAGAAAGGTCAACTCCATCGAAAGTAAGTCCCAGTTTTGAAGTATCAAGAACAACGATGTTGTCTTTTAATATGCTATATGCAGGGTTTCCATCTACCACGAAAACGTTTACAGTTAACTCGCCTGCTGGACTCGTTAAGCCCAATTGCTTTTTATTGCACCCTGTTAGAATCAGAACAAGTAGTATTGGTAATAGAAATTGAGTAGTTGTTCTGTTCATAATTGTTTTTATGTGCAATCTTATTTTATTAATAGCATCTTTTTGGTATCGATAAAGCCACCTGCTTCAAGCCGGTAAATATAAAAGCGGTTCCATTAATGTAATAATTAAATGTTATTTTAACACTTAAAAATATTTCTAGACTGAAAACAGGTCTTTGAGTAATAGAATACAGTGATTGTATAATATATTTTTTCAATTATATTAGAACGTTGAAGTGTGAGTCCTACACTTCATAGCTTCGCCTTTTTAAAATAAATGGACCTAACCAACAACAAATGCAATGAATAAAAGCGTAATAATTTTACTTATAGTAGTCGGAATACTAAACAGCGATTGTACTAAAAAGAATTCTCAGGGAATAACATCAGAGGAGTTTGGGGTACTTTCTAATGGGTCTAATGTTCAGCTATATACGCTAACAAATTCGAATGGTATGGAGGTAAAAATCACAAATTTTGGAGGTATTGTTACTTCTATAAAAACTCCAGATAAGGATGGTAACTTTGAAAATGTTGTACTTGGATTTGATAACCTTGATAAATATCTAGAAGGAACGCCCTATTTCGGTGCCATTATCGGCAGGTACGGAAACAGAATTGCAAAAGGCGAATTCACTTTAGATGGAGAGCATTATTCTTTGGCAAAAAACAATGGAAATAATCACTTGCATGGAGGAGTTTTTGGATATGATAAAGTTCTATGGAATGCTAAACCAAAAGGTGAAAATGCAATAGAACTAAGTTATTTAAGCAAAGATGGAGAAGAAGGGTACCCTGGAAACCTTGAGATAACCGTTATTTATAGCCTTACAAATCAAGATGAATTAAAGATTGACTATAAAGCGACAACAGATAAAGCAACTCCAGTAAACTTAACCAACCATAGCTATTTTAACTTATCTGGTAATCCTGAATCACTAGTTCTAGATCATAAACTTCAGATAGCAGCATCAAAATTTACACCAGTTAATAGGGAATTGATTCCAACAGGAGAGATTGTTAGCGTTGAAGGTACCCCATTTGATTTTACAACTTCATTCGAAATAGGGGCAAGATTAAATGATGTTGAAGGTGGTTACGATCATAACTTTGTGTTGGATCGTAATGAAGAAGAAATGCCAGTTGTTGCTACATTATATGATGAAAAAACAGGCCGGAAAATGGAAATACTAACTACAGAACCTGGGCTTCAGTTTTATTCAGGAAATTTTTTAGATGGAACAATTATTGGTTCTGATGGAGCAAAATTTTTAAAACATAGCGCTCTTTGTCTCGAAACCCAGCACTATCCAGATTCACCAAATCAAGCCAATTTTCCTAATACCATATTAAGACCTGAAAATACGTATATTAGCTCGACCGTTTACAGGTTTTCGGTTAGAGAATAGAACATTTACCTTTTGAGGCTTATTACAGTTTAAATATTTATGGGATTAGATTACTACAAGAATCACAAACATGTACTTGTTGCGCTAGATTGTATCATTTTCGGGTTTGATAAAAACGAATTAAAATTACTTTTAATTAAGAGAGATTTCGAACCTGAAATGGGTAAATGGTCTTTGATGGGTGGGTTCTTACAATCTAATGAGAGTTTAGATGAAGGAGCTGGTAGAATCCTTAACAACCTTACAGGACTTAAAAATATTTACCTAGAGCAGCTTCATAGCTTTGGTGAGGTTAATCGCGATCCAGTTGAAAGAACAATATCGGTAGCATATTATTCATTAATCGATATTCATTCTCATGATAAAGAATTAGTTAAACAGAATTCAGCTTCTTGGTTTTCATTAAATGAAATTCCAGATTTGATTTTTGATCATGAAAAAATGGTTAATTCAGCTCTTAAAATGTTACGCTCTAAAGCATCACATCAACCAGTAGGGTTCGAGTTATTACCCGAGAAATTTACCCTTCCAGAATTACAAAAATTGTATGAGGGTATTTACAGCACTAGTCTTGATAAAAGAAACTTCAGGCGTAGAATACTTGCGATGGATGTTCTAATTAAGACGGAAGAAAAAGAAAAGAAGTATTCCAAAAAAGGTGCCTTTTTGTACAAATTCGATCAAAAAAAGTACAAAGAGAAGGTAACAAATGGAGATAGCCTAGTATTTAAGCCTCTCTAGCTAGGTTTACAAAAATAATCATTCAAAATTGTTGTAATCAAAAATTTATAGTGTTAATGTTACACTTTAAATGAAACCGCTTTTTATGTAAATAGAAGTTGTTTTTGATTCTATTCAAACATGAATCTAAATAAAATTTTGAATGAATTATGTAATTGGAGTTGATTACGGAACCGATTCAGTACGGTCAGTACTTGTTAGCGAGCAAGGAGAAGAGGTTGCAGAAGCGGTACATTTTTATGCACGTTGGAAGAATGGGTTATACTGCTCGCCAACAGAGAATAGGTTTCGTCATCATCCCTTAGATTATCTTGAAGGGTTGGAAGCCACACTAAAAGAGGTAATTGAATCACTTTCCAAGAAAGAGCGAAAAAATATAAAAGCTATTTCGGTAGATTCAACGGGTTCAACGCCTGTGGCAGTAGATAGAGAAGGAAAGCCGTTAGCTTTAAAATCTGGATTTGAAGAAAATCCAAATGCCATGTTCGTTCTTTGGAAAGATCATACAGCAATTAAAGAAGCAGATGAAATTAATAAGTTGGCAAGAACCTGGGGTGGAGTCGATTATACAAAGTATGTAGGCGGAATTTATTCTTCAGAATGGTTTTGGGCAAAAATGCTTCACGTTATTAGAGAGGATAAAGAAGTTAGGAAAGCAGGATATTCTTGGGTAGAGCTTTGCGATTGGGTTCCTTACAACTTAACGGGCGTTAAAGATATTCATCAAATGAAAAGAAGCCGATGTGCTGCTGGACATAAAGCAATGTGGCACGAAGATTTTGATGGACTACCAAGCGAAGATTTTTTAGTACAACTGGACCCCCTTTTTTCAGGTATAAGAGAACGGTTATATGAAGATACTTATACTGCCGATATTCCAGCTGGAAACCTTTCTAAAGAATGGGCTGAAAAATTAGGACTTTCTGAAGAAGTAATAATTGGTGTCGGCGCGTTTGATGCGCATATGGGGGCTGTTGGAGGGAATATCAAGCCTTATCACTTATGCAGAGTGATGGGAACTTCTACATGTGATATGTTAATTGCACCAAATGCAGATGTTGGTGATAATCTTGTTCAAGGTATTTGTGGTCAAGTTGATGGCTCAATAATTCCAGGTTTAGTAGGATTAGAGGCAGGTCAATCTGCTTTCGGTGATGTATTTGCTTGGTTTAGAAATGTTATGATGTGGCCAGTTGAAGTGAGTATTAATGCAAGTAATTTGCTTAATGATTCACAAAAAGAAGCACTTATTGAAGAAGCACATGATTCAATACTTATAAAACTATCAGATGCCGCTTCTAAAATAAATGCTACTGAAAAAGATATTATTGCATTGGATTGGTTAAATGGAAGGAGAACGCCCGACGCCAATCAATTACTAAAAGCAGGTATGGAAGGATTAGATTTAAGTACTGATGCTCCTGCAATGTTTAAAGCGTTTGTAGAGGCAACGTGTTTTGGTTCAAAATTAATAGTCGACCGGTTTGTTGATGAAGGAATAAAAATTGAAGGTATTATTGGAATGGGCGGTGTTGCTAAAAAGTCCCCTTTCATCATGCAGACATTAGCAAATGTGTTAAATATGCCAATTAGTATTTCAAGTTCATTACAAACATGTGCAATTGGAGCGTCTATTTTTGCAGCAACAGCAGCAGGGATTTATCCGAATGTGGAAGAAGCAAAAGTTAAAATGGCTTCAGGCTTCGAGAAAGTATACCAGCCCGAATTAGAAAAAATGAAAGTCTATCAAAAGCTGTATGAAAAGTATAAATCCTTAGGTAATGTTGTTGAGGATCGTATTATGAAAGTTCATATGGAGGCTTCAAAATGAGTTCATTCAAAAATCTAAAGGAAAAAGTTTATGAAGCCAATCTCAGGCTTCCAGAATTAGGACTTGTACTTTTTACTTTTGGAAATGCCAGTGCAGCTGATAGAGAGAAAGGAGTGTTTGCAATAAAACCTAGTGGTGTTCCATATGCTGAGTTAAAACCTGAGGATATTGTCGTTCTAGATTTTGAGAATAATATCATTGAAGGTGAAATGCGCCCTTCTTCCGATACAAAAACACATGCAGTTTTATACAAGCATTGGGAGAATGTTGGAGGTATTGTACATACACATTCTACTTATGCTACAGCATGGGCTCAAAGTCAGTTGGAGATACCAATATTAGGTACCACTCATGCCGATCATTTAACATATGATATACCTTGTGCACCACCAATGAGCGATGAGATGATAAAAGGGGAATATGAATATGAAACGGGTTTCCAAATCATAGATGCACTTAAAGCAAGAAAGTTCACATACGAGGAAGTGGAAATGATATTAGTTGGAAATCATGCCCCATTTACTTGGGGGAAAACGATAGATAAGGCAGTATATAATAGTGCGGTGTTAGAAGAGGTGGCAAAAATGGCTTACATAACTCTTCAAATTAATCCAAAATCACCGCGCTTAAAAGAGAGCCTTATAAAAAAACATTTTGAGCGGAAGCATGGCTCCGACTCTTACTATGGACAGGAATAACTAACTATAAAAATTAACTAATATGGCAGTATTAGATTGGATTGTAATCGGAATATTTTTTCTGGCACTTGTTGGGATTATCGTTTGGGTATTCAAACAAAAGCAACAAAGTTCTGGCGACTATTTTCTCGCTGGTCGTGATGCAAGTTGGATTGCTATTGGTGCTTCCATATTTGCATCCAATATTGGCTCTGAACATTTGATTGGACTTGCAGGTGCGGGTGCTTCAAGTGGAATGGCCATGGCACATTGGGAAATTCAAGCGTGGATGATCCTGATTTTAGGATGGGTATTCGTTCCTTTTTATAGTCGAAGTATGGTATTTACAATGCCTGAGTTTCTAGAGAGAAGATACAATTCGGAGTCTAGAACCATTTTGTCCATGATTTCATTGATAAGTTACGTACTTACAAAAGTGGCAGTTACTGTTTATGCTGGGGGTCTTGTTTTCAAAGAAGTATTTGGTATTGAAGCCATCTGGGGAATCGATTTTTTCTGGATTTCAGCGATTGGCTTGGTACTCATTACTGCAATTTATACGGTTATTGGAGGGATGAAATCAGTACTCTATACATCAGTGCTCCAAACTCCAATTTTATTAGTTGGTTCTCTAATTATTCTTGTTTTAGGATTACGTGCCTTAGGTGGTTGGGATGAGTTAATGTTAATTGTGAATGCAACTCCAGTAAATGAATACGGAGATTCGATGGGGAATTTAATCAGGAGTAACAGAGATCTCGATTTCCCTTGGCTTGGAGTATTAATTGGATCATCCGTTATTGGATTTTGGTATTGGTGTACCGATCAGTTTATAGTACAACGTGTGCTTTCAGGTAAAAACGAAACCGAAGCAAGAAGAGGAACTATTTTTGGAGCATATCTGAAATTAACTCCAGTATTTCTTTTTATGATTCCTGGAATGATTGCTTTTGCATTAGCTCAAAAAGGGATTGTTATTAATGGACAGGTTTTCACGCTTTCTACCCCAGATGCTGCTTTTCCAACGTTGGTTGCTACATTGTTACCGGCAGGTGTTAAAGGATTAGTTGTATGTGGAATTCTGGCAGCGTTAATGAGTTCATTGGCTTCTTTGTTTAACTCATCAGCAATGTTATTTACCATCGATTTTTACAAGAAATATCGACCAGATGCTACTGAGAAGAAGCTCTTATATGTAGGTAGAATCGCTACTGTAGTTGTAGTAATACTTGGGATTCTTTGGATTCCAATAATGAGAAGTATTGGGGATGTTCTCTACACTTATTTACAAGATGTTCAATCGGTTCTAGCACCTGGAATTGCAGCCGCTTTCTTACTTGGAATTCTGTCCAAAAAACCAACTCCAAAAGGCGGTATGTGGGGTATGATTGTGGGTTTTATTATTGGAATCATGAGGTTGGGAGCTAAGGTTCTTTATACTCAGCTTGCCAAAAGCGATGGATATTCAGATGTATATCAATGGGCAGCCGATACTGGTGTATCAAATATATTTTATCAACTGTTTTACGAAGTGAATTGGCTTTTCTTTAGTGGAGGAATGTTGGTGGTAAGTATGCTAGTAATTATGATTGTAAGTAGATTTACAAAAGCTGCGCCAGACTCACAACTCGTAGGATTAACCTATGCTTCTGCCACAAGTGAGCAAAACGCGGCTACTCGAGCTAGTTGGAGTAAATGGGATTTGATACATACCGTAATTATTCTAGGCTTTACCGTAGCATTTTATATTTACTTCTGGTAAAACGAATTTGAAAACTAACATGTATAGAAAATCATTAAAATGGATTCTTTAAAAGAAATTTGGTTCTTAACAGGTAGTCAGCATTTATACGGTGAGGAAACCTTAAAACAAGTCGAAGTTAATTCTAAAGAGGTTGCCTCTGGGCTAGCGAAGGAAGTAAAAGCTCCAGTTAAAATTGTATTCAAATCTGTTCTTACTACTCCAGATGCAATCCGAAGAATATGTCTAGATGCAAATAGCTCAGATAATTGTATTGGCTTAATTACCTGGATGCATACTTTTTCTCCTTCAAAAATGTGGATTGCTGGATTGAAGGTTCTTCAAAAGCCATTCGTTCACCTACATACTCAATTTAACCGTGATATTCCCTGGAACGAAATTGATATGGATTTCATGAATCTAAATCAATCGGCACATGGGGGACGAGAGTTTGGCTTTATCAATGCTTTGATGGGAATTGATCGCAAAGTTATTGCTGGTCATTGGCAAGATCCTGAAGTAATTGGTGACTTGGATAATTGGATTCGTGCAGCTCTTGGAAAAAATGAACTTCAGCACCTAAAAGTAGCACGTTTTGGCGATAATATGAGAAATGTTGCCGTAACGGAAGGCAATAAAGTGACTGCAGAAATTTTCTTTGGGGTTGATGTAAGAGGGTTTGGTGTAGGTGATTTGGTTGAGCATGTTAATGCTGTTACAGATGCTGACCTCGCTAATCTTTTATCAATTTATAAAGAAGAGTATACGATAGCAGATAGCGATATGAATGACGAAGACTATAATAACTCAATCAAAGAAGCGGGTCGTATCGAGCTAGGAATCAAGTCATTTCTTGATGAAGGTGGCTTTAAAGCATTTACAACTACTTTTGAAGACCTTCATGGCTTGGTGCAATTACCAGGTTTAGGGGTTCAAAGGTTGATGGCTCAAGGATATGGTTTTGCAGGTGAAGGAGACTGGAAAACAGCAGCTTTAGTCAGAGTCACAAAAGTAATGGCAGAAGGACTTGAAGGCGGAACTTCATTTATGGAAGACTACACATATCATTTTGATCCAACAAAAATGCAAGTTCTAGGTGCGCATATGCTCGAAATTTGTCCATCAATTGCAGGTGATAAACCTTCCTTAGAAGTTCATCCTCTAGGCATTGGTGGGAAAGCAGATCCGGCACGGCTAGTATTTAACGGAACACCCGGTAAGGGTTTAAATGTTGCATTAATGGATATGGGCAATCGTTACAGGATGCTCGTAAATACTGTAGAAGCCGTAGAAAACCCAGAGCTTCCAAGCTTACCAGTGGCAAGAGTTCTATGGAATCCTATGCCAGATTTAAAAACAGCTGCCTCATCTTGGATACTTGCTGGTGGGTCTCATCATACTTCATTCAGCCAGGCGCTAACACTTGATCATATTGTAGACTTAGCAGAAATGTTAGGAATAGAGTGCCTTGTAATTGATAATAAAACCGAGATTCGTTCTTTCAAGACTGAAATTCGTACAAATGAAATGTATTACGGTGCAGTAAAAGGAATTAGATAAAGAATTCAACACTACTAATTTTCGAAAATAATAAATGCCCAAACCTAGCTCTTGAGCAAAACACTAAAAACTTATAGTCATGATAATAATTCGTATTAAAAAGTTGAGAAAGCTTCCACTTATAAGTCTAGTAACAATAATAGGATGTATTTCTATATTAAGTTGTACAACTCCAAAAGCAGATAAAAATCCAAAATTTGATTGGTTTAAATACCAAGGAAATGATCCCATATATGAAGGATTAGAAGTAGCTGAAGATGAGTATGTAAACCCTATTTTAGCTGGATTTTATCCAGACCCGAGTATCGTTCGGGTTGGAAAAGATTATTATATGGTACACTCTTCATTTAGCTATTTCCCTGGAATTCCAATTTTTCATAGTACTGATTTAGTTAATTGGAATCAGATTGGGCATGTACTAGATCGTCCCTCACAGTTAGCAGTAGATAGTCTTGGAGTTTCGAGAGGCGTTTTTGCTCCGACTATAGAATATAATGATGGCACGTTTTATGTATTGAATACATTAGTAGATGCAGGTGGAAACTTTATGGTTACAGCAACAGATCCTGCTGGTCCATGGTCAGATCCTATTTGGTTAGATCGAGTTGGTGGAATTGATCCTTCTATATTTTTTGATGATGATGGAAAGGTGTATGTGATTAACAACGATGCACCCGAAGGGAGACCATTATATCAAGGGCATAGAGCAGTTTGGATTAGGGAATACGATTTGGCAACAAATAAGAGTATCAGCGAGCCTAAAGTAATAATTAATGGTGGTGTTGACCTTTCAACAAAACCAATTTGGATTGAAGGGCCTCATCTTATTAAAGTGAATGGTGAATATATCTTACATGCTGCTGAAGGTGGAACTAGCACAAATCATTCACAGGTAGTATTGAAAGGAGATAATCCATTAGGTCCGTTTACTCCAGGTCCAAACAACCCAATTTTGACACAGCGACATATTCCGGTCGATAGAGATTTCCCAGTAGAATATACGGGTCATGCAGACATGGTAGAAACTGAAAATGGAGAGTGGTGGACTATTTTTCTAGGGGTAAGATTGTATGGCGATAACCACTTTAATATAGGACGAGAAACATTTTTATTACCTGTTACATGGAAAGATGGTTGGCCTACAATTTTAGAAGGCGACGAAGAAGTGCCTGTTAAATTGAAACGACCAAACTTACCGTATGCAGAAAAGCCAAAAACGCCTACTCATGGTAATTTTACTGATATAGATGAATTTAATACTAATACATTAGACGATAAATGGATTATGCTAAGAACTCCTCGAGAAGATTGGTATTCATTTACTGAGGATGGATTCTTAAAGCTCAATGCAAGAAACCATGAAATCAGTGGACTTGGAAATCCCTCTTTCTTAGGTAGACGACAGCAACATGGTTATGCGTCTGCGTCAACAAAAATGATCTATAATCCAGAAAAGGAAGGTGATGTCGCTGGTTTAGTAGCTTTCCAAGGCGAAAGATTCTATTACCTGATTGGCATTACGTTAAACGAAATGGATGAGAAAGAAATTTTTGTAGATAAATCAGAAGGCGGCGTTGTTACAAGAATTGCTTCAGAAAAAATTATCCCAAATAGTTCCGATGAGTTTTTCCTTCAAATTGAAGCTAGAGAAGCAGAATATGATTTCTCTTACGCATTAACAGAAGGGGATTGGAAATACCTTAAGAAAGGAGCGGACGGAACCGTACTTAGTACTAACAAAGCTGGAGGTTTTGTTGGTACAGTTATTGGAATCTACGCCTATACTAATTAATTGACGTCAAAATTATTTTAAGATGAAGAAAGCCTTCCTGTACCTTCAAAAAGGTACAGGAAGGCTTTCTTCATTAATTTTATAATCATACTACTGATTAAGTACGTTTAGAATGGAATCCTTTAGATGCACCCACTAGAATCTCTAGGGTTCTCTCTGGTGGATCTATATACCGCACTAAAAATACAGATGGACGAGACGTACGTGGAGCAGAACAGATAAATACGGATTGCGGTATTCACGCCTAGATTATTTCGATTCTTTAATAAGCCAATCTAAATATTCTTTATTTCCCTCATCTTCTGTGATAGTAAGAGAAACAATACAAGGGCAATTATAACTGTGTAATTTCTTAACACGGTTTGTTAACTTTTTTACCTTAGAATAATGCGTTTTCGCAATTAGAACACACTCATTTGCCTCTTTTATCTCACCATCCCATCGATAAATACTTTCCATTTTATCTATAATATTTACACAAGCTGCGAGCTTTTCTTCCACTAAAGCAAAGCCAATTTTTCGTGCTTCTTCTTTACTAGAAGTTGTGATATAAATATATCTGAGATTATAGTACATGTTTTTGTAGAGAGTGAAAAGATGAAATAAAAATACTAAACTTCTTCTGAATAGAATGTAGAATATTTTGATTGAAAAATATGGATTTTAAATTCAATAAGCCTTAAATTTGCAAGCTCTGAAATTTGCGAGAGTGGCGGAATTGGTAGACGCGCTAGATTTAGGATCTAGTATCTTAACCGATGTGGGGGTTCGAGTCCCCCCTCTCGTACTTTCCTATCCAAACTATTCTTTTTATTTACTGAATCCACAAAACATAGCGGAGCATTCGTGAACATTTCTGTTAAAGAAATTACTTCTGTTGATAAAGAAGTAACCCTAAAAGCTAACCGAGAAGAGCTACAACCTAAATTCGATAAAGCATTAAAAAAGTATCAAGGTCAGATTACTATGCCTGGTTTTCGTCCAGGTCGAGTTCCTCTTTCTCTAGTTAAAAAGAGATTTGGCAACGATATTGAGATCGAAGAAATTAACAAGCACATTCAAGAGGTTTTTGAAAAGGATATTGTTGAAGAACATAATCCTGTTGGCGAAACCCAAATGATTGATTTTCAATGGGAAAATGATGAACTAGAAGTGGTATTTAAAATCGGAGCAAAACCCGAAGTTGAGCTTTCTGATCTTAAGAAAATTAAAGTGAACAAAATGGTTCACGATGTTAACGACAAAGAAGTTAAAGAAGAGATACAGAGAACTCTCGAGCGCCAAGGAGACTGGGAAGACGTTGATGTAAAAGTCTCAAAAGATGTAAGAGTTATTGTTGACGTTGAGTCTGTAAATCATGGTGATGTTGATGAAGATCAAACACTTGATTTAAGAGAAGAAGGAAGCGCTGATTTCCTAAAAGCGTTAAAAGGAAATAAAGTCGGCGACGTTGTAGAAATGAGTATCCCTCATGGCGATCACAATGATGATGTGAAAATCACCATCAAGAAAATCCAAAAGCCAGTACAAGTTGAACTAAATGAAGAGTTCATAAAAAAGAATAGTAATGGCGAAGCTTCAAATGAGGATGAGTTCAAGAGCTTCATAAAAAGTAGAATGCAACAGTACTATGATCAATCTGCTGATGACCTGTTCAAAAGCGAAGTAGTTGATTCGTTGGTTGACGCGCACGAATTTGAAGTGCCTGATGCTTTTGTTGAGCAAGTGAAGAGTTCTTATGTAGATCAGGTAAAGCAACAATATGCTGATAAACTTCCAGAAACCTTTGACGAGCTTGCTTATAGAGAAGAAATGACCGAGCAGGCAAAGAGAGAAGCTAAATGGTATTTTATTAGTCAAAAACTTCAAGAAACATTTGAAGATATCGAAATAAAACCCGAAGATATTGATGATTTCATTTCTGTTGAAGCAGCACGTTATGGTGCTACTGTAGATCAACTTAAAGGATATTATGCTCAGAACCCGAACATGTTAGAGTCACTCAGAGGAAGTATCAGAGAGAACAAAGTTTTTGACAAACTTCAGGATGAGGTTAAGATTTCAGAGTTGGATAAAGATGCGTATCGTAAGTATCAGGAAAAGAAGTCAGATAAAAAGAAATAATTTATACTACAGCCATGATTAAGCAACCCATTTTCGAACAGCCTTTATTTGAATCAAGCACACAATCCATTGAGAGTAATCTTGTGCCAATGGTTATTGAAACAACGAGTCGAGGTGAGCGTGCCTATGATATTTATTCTCGTCTTCTTAAAGACCGAATTATCATTTTAGGAAGCGGAATTAATGATGTTGTTGCTAGTACAATTGTAGCTCAATTATTGTTTCTTGAATCTGAAGATCCAGAAAAAGATATCAACCTTTATATTAATAGTCCTGGTGGAGTTGTTTCTTCAGGTTTAGCAATTTATGATACCATGCAACACATAAAATGTGATGTAGCAACTACATGTATGGGGATGGCTGCAAGTATGGGAGCAGTTTTATTAACGGCAGGAACAGCGGGTAAGAGAAGCTGCTTACCAAATGCACGTGTTATGATTCATCAACCACTTGGTGGTGTTCAGGGGCAAGCTAGCGATATAGAAATTGAAGCTCGGGAGATTCTTCGCACCAAAAAGCAATTAAGTCAGATTATTGCAGATCACGCTGGTAAAACGTTAGAAGACATTGTAAATGATTCTGATCGTAACAATTGGATGACTGCAGAAGAAGCCAAAAAATACGGCTTGGTTGATAATGTGATTTCAAGAGCAGATACTGCGAAGAAGTAAGAATTTTAGTAGATTTATAAGGGATGAACGACAACGAAAAAAATAATGACATCGTAAACTGTTCCTTTTGTGGGCGCTCAAGCCTCGAAGTGAACAGTATGGTAGCCGGTCCAGGTGTATATGTTTGTGATCGTTGTGTGGAGGATGCATCCAGTATTATCAAAAGTGATTTAGCTTCACTTGCTCGTCGTCGTGAGAAATCATATAAGCCAATGTTAAAGCCCGTAGAAATCAAGGTAAAGCTTGATGAATATGTAATTGGCCAAGAGCAAGCTAAGAAGACACTTTCAGTTGCGGTGTACAATCACTACAAGCGAATAAGTAACGAAAGTTTAGAAATTGACGATACTGTTATCGAAAAAAGTAATATTGCTTTACTAGGACCTACTGGTAGTGGAAAAACCCTACTCGCTCGCACACTTGCAAAGGTTATAGACGTCCCTTTTACCATAGCTGATGCAACGGTACTTACAGAAGCAGGTTATGTTGGGGAAGATGTCGAAAGTATTTTAAGCAATCTCCTTCAAGCCGCAGATTACGATGTTGAACGTGCAAAACGAGGGATTGTTTACATTGATGAAGTTGATAAGGTGGCTCGTAAAAGTGATAATCCATCAATCACTAGAGATGTAAGTGGTGAAGGAGTTCAGCAGGCACTACTTAAAATTTTAGAAGGCACCGTTGCCAATATTCCCCCAAAAGGAGGAAGAAAACATCCCGAACAAAGCTTTATTCAACTTGATACGGCGAACATCTTATTTATTTGTGGAGGAGCATTTGCTGGATTAGAAGAAATTATTTCTAGAAGACTTTCTACAAGTTCTATGGGGTTTACAACGAATGAGCAAGTGAAATTCAATAAGGAAGATCCTGAAATTTTTACCTATATAGAGCCAGAAGATTTACAGCGCTTTGGATTAATCCCAGAATTAATTGGTCGATTACCAGTTATTTGCGGACTTCATGAGCTTTCGGATGAAGCGCTCTTAGACATACTCCAAACTCCAAAAAATGCTATTGTAAAGCAGTACAAAAAGCTGTTTAAAATGGAAGGCGTAGAGCTAGATTTTGAAGATGAAGCGCTCACATCAATTGTGAAAAAAGCAAAGGCTCGTAAAACTGGAGCTCGAGGATTACGCTCAATTATGGAAGCCGCAATGTTAGACATCATGTTTACACTCCCTTCAATGAAGAATGTTGCCCGATGTGTAATCACTAAAGATACCATCGAGAAAAAAGCTCCTCCTGTGTACGAAAAGCAAAAAGCTTCAGCATAATTTTACTAAACCCTGCGCATTTTTTTGAAGTAGGGTTTTTTGTTTAGGTGATTCCCCACACATTCCTATATTCCATCCAATAAAAAAGTTTATCTATGAATCTTTTTGCACAATCAGGCTGGATAAAATTGATGCTTATCACCTTTTTGCTTTTGCTAGGTGCAGCATCATTGGTATACAATAATTACTTGGTAAGCAAAATCTTAGAGCAAGAACGAGTAAGTGTAGAGCTTTGGGCAAAAGCACTAGAGTTTAATTCATTACCTGTTCATGAACAAGCTAGTTCAAAGCTACTTGAAATAGCAATTGCTTTAGAGCAAATGGACTTCATTCCAGACAGTTTGGTAGATAAAGTGCTAGAGGTAGAAAGCCTTAGAAGTTCTCAAGATTTTGTGACCGATGAGTTTATTTTAGATGATGGGGAGCGATTTAAAGTACCAGCAGTTTTAGTCGATTCTGGAGATGTACCCCTTGAGTATGTGTATCAAATTTTTAATCCAGAAAACCCAGATTCAGTAAATTATGAAATTGAATATGGGTTTAAAAATGTTCCTGCAAACGACATCGACACCCCTCTGAAAAGAGAAAGACTTGTAGCACGATTAAAGGCTACAAATCCACCAATAAAAATTATTATTGGTGATGAAAATACACGCATTGCGCAATTAGTATACTATGGAGAAAGTCCTACTGTCCGGTTACTAAGATACTTTCCATATATACAAATTGTAATCTTAAGTCTTTTACTTGGTATTGGTTATACTACCTACAAAAGTATTACTAGAACTGAGCAATCAAATCTTTGGGTTGGAATGGCGAAAGAAGCGGCTCATCAACTTGGAACTCCAATCTCAAGTTTGTATGGATGGATTCATCTCTTCAAAGATGAATTCGAAGATAATGTAGAGGCGAATAATATTATTCGGGAAATAGAGAATGACGTTCAACGCTTAAGCGGTGTTGCAGAACGTTTTGGTAAGATCGGTTCTTCTCCAGAACTCACGTCAATGAACATAAAACCAAATCTTGATGAAGTAGTAAGTTATATGGAGCGCAGGCTCCCTAAATTAGGTAAAGCAGTAGAAGTGCGGAAATCGTTACTTGCAGAGGCTGAAGTAAATATTAATCCAGAATTATTTCAATGGGCTATTGAAAACCTTGTTAAGAACGCGATGGATGCTTTGAACAATACCGATAAGAATGCCTTTGTCTCAATAAGGTCGAAAGTAAAAGGAAATGAGGTAATTATTGATATCGAAGATTCTGGTTCAGGGATTGAAGCAAATCAATTTAAAACAGTTTTTAGACCTGGGTTTAGTAGCAAAAAGAGAGGCTGGGGACTTGGTTTAAGTCTTACCAAAAGAATAATAGAAGAATATCACTCAGGAAAAGTATTTGTACTAAAATCTGAACTTGGGGTTGGCACAACAATGCGAATAGTTCTTAATATTGTTGCCTAGGGGATTGATTAATCGTCGGTATAACCACGCTTTTTAGCATATTCGTACAACTCGGTTTTTAGCAGATTTCTACCCCTGTGTAATCTTGACCGAATGGTACCAATTGGAACATCCAGCATATTAGAAATTTCTTCATAGGTAAATCCATCAACATCACATAAAAGAACAACCGTTCTAAAATCTTCAGGTAATTTAGATAAAGCCTTAGAGAAATTATCGTCCATTAAATCACGGAAAATAAGATGCTCTAGATCAGATGTATCTGTTCTTTCCGCTCGAATATTCTCGTAAAATGAAGACACCTCATCGTAATCAACTTCCTGAGGCTTTTTAAGGTTCTTTCTGTAATTATTAATGAAAGAATTTTTTAGAATTCGAAAAAGCCAAGCTTTAGCATTAGTTCCTTTTTCATAACTATCAAAAAAACGAAAAGCTTTAACAATAGTATCTTGAACTAAATCTTCCGCATCACTTGGGTCGGTTGTTAATCGCAAACCAAAATTATATAGAGCATCCAAATGAGGTATTACCTCATCGTTGAACTCTTGCTGCTTTTTTTGGTGATTCTTACTCAAAGTGATTCTTTAATTATAGTGCTTTATTAAGTACGTCAATTTTGAATACTTATGTAAGCGGTAATTTAAAATTTAACAATAATTACGCTATAGTTTAACTAACTCTGCCCCAATAGATAAATAGATACTTTTGATCAGGTAGTTAGTTTTTTACTAAGCACCTAAAAAACTAATTACTAATACGTCATAAAGCGCGTGAGTCCAAGCGGCGACTCCAAAGCCTCTCCAAATATATATTCCGTTTAATATTAAACCAAACAGGAAACGATATAAAAACGAACTAAATGTAAATAAATCCCCCATTGAACCCATATAATGTACAGCACTAAAGAGTAAAGCGGATAAAGTAACTGCAGCAATTACCGCCGCCCATTTTTTTCCAAATAGTTTATTGAATAGAAGTATCAATAAGGAGACTAGAATTACTCTGAAGAAAAGCTCTTCGTATAGGCCTGCGCCTAAAGAAAGTGCAAGCTTCTGTAAGTATGAAAGAGACTGAATAGGATCCGTTGCGGCAATATTGAAGATTAGTGAAATAAGAGTATTACTCACGAAAGCAACGAAAATCGCATATATTATACACTCCAGCAGCATTATTGGGAAATATGAGAATCGGAGTTCCTTAAGCCTTTCTCGTTCTTTATATAAGATGAAGAAGCCTAAAAGCATCATCACTAAAAGAGAAGATGAAATAGCATTTACACCAAAATAAGTGAAAAGCGATTTCATCCAAACATCTACACTAATTCGAACAATGTGATCTGCATTGGGTTGGGAGATCAGAATCAATGCTTCATAAATCAAAAAAAGTGGCAAACTGAGTAAAAAGCTATAAAGCAGGGTGTGAGTGTTAGAGAAGTATTGCTTTATGGAATTTGCCATTAGCTTTCAGAATAAATAGAAACGATTGGATTTGCGGAGTTTTCGAGCTGTAATATTCGAAAAGCCCGATCAGAAAGTTTCAGACCAGAACCAGTTATTCTATCAGTGATTCGAACATAAACACCACTATTATTAACGGGGTTTTCAATAAAAATAATGGCGCCAAGGGCAATATTGGAATGTGCTGCAGTTAGTTCTTCGGGGTTATATAGCTCTCCACTCGTAGTAGTATTGCCAAGTTCTTCTCTCGTATATGAAGAAACACCAACCGATCCTAAATCCTGAAGAGGCGCCTTATTTTCAAATGGATTATCGAAAGAACGTGAAGGAGGAAGTAGAACAGTAATTTTTTTCTGCCGATCTAGCGCTGCAATATTAACTTCAGGATTTAATTCCTGAAGCTCTCGTTGAGTCATTTTGAATTTGTTTAGAATATCTTTTGACGTTTCTCCACTCGATACAGTATAGACCGCAAAAGTTCCTTGGGGTGATGATTCTTTCGAAAACTCAGAGGCAGATGGGGCAACACTATCAACCATTTTTCTAACACTTAATCGCTGACCAATACTCAACAAATCATTGGATAGATTATTCAGCTCTTTGAGTTCATTTACCGTCATACTATGGTTGTTAGCGATTACAGTAAGGTTATCACCACTTTTTACTGTATAAAAAACATTCTCTTGAGGAGTAGAATTTGTAACAAGAGATCCCGCTGGTTTTTCAGTTAACAGAGAATCCCCTTGCTCTTGAACAAAATAAAAAAGCTCTTGTCCTACTGAAAGACTGTTATCAGAGAGTTCATTCCATTGTTTTAGCTCTGTAACGGAAACATTTAGAGTTCTAGAAATAGCATAAAGAGTTTCTCCTTGTTGCACAGTATAAGTGTTTTTCTCTTGTGCAAGAATACTTATAGAAAGTACTAGTAAAAGGCTAAAAAGTGATAAGAACAACTTCATAATTAATCTTCCAATTCTAGTTCGAGAAAAAGTAAAGCACTTTTCAATTCTGATTTTGCATGCTGATTATTTACTTGATCAGCAATTTCAATTCCTGACTTATAGGTCCTAAACGCTTTTTTGTTCTCGTTATTTTCAGTATAAAGTTTTGCAAGGTGATAATAAACGCCAACATATTTAGGATCATTATCAACTATGTTTTCAAAAAGCGACAATGCCTTCGATTGTTGACCCATATTTATCAATTCCAATGCTAGCGCAAATTTAGAAAACGAATCATTAGGATTGTCTTTAATTCGCCCCACTAATATTGGAATTTTTGAACTCATTAAGGTCTGTAACTATTAAAGCGCTCTTCAATTTCACTAATAGAGTCTCCACCAAATTTTTCTAGAAATGCATTAGCAATTACTGGGGCTAATGCACATTCGGCTACTACTACAGCACGTGGCAAAGCACAAACGTCAGAACGCTCATAACGAGTTTCAGTTTCTTTAAGAGTATGCATGTCTACCGTGCTTAAAGGGTTCAACATTGTTGGAATGGGTTTCATTACACCTCGAACAATAATTGGCATTCCGGTACTCATTCCGCCTTCAATCCCACCAGACCGATTCGTTCTTCTTTTAAAAGTTGTGCCATTGTGGGTGATTTCATCATGTACATGGTGACCCGGTCTAGCTCCAGATTCAAAGCCAAGCCCTATTTCTACACCTTTCATTGCCTGTGTACCCATAATTGCTTGAGCAATCATTCCATCAAGTTTACGATCCCATTGAGTAAAACTTCCTAAACCGACAGGGACACCGGTAATTATGATTTCATACACACCACCAAGAGAAGAGCCAGCCTTACGATATTTTTTAATCTCATCGATCATTTTTTCTGAGAGATTAGAATCTAAACAACGAACTTCAGATTCATCGGCTGTTTTATATACATGCTCTCCTCCATGTTCAACAAGGGGGTCGGCTATTTCTCGAACTTGATCCCAAGTATTATAACCGGCTTCCCCTATTCTTAAAACATGTCCACCAATTTCAATTCCAAAATGCTTCAAAAACGTACGGGCTATACCTGTACAAGCAACACGCATCCCAGTTTCTCGAGCACTAGAGCGTTCAATCACAGGGCGAATGTCATCAAAGCGAAATTTTTGAGCGCCCACTAAATCTGCATGACCTGGACGTGGAAGTGTGATTTTCTCAATTCCCTCGGCTTCTGTTTCTTTATTCATTACAACAGGCCAGCCATCTTTGTCCTTTTTGAAAGCTCGGTTTTCCATAAACATAGCGATTGGACCGCCCATTGTTTTCCCAAACCTAACACCAGAACTAATAATGGCTCTATCTTTCTCAAATGCCATTCGTCCACCCCGACCATAGCCTTGTTGGCGACGAGCTAAATGTTCTGCAATTTCGTCTTCTGTTATGGGTAGTCCTGCCGGCACTCCCTCAACAATTCCTGTCATTCCGGGTCCGTGAGACTCACCGGCTGTAAAATATCTAATCATCCGTTTGTTTCTATATTTTCTATTTGTTCTGCGCGTTCTGCAAGGCTACGTGTATCATTACACATTTCTGATCTAAAGGCCTGAATTTTCTTGAGATCTCCAAGTAAAATCAATGAGTTCCCTGTGAGAATTACGTCGGTACCTTTTGGGTTAAATTTAATACGTTCTCCTTCAGCAATAATAGCGATTATTAATACTTCGTATGTACTACGAACATTAATTTCAGCAAGAGTTTTATTTGATAGTTTTGAACCTTCAGAAATTAAGACCTCATCAAAAGTATGGTCTTGACTATTGTCTCGAGTCATTGTTTCAATGAATTGCTCTACATTAGGTCTCAAAATTACATTAGCCATTCTGTCGGCACCAATATCGTATGGAGAAATTACTTTATTGGCGCCTGCGCGTGATATTCTAAGTTTGTTCTTATTCTCATTTGCCCTAACTAGAACGAAAAGGTCTGAATTCATTTCTCTAGCAAGAAGCGTGGTAAATACATTATCTTTATCACTAGAGAGCGTACAAATTAGAGCTTTTGCTTTATCGATACCTGCTTCTTTAAGAACATTTTCGTCTTGGGCATCTCCTTGAACGTACACATATTTATCACTTTGAATTCTTTGAATACTTGATTCACGATTCTCAACAATTACAATCGGAAGATTCGCGTCATCAAGTACATTAGCTATACGATGCCCAATACGACCGTAGCCACAAATAATATAGTGATTGTTCATGTTCTCGAGTTTTTTACGCATTGCTCTTTGTAAAAATAGTTCGCTTTCAAAAAGAAGCTGAGTTGTTTGTGAGGCGATGTAGGAAATCACTCCAATACCAAATATAAAGATTGCCATGGTGAAAATTCGCCCTTCTATAGTAAGTGATTTTACCTCTCGAAATCCAATAGTTGATATAGTAATGAAAGTCATATAAAAACTATCAAAAAATTCCATATCCTCTATATAATGATAGCCAATGGTTCCAATAATGAAGATTACTATCATTAACGTAGAAGCTATTCCAATTCTGAATAGTGCTGGATTTTCGACTACATCCGAATACAACCGATTCTTCATTCTATTTTAACTGAGAGCGTACACTTATCTGAACAATACCACCAATTTTACTGTAAGAGCTTCTACTTAAATCAATATCTAAGCCTTTTACTTTTAGCCCAACTCCTACACTTACCCCAGCTAAATCAAAAGATTGATCAGTTTTAGCTTGCTCATGGAGCAACCGATTATATCCGAAACGAAATAAGAAGTTTTCACTGAATGCAGCTTCACCTCCAAAAATTACATGCCGAAAAGCATTATCAAAAAATGAAGGTTCCTCAGTTTCTCCAACCACTTTCATATCCCAATTATTAAGTTGGCGGAAAGTTAGGTTCAGTTGAAAAGGGAAATTCTCTGGTTTTTTTGAAAACCCAGCTGATATATCAAATGGAATTTCTTCTCGAAAACCATCATAATAATCCAATTGATCACCAAGGTTTCGGAAAGAAATACCAGCACTAAAATCAGTTTCTTCGTCCAAATAATAAATACCACCTGATGCAGTAATAGCGCTTGAGTTGTAAATATGGTAGGATGAATGAATCAAATCTACTCCAGCACCTGCGGATAATTTTTCAGAAAGCATGGTACTAAGTGCAGTTGTTAATGAAAGATCACTCGCGTTAAAACTCCCAAGGTCATTACCGTCTTCGTCCAGTTGATTTAATTCTCCATACCCTGCGTAACGAATTCCAATTCCTAGTGTGCCAATATTTTTGATATCGTATGCTCCGTTTGCAAACCCGATTCTAGAATCAGATAAATAATTTACAAAGGAAGCAGAAACAAGCGTAGAAGATTTTGGAGTTAAATATGCAGGGTTTAAATATAATAAGGTCGAGTTGGCGTCAAACATGCCAACATGGTTTCCACCAAGTGCAGCAGCTTTCGCTGAAGGTGTGATTTCCAAGAATCGAAATATGGAAGAATTATTTGTTTGAGCAAATACCGAAGAATAGCTCAAAAAAAATGTCAATAAACAAATCAGGATGCGTATTTTAATCATGAATCGAGAACTTGCTGTTGAAATAAATGAGTTACAATATAATTAAATGAAAAGGCAACTATTTAACATTATTATTACTAATAATAGAGAGAACTAACTACCTTAACTAAATGCAGTCAATTAAACAGTTTGGTCAATACACTCTACTACTGTATCAGGCGTTACGTTCGGTAACGGAGTTTAGTACTTATCGGAAAAATCTTTTCAGTGAATTTGTTAAGATTGGATATGAGTCTATTCCGATTATGGTTCTTACTGGGTTTTTTACAGGAGCAGTGTTAACTCTACAAACAGCATATCAATTGGATACCGACTTATATCCAGCATCTATTGTCGGATCTATCGTAGGTCAATCAATAGTTATTGAATTAGCTGCAGTAATTGGCGGATTAGTGTTAGCCGGAAAAGTTGGAGCTAGAATTTCTACAGAACTTGGCACAATGAGGGTCAGTGAACAGATTGATGCCTTAGAATCAATGGGATTTAATTCCGTTACTTTTTTAGTGGTTCCAAGAGTACTTGCCGGCATTTGTATGTTCCCTGTACTATATATTTTTACAGCAGTAATGGGAATAGTTGGAGGGATAATTGCAGGAGCCTTGGATGGTATTTTGCCTGCTGCTGAATTTATGGTTGGAGCAAGAAGCTTTTTTTACCCTGAAGATGTCATTTTTGGAATTATAAAAACGGTTGTATTTGGGTTTGTAATAACATCCATCTCATGTTATAAAGGGTATTTCGCTTTTGGAGGAGCCGAAGGTGTTGGAAATGCAACAACTCAAGCGACAGTAATGGGATGTGTTTTTGTAATTTTAACTGATTTTTTACTAGCTGCAATCCTTTTATAAGTTATGATTGAAATAAAAAACCTTACTAAAAGCTTCGGCGAAAATCTTATTTGGAATGATGTTTCCTTTAACATTGAAGATGGAGAAACTCTTGCAATAATTGGTAAGTCTGGATGTGGAAAATCGGTAATGCTCAAGCATCTAAATGCGTTACTCTATCCAGATTCTGGGAAAGTTATTATTGATGGGAAAGATTTATATTGCTTAACATATTCAGAACTTCGAAAAATTAGGCAACGTTTTGGTATCCTTTTTCAAGGGGCGGCTTTGTTTGATTCGATCAGTACCTTTGAAAATATCGCATTTCCTCTTCGATATTTTACGAAACAAACGGAAGATGAAATCCGCGCAAATGTTGAAGAAGCACTTGAAATGGTGAATTTAGTTGGAGCTGGAGAAAAGGCAACTTCTTCTCTTTCTGGAGGAATGAGAAAACGAGTAGGAGTTGCAAGAGCAATTATTCTAAAACCCCAATATTTGTTATATGATGAGCCTACTTCTGGGTTAGATCCTCAAACTTCTGAAGAAATAAATGAACTAATTGTGCACATGGCAGATAGTTTGGATATTACGTCTATTGTAATTACTCATGATATGCACAGTGTATTATCAATTGCTGAAAAAGTTGCTTTTTTAGATCATCAGAAACTAAGTTGGTTTGGAACAGTAGATGAAATGCAGGAAAGTGATTGTGAAGCTCTTGTAGAATTTATCACTGCAAGTGAATATCAAATAAAGAAATAACCGCATTAAAGGAAATGAAGTGAATAAGCTAAGTAATGAATTAAAAATCGGTTTGATAGTTCTGGTATCAATAACTGTCGCGTTCTTAGGTTTTCGAGTAATGAAGAATGAACCCTTTTTTAGTAGTGCCAAAATTTTATACACTAAATATGACTCAGTAAATGGATTGTTAAAAGGTGGTCCTGTAACCATGAAGGGAATAAAGCTTGGCACAGTAAGGGAAATACGATTCCTTCCTGAAGAAGATAGTATACTTGTTGCGCTAAGTATAACCGAAGATATTTTAATCCCTGTAGGATCTAAAGCGTGGCTTGTTACCCCAGTAGCAATCGGTTCTTCTTCAATAGAAATAATGAGGTCGAATAGAACAGGGAGAATTGAGTGGGAGGGTTTTTTAAAGGGAGTTAGAGAGGAGGGCTTGCTCGATTCTATTACAAAGAAAGGAACTTCAATAGCTGATTCTGTAGCCATTTCTATTAATAAGTTAAATGGCATTTTATCTAAGGTTGAAACGTTAAAAGAAGACGATATCAATGCTACAATTAGCAGCTTCAAAGAAACAAGTAAACTTCTACAAGAGTTAATAGCCAAAAGACAAGGAGATATAGACGAAATGATTGTGGACGCTCAAAATTCGATGGCTAATCTAAGTAACCTTAGCGATTCAAGCTCTGAAGATGTCCAACAAATGATTGCAAATATGGAAGAATTCAGCTCAAAATTGGAAGCATTAGGCAATGAACTACAAATGAGTTCGCAATCAATGAACAGTATTCTTTCTAAAATTGATATCGGTGAAGGAACGCTAGGAAAGATGGTTAATGACCCATCTCTATACAATAACCTAGATAGTCTGACTGTAAATTTAAATGAACTTATCAAGGGAATACAGGACGATCCCCGCCGTTATTTAAAGCATATGCGTCTTGTAGAGATATTTTAACACATATCGCACAACCTAGGCTTTCAATTACCTAGCTATTGACTTATATTTCCAAGCTAATTGATTGGGGTTGTTGTTGCCTCGACAAAGAAATTGAAATACAAATATTTAAGTACGATTTAGAGGATACCTATTATGGGTGTAATGGGAAAATTTAGAGATAACACTGGTGTTATCTTGTGGATTTTAATTGGTTCTTTTGGACTATTGTGGGTAATCATGGATGTTTTTGATCCTAATGCTCTTTCTGCAGGCCCTAGATCTTTAGGATCTGTGAATGGCTCGCCAATTAGTTTTGACGAATACAATAGCAGAATCCAATACTATTCTAATGCATATTCACAGCAAACTGGAGCTTCTATGACAGCTGAAACACGCGCTGTATACGAAAATCAAGTTTGGGATGACTTGGTAAGCGCTCAATTGCTGGAACAAAAAATGAATGATCTTGGCATTACTGTTACGGATCAAGAATTGTTAGATATGGCTTATGGTGATAATCCTGATCCATTAATTCGACAATACTTTGCTCGAGAAGATGGTACAATTGATCGCTTTATGGTTCAAAATGTACTTCAGGATGAACAATATAGTCAGGAAGCTATTGCGATTGAACTGCAGTTGCGCCAAAAAAGACGTCAAGAAAAACTCAGAAACTTCATTACTGCTGGTCTTCAGGTTACGGATCAAGATGTAATGAGTGAATATATAAAGAGAAATAGTTTCGCAGAGTTTTCTTTTGTACGATTCCCATACAATGAGGTTGAAGAAGCTGAAATAACAGTTTCTGATTCTGATCTTCGGGATTATTACAACAAGAACAAAGATCGATACAAAAGAGAAGAATCTTATAGGGCAAAATATGTTGGTTTTAGTACGCTTCCTACTAGCGAAGACACTGCTCAAATTGTTAAAGAAGTAAGTGATCTAGCAGAGGATTTTGCAATCGCAGAAGACGATTCATTATTTTTACTTCGCCAACAATCAACAACTCCATATAATAATGTATTTGTAGCGAAAGAAGATCTTCGTGAAGATTATGCCCCAGTACTTGATATAGAGGTTGGAGAAGTTACAGAGGTAATTAACCTTGGGACAAGCGCAGCTATCATTAAGAAAGTGAATGAGAACAGAAATGAAATCAAATTCGCCGTAATGTCGAAAGTTTTTGAAGCACTACCTTCTACCCTTAATAGTGTAGGAAAGCAAGCGGATGATTTCGAATATTTTGCAAGTGATGGTGGAAATTTTGAAGAAGAAGCAGAGCAAGGTGGCTTGACGGTTCAAGAAGTTTTTGCAACCAAAGGGAATTCATTTATTTCGGGATTAGGATCAAGCCAACAAGCTTTAAACTTTTTCCGTGGAGCTGATGAAGGTGATATTTCTACACCAATAGAACTTGGTTCTCAGTATGTAGTTATAATGTTGGTAGAAAAAACTCCTGAGGGCTTCCGTTCTTTTGAGGATGTTCGAGCTCAAATTGAAGTACAGGTCAAAAACGAAAAAAGAAAAGCAGTTACTTTAGTTAAAGTAAAAGAAATGCTTTCTGGAAACCCATCTCTTGAAGCTTTAAGTAGTAACTCTTCAAAAGAAATACTATCCATGGATAATCTTGCTGCAAGTAGCACCGTTATCACAGGAGCAGGCAGAGAGCCTGGCGTAATTGGAGCAATCTTTACAATGAGTCAAGGTCAAACTTCTGGAGCTATTGCGGGGCTAAATGCTGCGTATGTTGTTACCGTAAACAACATCACAAAACCAGATTCTTCGACATTAGATCAAGGAACAGCTGGAACTCTAAGAAATGAGCTAGAGCAACAAGAAAGCCAGCGATATTTAGCAATTTGGCTCGAAGAACTTAAGGCAGAAGCAGACATTACAGATAATAGAGACCGAGCACTTAGATAAGCTGAAAGTTTTAATATGATTTTAAGGGCGAAAACAATGTTTTCGCCCTTTTTTATTGGATAGAGTTTTTCGGGAGTGATAAGGTTGGTAATTTAGAGCTATGCAAAACTTCTCAAAAAATAATAACGACGAATTCTGGATGCGCAAGGCATTAGATCTTGCTAAGAAAGGAGTAGGTTATGTTTCACCTAACCCAATGGTAGGTAGTGTGATCATTTCTGAATCTGGTGAACTTATAGGTTCTGGATTTCACGAAAAATTTGGAGAAGCCCATGCTGAGGTTAATGCCGTTCAATCAGTTGAAGATAAGAAATCACTAAAAAATGCTACTGTATATGTGACCCTGGAACCGTGCTCACACTTTGGGAAAACTCCTCCATGTTCAACGATGTTAAGTAAACTTCCAATTTCGAGAGTTGTAGTAGCCCATCAAGATCCCAATTCGAAAGTGAATGGAGCCGGACTTTCAGAACTTAGAAACGCAGGAATTAAAGTTGATGTGGGAGTTTTGAAGAAGGAGGCAGAAGCACTAAATGAATTTTTCATACACCATCAAACTTTTGGCCGGCCATTTATTACATTAAAAGTAGCCCAAACAGCCGATGGATATCTTTCAGCGCCCGATGGGGATTCTCAATGGATTTCAAGTAAGGCTTCAAGAAAGCTGGTACATGAATGGCGTAGGATATATGATGCAGTATTGGTCGGAAGAACTACAGCAATGACTGATAATCCTTCGTTGACAGTTCGTCACGTTTCTGGAAGGCAGCCAAAACGAATAGTGATTGATGGACCATATGAATTGCCTAAAGAATTGAATCTATTTTCAGATAAGTTTGAAGAAAAGACGATCATATTAACATGGAATAAAAAAGCGTCAGCAACTGATGCAGATCCTATGCTAAAATTAATGCAACATAATTACTTTAGAGGAGAAGTAATTCAAGTACCTAAGAAAGATGGGCACGTTCATCTTCAACAAGCAGTTAAAGAACTTGGCCAACGTGGGATTACGTCTGTGCTAGTTGAAGGTGGTCAACAGCTTTCATCTGCATTAATAAGAGAAGGTTTGGTTGATAAACTAGAACTTTTCATAGCTCCAAAATTGTTAGGTGGAGGAACTCGATCTTTCCTAAATCTTGGAATTAACAAAATGAGAGATATTTGTGAGCTCAAAGAAATTAGCTGGAAGAAAGTTGGGGATGATATGTTACTAACCGGATATTTATAAATCACTAAAATTATGTTTACAGGAATAGTTAAAGAAACAGGAATTATAAAAGAGTCGAAAAGTTTAAATGGTGGTGGATTAGAAACTAAGATTACCTGCTCTTTTGCAAGTACTTGCCATATTGATGAAAGTATTGCAATTAATGGCGCTTGTCATACGGTTACTGCTTTCGATAATGAAACATTTACGGTTCAAAGTATCGAAGAAACGCTAAGGAAAACAACACTTGGTTCATTGATGGTAGGTGATGAAGTTAACTTAGAACGTTCACTAACTCTTCAAACTGGAATTGAAGGACATATGGTTCAAGGGCATGTGGATACAGTTGGGGAAATATCTGTAATGGAAAAAGAAGAAACTGGCTGGTTAATAACTATTCAATTCTCAAAAGAATTTGAGAATATGATTGTTGGTCGGGGTAGTATCACTGTAGAAGGAATTAGTCTAACTATCGCTCGAGAAGAAGGCACTGAATTTACTATTGCAATTATACCATACACTTGGGAGCATACTAATCTGAAAAACAAAAAAGTAGGCGATAAAGTAAATCTTGAGTTTGATATAATTGGTAAATATGTAGTAAAATATTTAGCGAGTATAGGTCGAGATAGTCTTTAATTAAATCCTGGTCTTGATGACCCTCTTTCCAGATTCTTAAGAATAGGAAGTTTTTGGAAGAGGGTTTGAATTTGTGAGCTATTTACAGTTAACCGAAAGAAGTAAAATTGATTATCTCCAAAGGGGCTTATTCTAAATGAGAGGTCCCAACACTCGAGGTTTCTATTAAGATTAAACTGAGTGGGAGTAAGCTTTTCATCAATAAAATCATAACCAAGACTAGTACTAAAACGCCACTTTGGGGTTAGATTAAAAGAGATGTTACTTGCATTAAGCGTAGCACTTTTTACTGGGTCCGAATTAAAAACATACCTCCAACTATATCGAAAGCTGAGAGTAACACTCCAAGGAGAATTCAGTGGCGTTACTGGTTCGTATCCGAAACCGGGATCAACCGTATTGAAGATGGATTGATTAAAAGGGTCATAAGCTCTTCTATAAATAGGTGTATATGTGCTAATTTTTCCTGCACCACCTCTAAATGAAGTTCCCGCTGAAATATTAAAACTCTCAATCTGTACAAGTCTATTTTCTTCTTTAAGTAAAAACCGATTTAGTCTTCGCCCTGTAGAATCCCGCTGATAAAAAGAGAAGTTAGCTCCCGCTGTTATATTGATTCTATCGATAGCATTTGAGCTTAAAGAGGTAGTAAGTTGGCTAAGGTTTAAGCTGTCTGCAGCAAAATTATAAGAAGAACTGAGTGAAAGATTATCAATAAGGCGCAGATTCTTCTCAGTTACTTCTCCTGTCGTATCTCTATTTACAACTTTAGTCTCAAATATATTTTGAAGACTAAACGAAATAGAGCGCTGTTCTCCAGATCCTGGTCCAGAAAAAACTTCATTGGCAAAAATACTATAACGTTGTGTGTTGCCCAAAGTATCACTCTGTACTGAGCGATAAAAACCCCATTTTTCATCACTAAAATCAGGACGATAAGTGAGACTTATAGCGGGAGTTAATGTGTGCCTGAACCCCTCAAAGTTTCCAATCTTCCGATTTGAGAGCCCATAGACTCTTGTTGAAAATGAAACTGATGAGCTAAAATCTCTTCCAGATACAAAGCCTATTTCCTTATCAGTGATTACCTCGTTAGAATCAGCATTAAAATATTTACGGATAGAAGTTGGAAACCAATACTCGTTATAATTTAAACTCGCCGATGAGTTTATAAACTGACTCGGAAACAACTGCCCTAATCCAATAGCAGCGGTTTGTTGTAAACCAAGCCGAAAATGGTCATTATCTCCTGTTGATTGGCGATATTCATCAGGATCAAAAAGAGCTTCTAAAAAAGTAGTTTCAGCTGAATCGGCATCTATTGGTGAATAAGTAAATCTTGACTGAAGTGAGTTATTATATTTTAAAGTGACATTTTCATACCACATTGGATCATTTCCTGAGTTGGCATTTTTGAAAGGTGATAATGTTTTTATACTAAAGTTCGCTCCAGGCCCTCTCAGGGTAGTTGTTTTGTTAAAAAAGTTTTGATTTAATTGAGCACTAGCACCAAAATTAAAGAACCCTTCAGGGTGTTTGTAGTTATAGCTGGCTTTAGAATCAGAAGTTTGTTGAGCTCGATCTTCAATATCAAAAGAGTTCAAACGATAATAATTAGCTGTTCTTAAATTTATTTGAGCTGTTGTAGATGCATAGGGTGAAATCGTTTGGCGATGACTTATTCCCAAAGACTTATTTACTTGCCGAGTATAATCGAGGTCGGTTGATTCAAGCCCTTGATCCAAAGAATATCCAAGATTAATAGACCCGCTAAACCGATCTATTTTGCTATATCTGTTATTACTTCGAAGTGCAAATGTTCCTGAGGTGAATACATCAGCACTTAATTCAGTTGTAAAATAGTCGTTTACATACTGAAACCAGCCGACGTTATTTAATCCAATTCCTCGAGATGCCTGCGCATCAAAAACATAAGTAGGAGTTAGTAATCCAGACTGCTTTTGATCAATGCCTGAGGGAACATATCCAAATGGAAAAACGAGAGGGTAAGGAATATCCAGTATATAAACTCGAGCATTGGTAAAGAAGATTTCATCCTGATCAACAACTTTCATTTTTTTAGCTTTTATATAGTAGTATAAATAGTCAGGTGGACACGTAGAATAAATTCCATCTTCAATAAATACTTCCGTTTCGCTCACATTTTTAACTTTCGAGCCAATTAAGTGCCCTTCACCAACATTAACCCGAGCAGCTTCAAATTTTCCTTTCTTTGTTTTGTAGTTAAAGAGAATTCTATTACTTCGGATTTCTTCTCCATCTCGAGTAAGAACAGGCATGGAAAGGGTGTCTTCTGGTGCAGAAGCAATTGCTTCAACGGTATTTATCTCCAAATCCATTTTAATTTCACCAGATGCTAACTCTCCTGACGGATGGGAAACCTTTGATAAGCCGAAAAGAGTGGCTAGCCTTCCCGATCTGAAATCTACAATTAAAGAATCATTGGATTGAAATTGAACTGCATCAGGAGGAATAGTACGCTCCGTTTTTGGTGGAGTTTTCCTAATGTTAGAGGAGTCTGGATTTGCTTGCTGTGCATAGGAAATGGAAGTAAAAAGTGCACTTATCAGGCAAATACTGAAAACATATCTACCTGTATGTGACAAAAATCCATCCAGCATGTGTTGTTTAATTATGAGAAGGAATCAAAAACCAATCCGGCTGCGCCAAGTAAAGAACTATCGTTTCCTAAGTCTTCATACACCAGCTCAAAGTCTTTTTGAAAAGGTGTCATCATATGTTTTTTTATGATTTCACGAGCTGGATCAAATAACCATTTACCAGCTTTGGCAACGCCTCCACTAAGTACATATTTTCTTATATCCATCATATGGGTATAGTTAATGATTGCATAACCCAAACGTTGTCCTGTTTTCTCGAGAATTTCGATAGCAAGTTTGTTTCCTAGATTAGCTTCTTGTGTTAAATCGACGGGTTCAAGTTTATCAAAATTACGATTAAATTTTAAATAAAGATCGTTATCTGGGTTTTGACTAATCATATCAGAAGCAAAGCGACTTAAAAATCGTTGTCCAATATATGCTTCAATAGTTCCTCTAGTAACACTATTCGAGAGAGGTCCATGGTAATCGATGATTACATGACCAAGTTCGGCGGCCATTCCATGAGACCCTTTAAAAAGTTTCTTCTCAAAAATAATTCCTCCACCTACCCCAGTTCCTAGAGTAATCATTATAAAGCTATTATATTTTCTTCCTACTCCAAAATGAAGAGACCCAAGCGCTCCAATATTTGCATCATTCTCAATTCTGCAAGGTAGTCCTGTTCGCTTTGTAATTTCATCTGCTGCATTAACATTTTCCCAACCAGCTAAATTTGGGGCTTGAAAAACAGTAGTTTGTTCAATATTGATCATGCCAGGCAATCCCATGCCAATACCTATTGCTCCCTCTTTTTGGGTAAGTTCAGCTACAGTACCAGAAATTCGGTCTAGAAGATGGTCTCTGCCTAAATCAGCATGTGTTGGAGTAGAGGTCTGTTCTATAATTCCTTTTTTTTGATCAACAACAGCAGTTTTTATGTTGGTACCGCCTAAATCTATCGCAATCGCTTTCATTCAAAAATAGTTAGTAGAGTTTCCTTTAAAGGCTAAAATTTATTCACATTCATTTCGAAGGCTTAACCTTATATACCGTTTCCCCTGGCTTTCTCATACCATATTCTTCCCGGGCTATTTTTTCAAGCAATGCAGGATCATTTTCCAACAACGTAGTTTTTTCTTTCAAAAGTTCAGACCGCTCAGCAAGTTCTTCCGTTCTTGTTTCTAAATCTTTTTTTCGATCGTTAAGATCCCATCGGGTTTTTATGCTATATACATCAATAAAAGAAAACCAAATAATCACAAAAGCTGCAAGTAGTGCAATTAGGAACTGTTTATTCCATCTAAGTGGGTTCAGTAAATCTGACTTCATGAATGATTTATATAGAATTAACTTTGAGGTTTAGAAAAATACATTAATTTGATATCTAATAACAATTCAAAGCTTATTAATCCATGCATATTAAGAGATTATTTCTTTTATGGCTGATTCTGATACTTGCTATCATGGAATCACCTGCTCAGAACCAATCTCAGGAATGGATTAAAGTGTATTTTAACATGCCTTCCGGTAATTTGAGTGTTGAAGGAAATTTCAGTTGGGACCTTATTGGAACACTAGAATCTCTCATCGATTCTTCTAGTACGAGCATAGACTTGTGTATATACGACCTAGAAAACCCGAGAATTGCTCATGCTTTAATTCGAGCAAAAGAGAGAGGAGTACGAATTAGGATAGTAACGGATAATCATAACCGTACTGATAGCGGAGAAATTGACGAAGAAATGTGGCGACTTCTCGGAACCGCTGGGATTATTTCTTTAGATGATGATGGAGACATATATAGGCCTGGAAATAAAATTGAAGATAATAGTCTCGTAAATGCCGGCGCGGACATGCACAATAAATTTGCAGTTATAGATTACTTGAGCCCTGAAATAGAGGATGACATTGTTTGGACTGGTTCTACAAATCTAACCTATACAGGTGCTTTCAACACAAATAATGTCGTTGTACTTAAAGATTCAGAAGTTGCAAAAGTGTATACCGAAGAGTTTAAACAAATGTGGGGAGGTGATGAAGATTTACCTAATCCAAGTCGATCTGTTTTTCATAAAGATAAGCGAGATGTGAGTCAGCATATATTTGATGTAGGTGGAACAAAAGTTGAAATATACTTTGCACCGATTAATAGAGATCGAAGTAAACCCAGTGTAAGTGATCGATTAGTTGAATTAGTAAAAAACGAAACTCAAAGCGATATAAAATTTCAGGCATTCTCAATTACACCAAATATTCCATTAAGTAAAATAATTTGGGAGACAAGTAATTCTACCAAAATTAAACTAGAAGGCGTAATAGATCCAAGCTTTTACAGTAGATACAAAAATACAGGAGATATTTGGGGGTCTCCAGAGGCTGTAACTAACAATAGAATGATTTTACCAGCCAAAGAAACTAGAAAGCTTCATCATAAAATCTTGTTATTAGATTCCGAAAACCCTGACAGCACTGATGTAGGAGTTGTAGTTACTGGGTCCTATAATTTTTCCAATAATGCAGAAGTTAATAATGATGAGAATACCTTGATTATTTTTTCGGATGAGATTGCTGAGCAATATGCTGCCGATTTTGCAGGGGCAATGGCAAGAGCTAAAGAAAAAGCTGAAGCACCTGCACCACCTCTCGAAAGAGATACTTGGTACTCTATTTACTCAATTCGAGATGGAGGGTTTTTTGAGATTGAAATACTTCCAGGTTTTGGCTATCCAGTTAGACTGCTAGGAGTAAACGTCCCTTCTATTTATGCAGGAGTAGATTCTTCGGATTATTTCTCAGGACCTTCAGCCGATTATTTAAGAAACTTAATTACGGGTAGGAAAGTAAAATTGAGAGGTGTAGGATACAAAATTCCAGAAGCCAGATACGGTGCATTTAGGGCGTATGTAGAAGTTGACTATGGCGATAATGGTTTGCCACTAAATCAAACAATGATAAAAAAAGGATATGGTTCTTTTTCAAATTATTTTGCCCAACATCCAGACTCTGTAGAAGCATTTATGACCTATGAGAGTGAGGCGAAAGAGAAAGATGAAGGTATGTGGAAGTCACCTTCTAAAGTAGGAAGTATAGTAGCACGTGCAAAAGAAGCTTCAAAAGGAGACGCTATTGAAGTTGTATATCCAATCAATATAAATACCGCAGATCAAGCCACTTTACAGTTATTACCTGGAATTGGTGAGGCGTATGCAAAAAGAATTATTGAGTATCGATTACAAAATGGAGGATTTTCAGCAATAGATGAATTGATGGAAATTCGCGGAATAGGCGAAAAAAGGCTTCAACGACTTAGACCAGTTGTAACTTTATAAAATAAAAAACCCCGTGCGAGATCAATCGAACGGGGTTGGTCAAGAGAGAGTCAATATGAAACTCTTTTGGGGATATAAAATGTGATTCGGGTGGGACTCGAACCCACGACCCACGGCTTAAAAGGCAGTTGCTCTACCAACTGAGCTACCGAATCATCCACAGACTCCAAAGATAAGGCTTTTAGATGCATTTTTTCAATCTAAAATTGCAAAAACCTCATTAAAAATTTATTAATGTTCTGAAATAGCTTCAGATTTTAAAATAGACACTAAATCTTCTTCTAAATGCTGGATTGGTTCTTCAATAATCCTTCCAAATTCCTGTCCTTTTCTGAAGATAATAAAAGTTGGAGTATACTTTAAATTCCATCGTTCTGAGAGCATATTAGGGTCGGTTTTCTTTTTTGTAACCGCAATATATTCAACTTCAATGAATGGGTTTTTAACCTCTTCCATTGTTTTCATAAACGCAGGAATCTGTTTCTTACTATCGTGGCACCAAGTGCCGAATAACACATGAATTTTAACCGAATCTTGAATTTCTTTTAAATATTGAACGGATTCTACTTTTGGAGTATACCGTTTAGTATAAATATCAAAAATACGATGTTGAGCACGTACTTCTTCCGCGGTTGTTATTCCAACGATATCAGATTTTTGAGCAACACTTGTTGAAGTCGAGATTATCAGAAAAAAAGAGAAAAAGAATAGAAGCAGGGAATTCTTAGTTAATTTGTACATAAGCAATTATGAGTTTCAGATAGTATCTTCAAGAAAAGCATTCAAACTTAAGGTACGATGGCTAGTATTTTTACCAAAATCATAAATGGGGAAATTCCCTGTTATAAAATTGCAGAAGATGAGCATCATTTTGCCTTTTTGGATATCAATCCCATAGCAGAAGGGCATACCTTGGTAGTTCCTAAAAAGGAAGTAGATTATATTTTTGAGCTTGAAGATGAAATTCTTGCTGAGCTAAATATTTTTACCAAAAGAGTGGCTCTTGCAATTGATGATGCCCTTGGTACTATTCGAACAGGTGTAATTATAGAAGGACTAGAAGTCCCACATGCTCATATTCATTTGGTGCCAATATATTTTGAAGGTCAACCCGTTAGTTTGGGAAGAAAAACAGAAGTTTCGAAATCAAGAATGCAAGAATTAGCTAAACTTATCAGCAAGGCAATAAAAGCATGAAAATTTTAATAATAAATGGGCCAAATTTAAATTTACTGGGTACACGAGATACAAATGTATATGGCACAGGTACTCTCGATGAGTTGAATACTTTTTTGTCGAACAAATTCCAAAATCATGAATTGAAGTTCTTTCAAAGTAACGTGGAAGGAGAAATTATAAATAAGCTTCAACAAGCTATGAAGGATGGTACTGAAGGTTTGTTGACGAATTTAGGTGCTTATACTCATACATCAATTGCTTTACGCGACGCTTTGGAACCTATCACTTTTCCAAAAGTAGAAGTTCATATTTCAAATATTCATGCCAGAGAAGAATTTCGAGAAAAATCCTTAACTGGAGAGGTTATGAATGGAATAATTACTGGTTTTGGTAAGCACAGTTATGTGTTAGGAATTCAGGCAATTGAACATCTATCATCCAACGAGTGAGAAAACTCAAAGAACTTTTTTCTGATACTCTTGTCTACGGTATAAGTAGCGTATTCGCTCGCTTTATAAACTATCTTTTAGTTCCACTTTATACTGGAGTATTTGATCCTGATGCATATGGAATTGTAGGCTTAGTGTATGCAGCAATTGGGTTTTTGAACGTTGTTTTTACTATGGGAATGGAATCTTCCTATATCCGCTATGGGAAAGATCGAGAGCAAGCAGGGAGTTTTTTTAAAACACTTCAAGTTTTTCTTTTGAGTTCGTCTGGGGCGTTGATACTTCTTCTATGGTTGATGGAGCCTATTCTTTCTCCTCTGTTAGGTTTAGAATTGGGTGGGGATGTAATTTTCTTAATGATGTTAGGAATTCTATTTTTTGATACCCTTTCCATAGTTCCATTTGCTGAACTTCGACTTTCTCAAAAAGCGTGGTTATTCGCAGCACTGAAAACCATAAATGTGTTAATCAATATTGGTCTGAACTTCTATTTAATTTTGGTTCTCAATTATGGTATTGAAGCAATATTCATTAGCAATCTAGCTACATCAATTATTACTGCGTTAATAGTTTGGGTAGCTACTTTGCCGATGCTAAAAGGAAAGCTAAATAAAGAAATCCTACAAAAAGCGTTAGTATTCGGACTTCCTTTTATCCCAGCAGGAATTGGGCATGTTATTAACGAAGGCTTAGATCGATTCTTTTTAAAAGGAATGTCTGAAGCATCCATTTTATCAATTTATGGAGAAACCTTTTCTTCAGATTATATAGTTGGGATTTACAATGCCTGCTATAAATTGGCAGTATTTATGCTATTACTTGTTCAGATGTTTAGAATGGCATGGCAACCGTTTTTTATGCGTCAATCTGATCAGGAAGATGCTCCCAAGCTTTTCGCACAAACATTTACGTATTTCAATGTAGCGGCTGCATTTCTTTTTTTAATGGTTTCACTGTTCCTTCAACAAATAGTATCTATTAAGATTCCATTTTTGAATGCCTACCTTATTGGAGAAGAGTACTGGATGGGACTTTCCATCGTTCCGATTTTATTAATGGCTTACTGGTTTCAAGGATGGTACGTAAATTTTTCCGCTGGGATTTTTATTGCTGAAAAAACTAAAAAACTTGCTCAAATTACTTTAATCGGTGCAGCAGTAACTATTTCAGCAAACTTGATCTTAATTCCAATATATGGAATGATGGGTTCTGCAATGGCAACCGTAGCTAGTTATTTAATAATGGCAATGCTTATCTACAGATACTCTACTCAATCATTTAATGTGCCGTATAAATTATGGCAAGGTTTTGCAGTAGTTGGAGTTGCGGCGTTAGCTATTTTTGGAAAGTCCTTTTTATCTGATCAGTTTTTTTCAGACATTGCCGCTTCTATGCTGACATTTATTGCAGCAATAGGTTTAATAATTATTTTGAGTTTCGGGAATCTATTAGCATCTAAAAAGGACAGTTAATTCTTTTTCTTGAAAAAGTTGTCGGTTTAAAATCAGGATCATAAAATGAGTAGTGAGCACAAAGTTGGCATCTATGTTGATGCCGTAAATGTAACCATGAATGGTGGTTATGGGTTGAGATACGATATTTTAAGAAAATTTGCATGTAGAGACGGAGGGCAAGCAGCAAGATTGAATGTATACCTTTGCTACGATGAAGAGCGCCTTAAAACAGATCCGGAGTATAAAGCTCGTAATAAACGGTTCTGTGAAATGCTTCGTGATTTTGAATACAAAGTAATAGAAAAACCAATTCAGGTATATACAAATAACGAAACCGGCGAAAAGACATCAAAATCTTCTATTGATATGGATATGGCAGTAGATATGTTGGTACAAGCCGACTATTTGGATAAAATTGTGCTTTTAAGTAGCAATGGAAGTTATTGCAGTGTAGTTAATGCAATTCAGAATAAAGGCTGTAAAGTAGAGCTTATCGGTTTTGATAACGTTTCTTCTGGACTTAAAAAAGCTGTAGACTCAGCCATCTCAGGATATTTAATTCCAAAAATGCTACCGATTGAATCTCCGTATCAATGGGGAGAAGCTGATTCAAGAGTTCGGGGCGTTTGCTATGATTTTTCTCATCAAGACGGATATGGGTTTATGCGCTTTCTTGCAAAATACAGTGATAACCTTTGGGTTACAGATTCCAGAGATTGTGACTCGCCATACAAAACCGTATTCGCTCATATTTCTCAGTTTGAAGAAGACCTCGATTCAAATCATATTCCTAGTCGGGATTTAATTTTTGAATTTGATCTAAGTCAAAATGACAAAGGGTACGTTGCCGAGAATATTGTTTTGGTGAGTGGGCATTAAATCAACCCAAAATTTTATCCATTACCCAATTTGTTTTTGCACCTGATACTCCGGTACTCGGCGATTGACCCAATCCACGAAGTTCATCAACAATAGTTTGTATAAGGGGCTGTTGAACATGCTTTGGATAAGGAATTGAAAACTCTTCTTTTGATGAATCTGTTTCCAAGACAATTGGTATGGAATCACTAAAACAACCAAATGAAATTTTTCCTTTACTTCCGATAATACTTATCTCATCTCTCCAATGTTTAGGAAGCGAAGTAAAAGTCCATACGCCATTTCCAACCAAGCCGGATTCAAATTTAAAACTAGCTGAGACGGTATCCTCGGCTTTGTTTTGATTTATAGCATTACTTTTCATTCCTGAAGCATCAGCTATATCCCCAAAAAAATATGCGAGTAAATCTAATTGATGAGAAGCTAAATCATGAAAATACCCCCCACCAGAAACGTCTGGATCAACTCGCCAATTAGAATTGGGATCAGTATCATCAGACTTTGGGAATTTTATTAGCGTTAAATTTACCATAGTAATGGTTCCAATTATTCCAGAATCAATCAGCTCTTTTACTTTCAGGAAATAAGGAAGTCGGCGGCGATAATAGGCTACAAATAATGGAACGTCTGCTTTTCGACACGCTTTTACCATTTGCTCACATTCAGCAAAAGTTCGAGCCATCGGTTTTTCAACATAAATGGGTTTCCCCGCTTTCGCTGCTTTTAAAGCAAATTCTAAATGTGAATTGGGAGGAGTGGCTATATAAATGGCAGTAACTTTTGGGCTGTTGATAAGTTCATCTGCATCAGAGTACCAAGTTGGAACGCCATGTCGAGTTGCATAATCTTCAGCTTTTATAGCATTCCGTCGCATAACAGCCACCAGATTTGAATGCTCAATTTTTTGAAATGCTGGACCACTTTTAACCTCACAAACATCTCCACAGCCGATAATTCCCCAATGGATTTCCTTCATAGCTAGTTTTTTAAATTAAGATGTTCTTTTATCAATGTTTGTTTTTCCTCTTCGTTTAAACCGCGATCAAAGTTAAACATGGCATCATTCCACGAACCGTAAATTGGATTAGGTATTATAAACCATTTTTCTCCAAAATTAGATCGGTGTTTCTCCAAAAGAGCATCCCGATCAACTTCGGTTATGTTTTTAGCAGGAAGGAAGTCGTTAAAATCATCCCCAAATAACATCAAAATTCGATACCTAGAAGCTACCCACAAGCGTCGCTCGATTTTAGAAGAAGTCCAGTTTTCTTGTTCTCCCTTCAATAAGACAACATCTGTTTCTTTTGAGATTGGAAAGCCACTCTCTTCCAAGTTTTTACGGGTTGCTTCTTCAGTATTTGCTTCTCGGTTACTGAGGTAGATTACAGTGATTCCTGCGTCAGCGGCTTTTTTGGTAAGCTCAACAGCACCAGCAATAGCATCGGCATTTCCTTCGAGCACCCATTTTTCCCATTCAACAGGATCGTAGCCAGAATTCTTGCCAATCATTCGGGCTTGAAAAGGAGAATTATCCAACACGGTTTCGTCAATATCTAGTACAATAGCAGGAGGAAGTTGTTTGATATCTTTACCAGCTTGAGTTAACTCCGCAGTCCATGATTTATCCGCCAACGCGCCTTCAATTTTGGTTGATGCTGTTTGGTACGCCATGGAAGTTAGCGCGTCATACTCCACCGCATTTTGAACCCAAAGCGTTGCTTGTAACGTTGGGTGCACTGGCTTGGTGGTAGAGCAAGCGGCGAGCAGAAATAAAGGAATAAGAAAAAAGGACGATTTCATGTTCATAGAAATAGGTAAAAATTAATGAGTCATTTCGAATTTATTCCGGAATCTTGGTGGCGAGAGGAAGAAAGGTTTTCCCAGATATTGAAATCAAAGCCATTCCGTAAGATCCTGAAACGAATTCAGGATGACTACAGTAAAAATAACCAAAAATGATTAACTAACTATTAGGGAAGAAGGACAAGGTTTGTAAAAGTTCAAATACAGGTGATTAATATTATGGGTATGAAAAACCGAGTGTTGAAAGTTTGTTTAGATAGCTGTTAAGTATACTACTTATTACTTGGGTGATGAAAGAGGAAAATCCTTGTCCTGAATAGTATCTTGAATGACATTAATTTATTTAAGACCAGCAAAACTACCAATCCTTACAAAAGATCCTAAATCAAGTTCAGGGTGACCCGAGATGGTTCTATGAAAATTATTGGAAAGATATGTGAAGGGTGGTAAAAAAAATCCCGTTCACGAACTGAATCATGAGCGGGATTTAAAGTGCAAGTAGTGAAGACCTTAGTCCTCGTTTGTTTTACTTATTTGTTTTGAAGTGCTTTGAATTCTTCCAAAGTACCTCTTACTGCTTTCGCAGATGATTTCATAAGATCGCTTTCTGAATCGGTTAATTCAACCTCAATTACTTCTTTGATACCACCTTTTCCAAGTTTTACAGGAACCCCAATATATAGATCGTCAATACCGTATTGACCATCAATATGTGCGCAAACTGGGAAAATTCGGTTTTGATCAAGAAGAATAGCTTCTACCATTTGAGCGGCAGCAGCGCCAGGAGCATACCAAGCTGAAGTACCCATCAAACCAACTAATTCCCCACCGCCTTTTTTTGCTCGATCAACGATTTCATTTAATCGCTCTTCTTTGATGAAGTGAGTAATAGGCATTCCTGCTAGCGTAGTAAAGCGTGGAAGTGGAACCATAGTATCGCCATGACCACCCATTAATAATGCTTGAATATCTTTTGGAGATACATCTAATTCTTCAGCTATAAATGCTCGATAACGAGCGGTATCCAGAATTCCTGCCATTCCCATCACTTTTTCATATGGTAATCCGGAAGCATCTTTAGCAACTTGAACCATTACATCCAACGGATTTGAAACCACGATGATGATGGTATCCGGTGAATATTTAACCAGCTGTTCGGTTACGCTTTTTACAATATTAGCGTTGATAGAAAGTAAGTCATCGCGACTCATTCCCGGACGACGTGGAACACCAGCTGTAATCACACATACATCAGAGTTCGCAGTATCAGCATAATCGGTTGTCCCTTTAACACGGGTATCAAAAAGCGAAATTGGAGAAACTTGCCACTGATCAAGTCCTCTACCTTTTGATGGATAAAATGTTTTGTCACCGTCTTTACGTTCAAGATCTACGGCAATTACTTCTTTAGCGAAATCACGTTGGGCAACACTCAATGCTACAGTTGATCCTACGTTTCCACCTGCTCCTACTACTGTTACTTTCATGGTCTTTTTATTGATTTATCTGATTTAAGCTTTTTTATTAATGTCTCTCTAAATTATGAATTTTAGATGATGGTTTTTGAAAAACCTTGTTGTCATTTCGAATGAAGTTAGATGTCTCAGTTGGCAAGCTCCTTCGAAATAAAAGTGTATAATTCAAAATTATTTAATTCGTCTAGAGTCTTGTCCCCACATCAATTTGTTTCTCAGCGTCTCGAAATAGTTTTGACCTTCAAGCTGGATCAAATTAAAAGAGAGGTTCGATTTTACAATTTCAATTTCTAATGGGTATTCATTTTCTTCGCAAATGACACCATCATAAGAAAATAGAACACCTGTTTGCTGCTTCCCAGCTATGATTTTAAGTGGCTTATCTGCTCTAAGAACTAAAGGCCTGGTTGTTAGAGTGTGCGGATTGATTGGAGTAACTAACAAAACATCTGAGCCAGGGACGACAATAGGACCGCCAGAAGATAAATTATATGCAGTCGATCCTGTTGAGGAGGCAACGATTAAACCATCTGCCCAATAGGTATTAATAAAGTTTCCATCATACTCAGCACTAATATTCACCATAGAGGTAGAATCTTCTCTAGTAAAAAGAAACTCATTTAGCGCATAAAATACAGTTCCCTTTTTATCGGTAGCCTTTAGGTAATGGCGTTTGTCGAGTGAATATTTACCAACCAGAACATCATTTAAGGCGTCTTCAAGTTCCTCATTCTGGGTGTTTGCCATAAAGCCAAGTCGACCGCTATTTACTCCTAAAATTGGTTTTTGAAATTGAGTAGAAATTCGAGCGGTATAAAGAATAGTTCCATCACCGCCCATTACAACTACTATATCACATTCAGTAATAGAATCTTGGTCCGACTCGGTAATAGTTAAAAAATTAGAAGATTCAATACCTAATATTTCGCAAACGTCTCTGCATAAAAGTAGATGAGCAGCACTTTTTTCAGCCCAGCGAAGAGCTGCACGGATGACATCTTTTACCTCGTACTTTTTGGGGTTAGCTATAACTGCGAATTTCTTCATACACAAAGGTAACAATCTTAACCCTTAATTCCCTTTAAGCCTTTGATTCCTTTCGCGGCTTTTTCGCTTAGCAGATTGGTTTCATAGCTTCTAATTCGTCCATTTTTGGCTTGATGCTTTTGAATACCAATAGAAATTAATTCTTCCATTAGTTGCGTAAAGTTGATATCAGATTTATCCCATAAATAAAATGAGAAGGAACCAGGAATAGTATTGATTTCATTGAAATATACTTCTTCGGTGTCAGCATTTACAAGGAAATCGAGTCTAGCGACACCACCAGCATCAAAGGTTTTAAAGATATGTACAGAGAGAGATCTAATTTGGTCGGTGAGTTCAGCGGATATATCCGCTGGAATAATTCGATCAGCCGAAGCCATCCCTTTTTCCGCACTTCCACCACTTTGATATTTATCCTCAAACGAAAGCGTTTCTGTATTTCCTAGAGGACGTTCGCAGACACTAGCTCTACAGTTTTCAGCAGTTCCTAATACCGAGCAATTTATTTCCATTAAAGGCTGAATGGCTATTTCAACGAGTAAATGAGCGTCGTAACGGAAAGCAGTTTCTATAGCCTCAATAAGATCGTCTTCAGTGTCAACTTTCTTAACACCGATACTACTTCCCAGATTTGCAGGTTTTACTACTAACGGAAAACCTAAATGCTCAGCCTCTTCAAGAATTGTTTTTTGATGAACTTCCCAATCACTTTCATAAAAATCCAAGCTAGCAGTAACTGGAATGTTATTCGCTTCGCATAATTGTTTTGCCTTCACTTTATCCATCCCAACAGAAGAACCAAGAACACCACTACCTGTATAGGGAACATTAAACATTTCGCAGACCCCTTGAAACGAACCATTTTCACCTTCGCTACCATGAAAGGCACAAACTACAGCATAAACAGGAAATGCTTGGGGCTTTGAAAAAAGCCCACCTTTATCCTGTTCTTTTAAAAGAGTACGTCCAATTTCATCTTTCACAAATGCGCACGAAGCGGCAGCTTGCTCTAACTTTGGTAAATCCTTGTATTGTGATAAGTCTTTTAGAATTTCTCCTGTTAACCAACGACCAGACTTGGTGATATATAAAGGAACGATGTGGTAAGAACTTTCTTCAAGAGAGGATATAACCTGAATGGCACTTAATACCGAAACTTCGTGTTCAGGAGATACACCGCCGAAAGCGACAACTAAATTTTTTTGAGACATTGACTTAGTTAAACATTATTTATTTAGCGTAAATATAGGGAGAAAGATTTTTCAATTAAGAATTAAGAATGATTCATTTATTCTAATTAGAGTTTTGCTCTATGTTAACATATTTACATTTCTAAGTCTTGTTCCCAATTTCAGAACTTTCGATCTTTACTAAATCCGATCACTTTAAAAAAAGTTATATGACAAAAGTAGTTACCTCTTTATCTGAACTAGATTTTACACTAACCGATTTAGAATCTATGCCTGTACCCGAAAAAGTGTTACTAGTAAATCCGTCTCAGTTTGATGTAAAATATGTCATTAATCCTCATATGGCTGGTCATATTGGTGATGTTGATAAAGGAGTGGCGTTAGAGGAATGGACTACGTTAAAAGAAGCGTATGAAGGTTTAGGACTTTATGTACATGAAGTAGTAGGTGCTGAAGGTTACCCGGATATGGTTTTTTGTGCGAATCAAAGTTTGCCAAACATTACTGCAGACGGAACCAAACAAGTGGTTATGAGTGTAATGCACGCACCTCAAAGAAAAGGTGAGGTTCCTCACATACAAGAAGTATATGAAGAAAGTAGCTACGAGATCATGCATCTTGACGAGAGTAAGTTTACAGATTTCGAAGGAATGGGCGATGCAATTTGGCATCATAAAAAAAGATTGATTTGGGGTGGATATGGATTCAGATCAACATCGGATGTTTATCGGCATATTTCAGATACTTTTAAAACACCGGTCATTGCTTTAGAACTTGTTGATGAGCGATTCTATCACCTTGATACTTGCTTCTGTGTTCTGAATGAAAAAACAGTGATGATTTATGCAAAAGCGTTTACCAATGAAGGATTGAAGTTAATAAGAACAATTTTTCCAAAAGTGATCGAAACCAATGATCATGAAGCGGCAGAACTTTTCGCGTGTAACGCGACCTGTGCTGATGGTAAAAATGTATTTATCCAAAAAGGATGTGTTGAAGCAAATCAGGCAATGGAAGAAGCGGGATTTATCGTGCACGAATTCAGTACTGACGAATACCTCAAAAGTGGTGGAAGTGTTTTCTGTATGAAAATGTTGCTTTGGTGAGGATAAATTATGAATATTGAATTATGAATGTTAAATCATCATAACTCAATATAAATTATTCAAAATACAAGATGAGCTTCTTCAAGCCTCTTATTTCGTTAGTACTATTGATTGTTCTTACAATCTCTCTTAACACCAAATTCGGTTCAATTCCACCTTTGGGTAAGTTTTTTGATCCTGATGCTGGATTTTGGGCAAATGCAGAAACTTCCATTCCAGATTCAGATGAGTTTACTTTTGATGGAGTTCAAAATGAAGTATCCGTTTTTTATGATGAGAGAAGAGTTCCGCACATCTTTGCCGAAAATGAATATGATCTTTATTTCGTGCAAGGTTATATCACCGCTAGAGATCGTCTTTTTCAAATGGAGATGCAAACCTATGACGCCGCAGGTCGACTTTCGGAACGGTTAGGAGATCGCACCTTAGCTCGTGACAAAAGTACTAGGAGATTAGGTATGCCTTATGGAGCAGAGAGAGCTTTGGAAGAAATACAAAATGACTCCGTTTCTTGGGCAATAACAAATGCATATTCAGACGGAGTTAATGCCTACATATCATCACTTTCTCCTTCTGATTATCCTATAGAATACAAGATTCTAGATTTTGAACCAGAAGAATGGGCACCTATCAAAACGGCACATTTGTTGAAGAATATGACCAGAATGTTAGCGGGTGGGAGTCAAGATGATAGAACAAGTAACACGCTGGCTTACTTTGGCGAGGATTTTCTAGAAAAGTTTTTCAGCGTTAAACCAAAGCTGAATGACCCAATAATTCCAGTTACTAAAATTTGGGATTTTGATCCTATTCCAGTTCAAGCTCCCGATTCAATATTTAAACCAGCATCTACTATCGAATTGGAAAGTTTTGAACGCCCTGAAGGAATTGGTAGCAATAATTGGGTAGTTGATGGTTCGAAAACCAAATCTGGATATCCCATTTTAGCGAATGATCCACATCTTGGGCTCACGCTTCCATCTATTTGGTACGAGGTTCAACTTTACGCACCAAGTTTGAATACGTATGGGGTTTCTTTACAAGGTGCTCCAGGGATTATAATCGGATTTAATGAGAGTGCAGCTTGGGGAACAACAAATACTGGCGCTGATGTAATGGATTGGTATGAAATCAAATTCAAAGACGATCAGAAGAAAGAATATTGGCATGATGGACAATGGAAGCCAACGACAATGCGTGTCGAAGAAATTAAAGTCCGAGGACAAGAAACCATACTAGATACAGTTATTTACACACATCACGGTCCCGTTACAAAAGTGGAATCTGATATAGATGAAACTCGTGAGCCCGTATATCATGCACTGCGCTGGATAGCTCATGAGTATTCGAATGATTTAAGAAATTTCTATGGATTCAACCGAGCTAAAACATATTCCGATTTTGAAGAATCGGTTAACTATTGGGAAGCCCCAGCACAGAACTTTGTATTTGCTACAAATGAAGGAGATATAGGGTTATACGTGAGTGGAAAATTCCCGAATAAGTGGAAATTTCAGGGACAGACAGTTAGTGATGGAACCAATCCTTTATATGATTGGCAGGGCTGGATTCCCACCGAGCATAATCCCAATGTCAAGAATCCAGAACGTGGATTTGTGAGTTCAGCAAATCAGGAATCAGCTGCACCTGACTATCCCTATTATTTGGAAGATGATTATGCTCCATTTGAACGGGGTCGGAGAATCAATGAGTTACTGGCTGGGATGGAAGATATTACCAAAGAAGATATGCGTAAGATGCAGATGGATTCGTACAGCTATCACGCGGCTACAATTTTGCCAGAGATGCTCGAATGGATTCAACGAGAGGAACTAAATGAAGCGGAACGTGCGATTTTAAGGGAAGTAGAAGGCTGGGGGTTTTTCAATAACTCAGAATTAAAAGCCCCAGGAATCTTCAGATGGTGGTGGAGTAATTTTTATTCAGGAATTTTAAATGATGAATATAGTTCGACAAAATCTTCCCTCCGATATCCGCCTAGAGATCGACTAATTGAAGTAATTAAATCAGAACCTGATTTTGAGTTTTTTGATAATATCGATACTGAAGAAATAGAAACGAGAGAAGTAATAGTCACTCAAACATTTAAAGAAACGATTGAAGAACTAACAAATGCTTATGGTGAATTTGGAGATAAATGGAATTGGGGAGTGGTAATTAATAATGACTTCGATCACATTGCTTTTATTCCAGGGTTTGGAGCTCAAAATGTGTATTCAAGTGGTGGATCAGAATCTATAAATGCAACCCGTGATAGCTGGGGTCCTTCGTGGCGAATGGTGGTAGAACTCGGTCCGGAAGTAAAGGCTTGGGGAGTTTACCCTGGCGGAGCTTCTGGTAATCCAGGCTCTCCAAATTATGATTCTATGCTCGAAAGCTGGCGAACGGGAGAGTTGTACGAGCTCAAATTTTTGAAAGAAAAACCAACTGAATATTTGTATGAACTAACTTTTAAAAAGAATTGAAAGTCCTCCTTTGAAGAGCCTGTGCTAAACTTGATTCAGTAAGGTGGATTGATTTGCGATAGCAAATCAAAACGGAGGATGTTGCAGGATTGAAAATTTGGCAACATCCCTCAGATTAAATCGGGAACAGCCGATCTAATCATCTCCCTTCAAAGGGAGAATTAAAACTAAAATTGTTGTCATGCTGAACTCGATTCAGCATCTGAAGAAGCTCAAAATTGAATAAATATGCTACTTACTCTACTAATCCTCATATCCGCCTTTCTCCTAAACCTATTCCTCCCCTGGTGGAGCATTGTACTTCCAGGATTACTATTTGGCTATACGTTCAAAAAGAAAGGACTTCCCTCTTTTGGTTGGGGATTTTTAGCCGTATTTCTGCTCTGGGGTGGGCAAGCATTGTACATTCACTTTGCCAATGATGGAATTTTATCAACCCGAATTGCAACCATGCTCGGTGTTGGCTCTCCGTATTTTGTAATATTGATAACAGGAGTTTTGGGAGGATTAGTAAGTGGAGTGGCTACATTGACTGGAGCTTTATTTAATAAGAAAGTTCCCTCTTGAGAGGGGATTTAGGGGTGTGTCATTAAATGAAGTATGTATTCATTCTAATTATTCCACTTTTAGGAGCCTGCGCTACTCACGCCCCAATGAGCGAGATGGTGATGTTTAATAAGGCTACAATTGCTGATAGCTCGAACAATATCAGATCTGGTTCTCTTTCTTATCTAAAACCTGGAATAAATTTAAAGGAATTTGAAGAGAATGAAGCAGGAGATTACGCTTCTTATTCTGATACTGAATTACCTAGCTTTACAATTCATACATTCACATTAAAAAATGATAGAAGTGGTAGATCACTTTCTTTTGGTCGAGGACTTGGGATTGATTGGACGAAGAATTTAAGGACAAACTACTATGGTACATTAGCGCTCTCAGCTCCATATTCTGCTAAAATTACCATACATAGGGTTTTAGTAAATAGACGTTGGACGGGGCTATCAAGTGGAATCTTTTCAGGACTGGATTCTAAGATATACAATAGCAACTGTGTTGTTGGCAGTGTATGTGAATTTTGGCCAAATAGATCTGCGTTTTTGTTTAATACTGGTTTAAGAACTAGATATTTAATTCGAGATCCTCGCAGTCCCGGATTAGTACTAACAGGAGCTTTCGAGTTCGGATATATTTGGAATTCTTTACAACCATTTATTGGCTTTAATATCTCAATCACTTCACTTGAATGAATAATGTTCATTAAATGTGGAAAAGAAAATCTGATTCAAATTGAATCCAATCTCTTCAGTGTGTATCTTGCTGAAACTTCAATTTAAGGATTCGATAAAATCGATCAGTTAGCAACGCATAGTTCAAAATCATTAGTTAGTCAGCCACAAAAAAGGATGTCCAGCTAATGATTTTTTTATTGAATCATATTATTTCAAAAATCCGACGCGATATTCGTAGTCGGATTTTTTTTGATCCCCTATTCACACTCACAAAAATCTAAACATGTCACTCCAACCAAGAAATAAAGCCATCCTTGCATTAAGTGATGGAACGATAGCGCACGGCTGGGCGGTCGGCCACGAAGGGATTACCGGTGGCGAATTGTGCTTTAACACCAGTATGACCGGTTATCAAGAAATTTTTACAGATCCAAGTTATTACGGTCAATTGATGATGATGACGTATCCGCATATTGGTAATTATGGAACTATGTCTCGCGATGATGAGCATAGAAAAGTAATGGTATCTGGAATTATAACTCGTGCATTTTCATGGGAATTCAGTAACCCAATGGCAGATAGAAGTCTGCAAGAATATTTGGAAGACAACGAAATTGTTGGGATTTCAGGTGTTGATACCCGAGCGATAGTTCGTCATATCCGCGAAAAAGGAGTAATGAATGCGGTAATTTCATCTTCCGAATTAGATGAGGCAAAACTCGTTCAAATGGCCAAAGATTGGGAAGATATGGACGGCTTGGAGCTTGCATCAAAAGTGACAAGAGAAGAAGCTCAGACGTATGAATCTACAGGAGAATCCGAGTTTAGAGTAGCCGCATTCGATTATGGAATTAAACAGAATATCATAAATAGTCTTGTTGCTCGCGGATGTACACTTAGGGTTTTTCCCGCTAAAACTTCTCTGGAAGAAGTAAAAGAATGGGAAGCCGATGGATTCTTTTTCTCAAATGGTCCAGGCGATCCAAACCCAACTGGAGAATACGCTTTAGATATTGTGAATTATGCGAAATCAACAGGAAAGCCTTTGTTCGGGATTTGTTTAGGACATCAACTAATTGCAATGAGTGAAGGAATCGAAGTTGGGAAGATGTTTGTAGGGCATCGTGGAGCTAATCACCCAGTAAAGAATTTGGAAACAGGATTGGTTGAAATTTCAACACAAAATCATGGGTTTGGTGTGACAGAAAGCAGTGTAAAACCAGAAGTTGCTGAAATCACCCACATCAACCTTAATGACCAAACAGTAGAAGGGTTGCGGTTCAAAAACTTCCCAGGATTTTCAGTTCAGTATCATCCTGAAGCATCACCTGGACCCCATGATTCAGCGTACTTATTCGACCAATTTATTGACATGATGAAAGAAAGTAAGACAGTGGACGTGTGATTAATGACGAACGAATTAAAGTCCCCTCGAGGTGAGGAAAAAGTAAATTCCTCCTTTGAAGAAGGTGGATTGATTTGCGATAGCAAATCGAGACGGAGGATGTTGGTTTAGATGCAAAACTTGGAAATTGACCAAAAATCCCCCACAAAATCATCTGAACGATGATTATGATCCCCCTTCGAAGGGGGAGTTTGAAAACCTGAAATTGATTTTAAACAAGCATAGGGTTAAGCCCTTAAAAAAAATAAAAAAATGCCAAGACGCGACGATATACACAAAATTCTCATTATCGGATCAGGTCCAATTGTAATTGGTCAAGCCTGCGAATTTGATTATTCCGGATCTCAAGCTTGTAGATCACTCCAAGAAGAGGGATACGAAATTGTGCTCATCAATTCGAATCCTGCTACTATAATGACGGATCCGATTATGGCAGATGCAATTTATATGCTGCCAATGACCACAGATTCTATCAGGGAAATAGTAGCCAAAGAAAAACCTGATGCTGTGCTCCCAACAATGGGTGGACAAACGGGATTGAATCTTTGCCGAGATTTAGAAAAAATGGGTTTCTGGGAAGAACAAGGAATGAAGATCATTGGAGTAGATATTGCTGCTGTTGAATTGACCGAAGATCGCCAGTTATTTCGTGATAAGATGGAAGAAATTGGGATTGAGCAATGTAAAAGTCGACAAGCAGAATCACTTCTTGATGCGAAAGAAATCAAAGAAGAGCTTGGTGGACTTCCGATTGTAATTCGTCCTTCATTCACCATGGGTGGAGCTGGTGGCGGTATTGTTTGGAAGGAAGAAGATTTTGATAAAATGGTACTTCGCGGATTAGAGATGAGTCCTGTTCATTCAGTGCTTATCGAAGAATGTATATTTGGTTGGAAAGAGTATGAACTCGAGCTTCTTAGGGATTCTAACGACAACGTTGTAATTATCTGCTCGATTGAGAATATGGATCCTATGGGCGTTCATACAGGGGATTCAGTTACGGTTGCTCCAACTCAAACGTTGACGGATAAACAACTTCAGATTTTGAGAAACGCAGCCATTAAAATGATGCGCTCGATTGGGACCTTTGCAGGAGGCTGTAATGTGCAGTTTGCGATGGAACCTGGAAGCGATCGTTTTGTAGCCATTGAAATCAACCCAAGAGTAAGTCGTTCTTCGGCACTAGCATCTAAAGCTACTGGATATCCGATTGCAAAAGTAGCAACTAAACTTGCTGTAGGATATAATCTGGACGAACTCAAGAATCAGATTACCGGAACTACTTCCGCTTGTTTCGAGCCTTCCATTGACTATGTAGTTTGTAAAGTTCCTAGATTCAATTTCGACAAATTCCCAGGTGTAGATGAAGAGCTTTCAACGCAAATGAAAGCGGTAGGCGAAGTGATGAGTATTGGGCGAAATTTCCCAGAAGCTTTGAATAAAGCTTGGCAAAGTATGGAAGTTGGTCGCGATGGATTAGGCGCTGATGGTTATGAGGAAATAGAAAGAAATCAGGTCCGGGAGCGATTGATGAAACCATATTGGGATCGTTCA
>TARA_R110000868_G_scaffold37111_10_pt1 | contig 60925 bp, 47 predicted proteins | sample TARA_R110000868 | Tara Oceans TARA_R110000868 (sample SAMEA4397489) | marine metagenome | biome: Polar Biome; feature: [SRF] surface water layer (ENVO:00010504); material: water (ENVO:00002006), including particulate matter (ENVO:01000060) such as... | depth 5 m | reverse complement strand
GGGATTGAATATAATCTCACCCCTGGCATGACATTGGTTGAGCCTAAGAAAACCATCCAAAACAGAACAGATTTTGTTACCGTAACCGAAAAAGATTTAATTGATCAAGATTTAGATGGACTAATCGATGAAGATATTCGACTACATTTTGAAAGAAGGCAGCAGGCTATTTCTGGAGAGGTAATCACACTTCCTGCCCTCCGGTATACAAATTATGTAGGATTTGCTAATGCTGTAGGAAATGGGGTTCCAACACTTCAAGATTCTATTAATTTTGGATTTAAGAACACCATGATTGATGAAGCTGGTGATGATGGAATTGATAATGATGGTGACTGGGATCCTATTACAAATGATGTTGGGGCTGATGGTAGAGCGGGTACAGGTGATACAGGAGAAGGTGATGGAAGACCAACAAATGGAGAGCCTAATTTCGATGGTTTAGATAAAGACGAAACAGATCAAGTTGGATTATCAAGTTTCTATTACTTCACTCCTCCGGGTGCTGTAGTGTTAAGTAATGATGCAACAGTTTGGAGCGCGATGTCACCTGGTTTCTTTACTCCAAATGAACAATTGTCAACTGATCAAGCTGCTGGTGGGGTAGATGGTGACTTTATATTTAGCTCAGGATATTTCAGATTAGAGCCGGGTCAAACTCTTAGGTTTTCATTAGCCTTAGTATTTGGTGAAGACTTAGCAAACATTACAAACAATGTGAAGACTATTCAGGAAATTTATGATAGGAATTATAATTTCGCACGACCTCCTGAGAAGCCAACATTAAAAGCTGCAGTTGGTGATGAGAAAGTTACTTTGTACTGGAATAGTATTTCTGAAGACAGTGAAGATCCTGTACTTGGAAAAGATTTCGAAGGTTATAAAATTTTTAAAAGTACAGACCCTAATTTCTTAGATCCTGATAGAATTACAGATGCTTTTGGTAACGATGCCCTTCTTAAACCTTATGCACAGTTCGATTTAGATAATGGAATAAAAGGATTATGGCAAGCAAGTGAAGACACTTCAGCTGGAAATCAAGACCCGATATATATTTACAACCCTGACTTAGCAGACAGAGTTAGAGGAGTACCGTTCTTTTTGGGAGAAGATTCCGGTTTGGCACATTCTTTTGTTGATACTAATGTGGTAAACGGGCAAAAATACTACTATGCATTAGTTAGTTACGATCGTGGAAGCGTGGATTTCTTTCCTGCTGAAAATAATTTTTCTGTTACTGTGAGGGAAGATGGTTCCGTAATAACAGATATCAATGTGGTTGAAGTTGAACCAAATACTACCGTATTAGGATATCAAGCAGGAGCCGTTACTGGTGAAATAGTTCAAGCTTCAGGTGATGCTACTGGAGGAGTTTTTGTAGAAGTTTTAGATCCTTTATTTTTAGGGGATAATACAGAATATGAGATTACTTTCGATGGTGAAGAACTTTCAGCGGCTACTTATTCTGTTACAGCAGATGGCAACCTTTTACTCGAAGGCGCTTCGATATCTTCATCTGAATCTAATATTTTTGATGGAATGCGAGTAGCATTTCAAAATGATGTTAATCGAGTTAATTCTGATATGTCATCATGGAATAACCCTGAGGGAAAAATTGAAGTATTAGTTCGAGAAGGTGTTTTAAGTAATAGCCCTTTTTGGCAGTTTAATGGAATTAAAGCTCCCTATGATTATGAAATTATTTTTTCTGATGAAATAGTAGCTACTTCTTTAGATACCGTAAATGGTTCTGGTTTCCAGGCAAGAAATACTCCTGCAGTTCCCACCTATTTTAAGGTAAGAAATGCTACAAAAGGAGTAGATGTACCCTTTGCACTAGATGAAACTCAAGGTACAGCGGATGGTCGGTTAGGGGATCGAGAGTTTGTTTATATTTATGATACTTTTGGAGATTCACTAAATGTTACCTACGAATTTAGAATCAGATATGAAAATGTAATTGGAGCTGGTAGAGTGCCAACAGGTGATTTACCAGAACCAGGAGATATATATACAATCAGTACCTATAAATCCTTTCGATCTAACGATACTTTTCGATATACAACATCATCTTCTAATGTAGATGAAGATCTAGCAAAAACACAATTGGATAATATTAGAGTAGTTCCAAATCCATATGTAGCAGCAGCAAGTTGGGAAGGGAAATTACCACCAACAATAACGAGTGGTAGGGGCGAAAGAAAAATCCAATTCCAAAATGTACCAGCAAATTCTATCATCCGAATTTTTAGTGTTCGGGGAGATCTAGTAAAAGAACTCAAGCATGATAGCAGTATAGATAGAGGCTTTGTGGATTGGGATTTAAGAACTAGAGAAAACCTAGAAGTGGCTTATGGAGTTTATTACTACCACTTAGAGGCACCAGGTGTGGGCACTAAAACCGGAAAAATTGCACTTATTAAGTAAGAAACTATGAAATCAAAGATAAAATTTTTGAGTTTAAGCCTTCTCTTGATCTTTTCATACAAGGCAAATGCACAAGATAAAGTAGGTAGTACTGCTGCACAGTTTTTAGGAATATCGGCTGGTGCTAGAGGCTCAGCAATGGGTAGTGCATATGTTGCCCTTAGTGATGATGCGTCAGGAATGTTTTGGAATCCAGCAGGTCTTGCAAGAGGACAAGGGAGTAACGTATCTTTTTCAAATATGAACTGGTATGTAGAAACTCAAATTCAAGATGCTTCTGTTGTTATCGATGGTGAGTCGAAAGGAACATTCGCTCTTTCAGTAAGAGCTTTAAACTACGGCGAAATTGATGTAACTACGATTGAAAGACCTGAAGGAACGGGTGAAAGATTTACTCCGAAAGATTTAACCATTGCATTTTCCTACTCCAAGTTTATTACAGATAGATTTACTTTAGGAGCCTCAACCAGATATGTCCAGCAGAAAATATGGAATGAATCAGCAATCGGTTTCGGAGTTGATTTAGGTATGATTTATCAAACTGATTTCAAAAATCTAAAAATCGGTATGTCAATTCTAAACTTTGGTACTGATATGAGTTTATCTGGTGATGACTTACGAAGACCTATCGATATTGATGAAAGTATTGAAGGAAATAATGACAGGTTAGAATCCTTTTTAGGTGTAAAGGGTTGGCCAATGCCATTACTATTTAGAGTGGGTATAGCAATGGATTTAGTTGATATAACAGATCATAAAGTCATTTTTGCCTTAGATGCGAAACATCCAAATGATAATTCAGAAAGTCTAGATGTTGGCTTAGAATATGGGTTTAATGACCTGCTCTTTTTAAGAGGTGGGTACCGAAGTTTATTTTCTTCACAAAGTGAAGACCAAAGTATAACAGCTGGCTTTGGCTTGAAATATGACATTAATGGTGTTATTGCAAACTTGGGTGCAGCATATATGACCCATGAGTATTTAGATAACCCACTTTTGTGGACACTACAAATAGAATTTTAACAAATCCTGCATTATGCAGAAAACAAACACAAACAAAAAAGGAGCAAATATGAATAAGGTTACTACCTTACTCGGTGCTATTCTTGTTACCCTAGTTGGAATGACAAGTATTCAAGCACAGGACTTAGTATCTATTAGCGCTGCTAGAGATAGCGTAGATGGAGCTATGGTTACAGTTAAAGGTATTGCAATCACACCAAGTTTAGAATCAGGTACTAGAACCTCATTCTTTATACAACAAGATGGTGTTGGTATCAATATTTTTGATTTCGGAACACCAGCAAAAATCGTTGAGGTTGGAGATAGTGTGATGGTTACTGGTGAAGTAGATTCATTTAATAACCTAAAAGAAATTGTAGTTTCAGATGTTACAACTGATATTACGATTATAAATTCTGGTAATACTGTACCTGACCCAAGAGTTATTACTTACCAAGAATTTGTAGACGCTGGTTTACTTGAAACTGATACCTTAAAGATTCAAGGTAGCCTAGTTAGAGTAAACGGTTTAACCACAACTCCAGGAGATTGGCCAGCTGATGCAGGTGCAAGCTCATCAAATGAAAGTGCTACAGATGCAAATGATAGTACATATGCTATCCGCTTACTTGCACAAACTGAAGCAATAGGTGTTACACCTCCAACGGGAACATTTGATATGATCGCGGTTGTTGGAACATTTAATGGAGCTCAACTTTCTCCAAGATTTGCAAGTGATATTATCGGTTATTACGATGTTACTTTCCAAGCAGATATGAGCGGATTTATTGATTCCGCTGCTTTTGTTCCTGGTGTTGACTTTGTTACTATGCCTGGTTCATTTAATGGTTGGGATACTAATGCTGATACTTTAAAAGATGCAGACGAAGATGGTATTTATTCAACTACATTGAATTTGGCTTCTGGATCAACACATAATTGGAAATTCCATTTAATCACTGGCCGAATCGCTGGAGGCTATGAAGGAGATCCAAATAGAACGTTAACGGTAGCAGGAGACACTACTCTTGCAGCTGATGAACCACGTCTTGATTACCCAAATTTAACCGAAGCGGTTTTTGGTAAAGTACAGTTATTCTTTCAAGTTGATATGAGTGTACAAATACTCAATGGAAACTTTGACCCAAATAATGAAGAGCACAATGTTGTTGTTGCAGGTGGAATAAATGGATGGAGCACAACTGCTACACCACTTACCCTTGGTCAACAAGAAGGTGTTTATGAAACAACCGTAACCTTTGATGACGCCGCAGTTCCTCAAAGCTGGGCTTACAAATTTGTTTTAAATAATGGTGAAACAAATTGGGAAAGTGGTGATGATAAAATTATTGCTGTTTCTGAAGCCTCTAAGCAAGGTGATACTTTCATTGCTATAAATAATACTGGTACTCCTCCATATTTCGATGGAATTACCCTAAATGACATATTTGCTGAAGAAACAGATGTTGTTTTTGAAGTAGATTTAAGACCTGCTTATTATTTCTTAGCAGACAGTGCTAAATTACCAAACGATGTACAAACTCAAGGCGAAGCTGCCTCTATTGACTTCGTTATTTCAAATGGTCCTTTAACCGCTGGAACTTGGGAAACTTGGGGAGAAGGCTTAGCTGACGATCCTGATTTAGTACTTAATGATTCAGGTACCGACGGCGATGCTGTAGCAGGTGATAGCGTTTGGTCATTCACACGTACATTTAAGGCTGGAGCTGCTAATAAAGGCACATTCAAATTTGGTATAAACGGGAATGATAATGAAGCGGGAGTAGGCGCTGATCATAACATTACTGTTACTGAAGATAGATTAAGCTTTATATATGGAGCAATTGTAAGAGCAGATTCTGTGTATGATGATCTCTATGACGAATATATTCTTGCGACTGCTTCAGGTCCTGTTGTAGTTAGAAGAGGTGGTTTAGCGGATAACGGAATCACTATTCCTAACGAAATAAATGAAACTCCGGGTAAATTTGCTCTTGAGCAAAACTATCCAAACCCATTTAACCCATCAACTAATATTAGCTTCAATCTTCCTGCTAGTTCTCAGGTAACACTTAAGGTGTACAATCTACTAGGACAAGAAGTTGCTACTCTAGTTAATGGAAAACTTGGATCAGGTTTACATTCAGTAAGATTTGATGCAAGTGGTCTTTCATCTGGTATGTATCTGTACAGAATCGAAGCCGGTTCTTTTGTTCAGAACAAAAAGATGATGCTCATTAAATAATCTTTTATTTAATAATTTTTTCTCGCAGGTACCTTGATCGGTACCTGCGTATTTATTCAAACTCAATTTTATAACTGTGGCTTCTACGATTTACGATATAGCAAAGAAAGCAGGGGTTAGTATAGCTACCGTTTCTCGGGTTTTTAACCAAAGTAATAATGTATCAGAACCTACCAGAAAAAAGGTAATGGCTGTTGCTGAAGCTGTTGGTTATCATCCTCAAGCGTATGCTCAAGGGCTTGCAAGTAAAAGTAAGAATACTATTATGGTTGTTGTACCTGTTATTTCCAATTACTTTTTTATGGAAGTATTGGGAGGTATTCAGGATAAATTGGGGGAACTTGGCTACGAGCTAAACATTTTTAATGTAACTGCAGATGATCTCTTATTTGATCAAGTAGAACACGTGTTAAAAAGACGTTGGGCAGAAGGCTATCTTTTCATTTCAATTCATTTAGAAGAAGAGCAATGGAAACAGCTCACAAAATTCAATGTACCTATTACTTTAGTAGATGAACATTACGAGGGATTCGATTCGGTAAGTGTTGATAATGTTCAAGGTGCATATAGAGCTACAAAAAGCTTAGTTGAGCATGGTTTTAGAAAAATAGCAATGTTATCGGCACTTAAATCCTCAAAACCAATTCGAGATCGACTTTTTGGGTATAAAAAAGCCTTAGAAGAAAAAGGAATCTCGGTTTGTGATGAGTTAATTGTAAGTGGTGATTCGGAATATAGAGATGGTTTTACAGAACGTGGTGGCTATGAAGCAATGGTTAAAATGCTAACTAGTGCTGAAAAACCAGATGCTTGTTTTTGCGCATCTGATATTCAAGCAATAGGAGCTCTTAAAGCTATGAAAGACATGGGAAAGTATATTCCAATTATCGGTTATGATGACATTGAACTTTCAGAATACATCGGTCTTACAACCATTCGACAACCAATGAGAGATATGGGTTTTTATGCAACCCAAAGCTTAATAGAAAGGATGAAGAATCCAGAAAAAGCTATATCGCAAACAATTTATTCTCCAGAGCTCATTCACCGAGCATCATCTAAAGTAAATAAAACTATTTAATACATGAGAAGCATTTTATCTTTTACTTTTCTAATACTCATTTCTATAGTTCCTCTTCAGGCTCAGGAGACAGTAAATGTTACATTTCAATATGAGCCGAATGAAAATGCGTTAAGAGCATTTGTTCCTGGCGAGTTTAATATGTGGGGTAATAATAGTAGTGGATTTATTAGCCCTACAGATGGCTCGCTGATGATTAAAGATGAAGAAAATGGATTTTGGTATAAAACTATTGAACTTCAGATTGGTGGTGGAACAGCTACTCATAACGGTAAATCTGGATATGCCTATAAATTTCATGAACAGCGTAATGCAAGTGGATCAGAATGGGAATGGTTTACAGATCCTTTAAATGAAATTGCAGTAGGTGATAATAACGATTCCTTTATTGAAGTTACCAGCCCACTCATTTTTCAACTAGGTCGCAATCTTGGAATAGCTGATACAAACTCAGATTACTGGGTAACAGTAGCTTCAAAAGACTCTGATTCGATTGATGTAATCGCTTCAAGTATTTATTTAAATGATGAATTTATAGGGAATTTTGAAAATAATTATGAAAAAGAAAGGCAACTTTTTTTCATGAAAAATATTGGGAATTACAACCCTGTACAGGGCTTAAATAAATTAAAAATAGTAGCTGTAACTGAATCAGAAGCAACAACTTCAGATTCATTACAATTTACATTTGTGGGTGAACCCGGATATTTAGACAAAGTACGTCCTGAAGGGTTAAAAGACGGTATTACATACGGTGAAGATGGTACATCTGTATCGCTATCATTATTCGCTCCAAAAAAGGAAAGAGCATTTGTATTTGGTGATTTTACAGATTGGAAGGTGGAATTAGAGTATCAAATGTTTAGGGATTCACTAAATGCTGATAGCACATGGTTTTGGATAGAAGTGGAAGGTCTTACAGCTGGTGAAGAATATGGATTTCAATATTTGATTGATGGCGATCTTATCATTGCTGACCCTTACTCTGAGCTTTTACTTGATCCATTTAATGACCAATATATTTCTGAATCAGTATTTCCAAATCTCAAACCTTATCCAGAAGGTAAAACAACTGGGTTAGTTGGAGTACTGCGTCCAGGTAAAACACCATTCGAATGGTCGGCAACTAATTATAATAGACCTGATAAAGAAAGTTTAGTTATATATGAACTTATTATCAGAGATTTTATAGAAGACCATAGTTATGCAACTCTAATAGATACTCTTGATTATCTTGAAAGATTGGGAGTAAATGCAATTGAACTTATGCCCGTAAATGAGTTTGATGGAAATACCTCTTGGGGGTATAACCCAGCTTCACACATTGCTTTAGATAAGTATTATGGTTCTCCAGAAAAATTCAAAGAATTTGTGGATGAAAGTCATAAAAGAGGAATAGCTGTTATTTTAGATGTGGTTTTAAATCATGCAACAGGAGCACACTCTTTATATAAATTGTACGATCTTGGGAGTAATCCATATTTCAATACTTCTCCAAAGCATGAGTTTAATGTATTTAATGATTTTAACCATCAATACTCTGGTACTCAGTATTATACAAAGCGGATGATCGAACATTGGATTAATGAGTACAAAATAGATGGTTTTCGATGGGATTTAACAAAAGGATTTACTCAAAACTGTACAGGTGCCGCCAATGGTTGTACTGGTTCTTATCAACAAGATAGAGTAGATATTCTAAAGAAATATGCAGATTACCAGTGGGCTTCTGATCCTAATTTCTATGTGATATTTGAACATTTGGGAGGAGTTCAAGAAGAAAGCGAATGGGCAAACTACCGGATTAATGAAGGTAAGGGCATTATGTTATGGGGTAATCAGAATGGTGCGTATAATGAATCAACAATGGGATATGTTTCGAATTTATCTGGAGTTTTATCAGAATCGAAAGGGTTTCAAAAAAGACACCTTGTTGGCTATATGGAAAGTCATGATGAACAATGGTTGATGTTTAAGAATCGAAGTTTTGGGGCTTGTGAAAATTCTCCTAGTGGTGGTGATGGTTGTTTAACTAATCCTGGATCATATAATGTAAGGGATTTAAATACCGCTTTAGATAGGCAAAAAATTGCGGGTGCTTTTTTCTTCACACTTCCAGGGCCAAAAATGCTCTGGCAATTTGGCGAGCTCGGTTACGGTTATGGAGATGATGGGGAACAATGTTTGAATGATTCAAATGATTGCCCTGCTTTTGCACCAGGTAGAACAGATGCAAAACCGATTCGATGGGATTACTGGAATAACCCAGATTCAGAGGAACGGATTAATTTGTACAAAACTTGGAGCGCTTTAATCAATTTAAGAGGAAGCTCTGAAGCATTTACTGATCCCGATTTATTAACCCATAGTCTTAATGGTGAAGTAAAATGGATTAAAATGATCCATTCAGACACGGATGTAGCAATCAACGGGAACTTTGCGGTAACTTCTAAATTTGTAGATTTCACCTTTCCATCAACAGGAGTTTGGTACGATTTTTTTACTGGAGAAAGTTTTGATGTCGGAAACGGAACCATTTCATATAATCTTCTTCCAGGGCAATTCAGAATATTCACTACCAAAAAATTTGATGCTCCAGAAGTTGGAATTGTAATTCCCAACGAAAATGAAGATAAAATAGATACTCCAACGGCATTCAAATTGTATCAAAATTATCCAAATCCATTTAATCCATCAACTAATATAACGTTTGATGTAGCCCAAACAGGATCGGTAAGTTTAGCTATCTATGATATGCTTGGTCGTAAAGTTTCTGAGTTGGTAAGTAATGTTAAAACTGCAGGTACGTACTCAGTTTATTTTGATGCTTCAGGACTAAGTAGTGGTGTATACTTTGCTCGTTTTCAAGCAGGAGAAACGGTGCAAATTCAAAAAATGACATTATTAAAATAGAATATGAAACATATTTGGTCCATTGCTTTTTCAACTCTTTTACTCATTTCATGTTCAGGTAATGGAAATGTTGCATCTCAAATTATTGGTCTTGCAAGTCCAATTAGTTTAGGCTTTGATTCTACTGAAATTGTTCTGGAAGATTTTTTTATTAGTGCCGATAAAGTAGAACGCATTTCTGTACCTAATGGAATAACATCATCTGGGATAAAAGATGGAATGGTAACACTTTCAGGTACAATTTCTGATCCTTTAGCAGTTCTTTCTATTGTCGCAAACGGTATAGAATATTCCATTCTTTTAAAAAAATCGGTTAAACAAAAAGTAGAACTTACTTTCGACCCAAAAGGGAAAAGCTATTCCTCTGTACAACTAAAAGGCGAAATGAATAGCTGGAATCCTTCTTCTACTGAACTGGTAAAAGATGGAGATGTGTGGAAAACTTCAATGCTAATAAGTAAGGGATTATATCAGTATTTATTTGTTGTTGATGGCAAAGAGGCGATAGATAGTTCTAACCCAAACAGTGTTTCAAATGGGATGGGAGGTAGGAATTCCCTGCTAATTGTAGGAGATAGGAATGAATCAAAACCAGTTATTTTCACCAAGTCTTATGAAAACTCGAAAATCATACTAACTAAAGATCTTAGCACTGGAATAGTGGTTTTTTGGGAGAATCAATATGTAGAAGTTATAGAAACCGAGGAAGGATATGAATTCGAAATTCCAACGGAGGCTACTAAAACAGGTCGAAGCTATTTAAGAGCTTGGGCATATAGTGATTCTGAGCTTTCTAATGATCTACTAATACCTCTTCAAAACGGTAAAGTAGTTCAAACATCCGAGCAGTTGACAAGGCATGACTTCCATACTTGGAATATGTATTTCGTTTTGATCGATCGTTTTAAAGAAGGTAATTTCTCGAATACCGAAAAAATAGATGATCCAGGTATTCACCCTAAAGCCAATTATTATGGTGGAGATTTCGCCGGAATTACTCAAACTATTAAAGAGGGTTACTTTAAGGAAATTGGAGTTAATACACTTTGGCTCTCACCAATTTCTCAAAATCCTGAAACAGCATATGGACTTTGGGACCAAGGTGGAGTAACAACAAAATTTTCAGGATATCATGGGTATTGGCCAATTTCTTCGTCAAAAACGGATCATCGTTTTGGCTCTGCCGAGGAGTTTAAAGAGCTTTTAGATGTAGCTCACCAAAATGGAATGAATGTGATTTTAGATTATGTAGCTAATCACGTACATGAAGAACATCCTGTGTATCAAAATCATCCAGATTGGGTTACTGATTTATATTTACCTGATGGAAGAATGAATACTGAACTTTGGGACGAGCAAAGACTGACCACTTGGTTCGATACATTTATGCCAACTCTGGATTTCTCTAAACAAGAAGTTATCGATACGATGACAGACTCAGCTCTTTATTGGGTTAAAGAATTTGATTTAGACGGGTTTAGACATGATGCTACGAAGCATATTCAACTCGATTTCTGGAGAACACTTACCAGAAAAGTTAAAGAAGAAGTAACTTTAAAAACAGGTAAACAAGTTTATCAGGTTGGTGAGACTTATGGAAGTAGAGAACTAATAGCCAGTTATATCAATTCAGGAATGTTAGATGCTCAATTCGATTTTGGCATGTACGATGCAGCTGTAAATGCATTCGGGCAAAATACTTCTTTTGAAGGGCTTAGAGATCAGCTTTTGGAAAGTTTTAATTACTATGGCTACCATAACTTAATGGGTTATATATCTGGAAATCACGATAAAGCCCGATTTATTACTTACACAAGTGGAGAAGTTTCGTGGGGTGAAGATGCCAAACTTGCGGGTTGGACAAGAGAAATTGGAGATCCACAGGAATTCGCTTACAACAAGTTAAGTATGTTGCTTGCATGGAATTTGACAATACCGGGGATCCCAGTAACATACCAAGGTGATGAATTTGGCCAACCTGGAGCAAACGACCCTGATAACCGAAGATGGATGCAATTTGAAGAGGATGAGTTAAATGCTTTCGAATTAAAAAATAGAAGTATCTACAGCATGCTCACAGAACTAAGGAATTCTAAGCTACCTTTGTTGTATGGTGACTTCATTTTCCACAAAACAGAAGAAGATATTCTTGTTTATTCGAGGGGATATTTTGATCAACAAGCGGTTATGGTATTTAATAAATCAAATTCAACAAAATTGATTACAGTACAACTTAGGTCAGGAATAGACTATTCAGAATTAGCATCAAATTTTGATCATTCTTTTGAAATAAAGGGAGAAACACTCACAATAACACTCCCTGCCAATTCCTTCGAAATTTTAACACAATAAGTATATTCACATGAGAAATATTTCCAAGTCACTAATTTTTGGAATTCTTCTATCAGGATTATTCATTGGCAGTTGTTCGCAACAAACTCCTGATACTTCAAACGCTCCAAAATCTAGTATAGTAAGTCATCCAGAATGGAGTAAGAACGCTAATATTTATGAAGTAAACATTCGTCAATATTCCCCTGAAGGTACTTTTAACGCTTTCAAAAAAGACCTTCCTCGACTTAAAGAAATGGGGGTGAAAATTCTCTGGTTAATGCCTATTCAACCTATTGGTGAGTTGAACCGAAAGGGAACAAAAGGAAGTTATTATTCAGTAAAGGACTATAAAGCTGTAAACCCCGAATTTGGAACAAAAGCAGACTTTAAAGCACTTGTTGATGAGGCTCATGAAATGGGTTTTAAAGTGATTTTAGATTGGGTAGCTAATCACTCTGCATGGGATAATGTATGGACAGTGAACAAAGACTGGTACACGTTAACTGATGATGGTGAATTTCAACCACCTGTTGCTGATTGGAGTGATGTAATCGATTTAAATTATGATAATCCCGATATGCGTTCTGCAATGACCGACGCACTAGTTTACTGGGTAAAAGAATTTGATATAGATGGTTATCGATGTGATGTAGCAGGAATGGTTCCAGTTGATTTTTGGGTTAATGCACATCAAGAAATGGACAAAGTGAAAAATGTGTTCATGCTCGCTGAAGATGGCGATCCTGAATTATTACATGAAGCTTTTGATATGAATTATGCTTGGGAATATGCCCATGTGATAAGAGAAATTGCTGCTGGTGAACAAAGCTTTGAAGATTTGGATAATCTTTTTGAAAGAGATTCAGAACGCTTTCCGAATAATGCATACCGCATGTATTTCACTTCAAACCACGATGAGAATTCATGGAATGGAACCGATCCTGGAATGTATGGTCCTAACTTCGAAAACTTTGCAGTTCTTTCAGCAACCGTTTCAGGAATGCCTTTGATCTATAATGGTCAAGAGTCGGTGTTAGATAAGCAACTCGAGTTTTTTGAAAAAGATGAAATTGAATGGAAAGAATATGCATATGAAGATTTTTATAAAATTTTGCTTCAATTGAATACAGAAAATGAAGCTCTTTGGAATGGTGATAAAGGGGGAGATTTTAATCGAATCGAATCTCCTGAAGAAACCTATGCCTTTTCAAGAAAAAAAGATGACCACGAGGTAATAGTGGCAATTAATATCTCAGGAGCACCTAAATCAATCACCATTCCTGTTTGGTCTTCTGATACTTATACAAAATATGGAGTTTCTGAAGGCGATTTTGCACCTTTTGGTGATAATACATACACCTTTGAATTACCAGCTCACAAGTGGTTTATTCTATCATCTAACTAAAACCGTTTTAATCTAACCAAATACGATCATGGCAGAAAATTTGACAAAAAGACCCCAGCTTAGTTTTTGGGAAATATGGAATATGAGTTTTGGATTTCTAGGAATCCAGTTTGGTTTTGCTCTTCAAAATGCCAACGTTAGTAGAATATTTGAAACTCTAGGTGCAAATGTTGATGATATTCCAATTCTTTGGATTGCTGCTCCTTTAACAGGTTTAATTGTCCAACCAATTATTGGATATTTTAGTGATCGAACTTGGACACGATTAGGACGTCGTAGACCTTATTTTCTGTTTGGTGCTATAGCAGCTTCAGCGGCATTGTTAATAATGCCAAACTCACCCGTTCTTTGGGTTGCCGCAGGCATGCTTTGGATTATGGATGCATCCATAAATGTTTCAATGGAACCATTTAGAGCTTTTGTTGGAGATATGCTTCCATCGGAGCAAAGAACCAAAGGTTTTGCAATGCAAAGCTTTTTTATTGGTACAGGAGCAGTAATCGCATCTGTTTTACCTTGGATGATGACGAATTGGTTCGGTGTCGCAAATACCGCTCCAGAAGGTATAATTCCTCCTTCGGTTAAATGGTCGTTCTATTTAGGAGCAGTAGCTTTTATAACCGCAGTTGGTTGGACAGTTTTTAGAAGTAAAGAGTATAGTCCTGAAGAACTAGAAGCCTTCGAAGCATCCGAGAAAGAAGATATCGAAGATGAAAATGTACTACGAGAAATTCCTATTGAGGCAGGTGAGGGACAAAAGAAAATTAGCCTTGGGTTAATAATGGCAGTATTTGGTGGATTGACCAGTTATCTAACCTATTATTTTAGTTTTGATAAAGAAGTTTATGTAGCTACGGGCGGTTTATTTGTAGTTGGTCTAATTTCATTATTAGCAGGCATGCTACAGAAAAAAGGGAATACTACTCAAGGTCTTGTTGTAGTAATGCATGATTTACTTAACATGCCGAAAACAATGAAACAACTTGCTGTGGTACAATTTTTCTCATGGTTTGGTTTATTTGCTATGTGGATTTATACCACAGCCGCTGTTACCTCTCATGTGTACGGTACTAGTGATACAACTTCTGCACTTTATAATGAAGGAGCTGATTGGGTTGGTATTATGTTTGGAGTATATAATGGGGTAGCAGCTCTAATAGCTTTTGCATTAGCTCCTGTCGCTAAAGTAACGAGCCGAAAAATAGTTCATGCAATGGCACTAATATTAGGTGGATTGGGACTAATTTCGATCTACTTCTTTAGTAGTCCTGGAATGTTAATAATTTCAATGGTTGGTGTAGGTATTGCATGGGCTTCTATTCTTTCTATGCCTTATGCTATTCTTGCGGGAGCTCTTCCAGCAAGTAAAATGGGACTTTATATGGGTATTTTTAACTTCTTCATAGTACTCCCTCAACTTTTGGCTGCTACCATTTTGGGCTATATGACAAGGACATTATTTGAAGGACAATCTGTACTCGCACTTGTACTTGGTGGAGTAATTATGCTAGTAGCAGCTTTTACAATGTACTTTGTAGATGATGTAGATGATGTAGATGAGAATACTAATTATTAGGTTGCAACCTTATCTTGAAATAGTTGCAACTGTATTCTAAATTTTCTTCGATATAAACAAATCAGAGCATTATGGGGAAAATAAAAAAGACATTGTCTGGTTTGGGATGAAATTGAGACCCGAAGAAAAGCAAAAAATCGAACTTCTTGCGAAAAAGAAAGGAGTATTAAAAAAAAGAGCTGTAATGGATGCCGTAAATGAACTCATTTTAATTAGTAATTATGTGCAATAAAGCAGTTCTCTATTTAACATTATTACTAATTATTTCGAGTAATTCACTAGCCCAAAGTAAATCTGAATTAGAATCAGCTTTTATAACTGGTGTTTCTGAAATAAGCACCATTAATCTAAAGTCAGGTGATGGCCCATTACAAATTCTTACTGAAGAAGGAGAAGAAGTTTGGGTTAAATATATAAAAGGAGGGGATGGATATTTCAATTTTTATACAGAAGAAATATTAGACTTTACAAAGTCCTATGTGATCAAAATAGGAGAGAACACAACAATTATTCAACCTCACTGGAAAGCAATTGATGAATTGTTTACGTATGAGGGTGAATTGGGGATAATCTTTGATGAAAATCAGATAGAGTTTAAGCTATGGGCTCCATTAGCATCCGAAGTTAGCCTTAATCTATTTAAAGAAGGATTAGATGAAAAGTCCTACCGCTCTATTGAATTGGAGCGAGGGGACAAAGGTGTTTGGAAAGTAGCCATTTTAGAGAACCTAACTGGTGAGTTTTACTCCTATTCGGTTACTAATTTTGGTGAAACAAAAGAAGTCCTTGACCCCTATGCAAAATCGATAGCAATAACTACGAAAGAGACTTTTTTTAAGCCTAGAGGGGCTATCGTAAATCCTAAGATAATTGGCCCAAAATTAGACTTTGCTGAAATAGATGGCTATCAAAAAAGAGAAGATGCTATCATTTGGGAAATTAATGTTCGGGATTTTACCGTTGATCCAGACATTTCTACCGAAGCTAAATTCGGAACATTTAAAGCTTTTTCTGAGCGATTGGTATATATAAAAAAATTGGGGATTACTCATATACAATTGCTTCCAGTGTTAAGCTCAACCTATTCGGATGAGTCTATTCGTGACCAACGAATGATGGATTATGCAGTGGGTACTAATTACAATTGGGGATATGGTCCAGACAGCTATTTTTCTATCGAGGGGATGTATTCAGAAAATCCTTTAGATCCTGAGCTCAGAATTAAAGAATTGAAAGAGCTCATTAACGCTATTCATGCCGAAGGATTAGGAATCACATTAGATGTAGTTTACAACCATACAGCTCGACTTTCTTTTTTAGAAGATATCGTGCCAGGCTATTATCATTTTATGGATGCAGAAGGTAGACCTAAAGAAAGTTATGGAGGAGGTAGACCTGGAACCACACATGCAATGGTTAGAAAGCTCATTATTGATTCTATCATATATTGGACAAAAGAATTTAAGGTTGATGGTTTCCGATTTGATTTAATGGGAGATTTGGATGCAGAAACGATCCAAATTGCTTTCGACGAAGCTACAAAGATCAATCCAAAAATTAATATGGTTGGGGAATGTTGGAGAACTTTCGCAGGTGATGATGATGATGAAAAAGTAAAGCCTGCCGATCAAGACTGGATGAATGAAACTAATAGCGTGTCTTGTTTTTCAGATGAAATGAGGAATGAATTGAAATCTGGATTTGGCTCAGAAGGTGAACCACGATTTATTACTGGTGAACCAAGATCAATCCAAACCATATTCAATAATGTTATTGCTAAGCCAAGTAATTCAAATGAAGACGATCCTGGAGATGTACTTCAATATATTGCAGCACATGATAATCTCACATTGCATGATGTAATTGCTCAATCCATTAAAAAAGATCCTGAGCAATATGAAAATGAAATTCAAAAACGAATTCGACTTGGAAACGCTATAATTCTTACTAGTCAAGGAGTCGCTTTCTTACATGCGGGACAAGAATACGGAAGAACTAAACAGTGGAAGTCTACTGAAATTCCTGATAGAGAGTTTGCGATCATGGATGGATTTAATCAACCGTATTTCATTGAAAACTCTTACGATGCATCTGATGCTATAAATATGTTTGATTGGGATAAAGTTACAGAAGATGGTATACACAAAAAGACGATGGAATATACTCGTGGACTTATAGCTTTGAGAAAGTCCTCTGATGCCTTTAGATTAGGAACTCAAGATCTTGTCTCAAAACAAGTTTCTTTAATGGCATCCAACGATATTGCCGAAGAAGATCTTATACTATTCTTTAAAACGGTATCCACTACAAGGGAAACATTCTATGTATTGATTAATGCAGATTCAATTGAAAGAACTATTTCCATTAAAGAAGATTTATCAAAAGGTACTGTACTTGTAGATAGTGATGAAGCGGGAGTAACAGAGGTTGACAATTTGAATGGTGTAGAAATTAGATCAAACGAAATTATAATAGATCCACTTACGGTAGTTATTATTAAAACAGAATAAATTTCTCTATTTATCCCGCCTATAAGTTTCTTAATTTAGAGATATGAAATTAGATCAGAAATATTTTATACCATTCATGGCTATTGTTGCCGTATTCACAATGATTTTCATTGTGCTTACCTCGTTTAACTTTAAACATCAGCAACAAGTAAGATTCAAAGAACATACGCTTGGTTATGATTCGCTCCTTACAAAAGCCCATCCTTTTATTATTAAGGATGATAGTTTAAAGCTTGGAGATTTATCAGGGAATCCAATCCTACTTGTATTTTGGTCTTCCTGGTCAGATAAATCAGCAAAATTGTTGGATGAGATAGAACTAATTTCAGACAATAATTCTGATCTTAAAGTGGTAGCAGCACTAGTTAAAGATGCAACTGACAGTGCCGAAGAAGCTATTTTAAAACATGACTATCTTTACATTGATGGAACTATTTTATTTAATACGGTAAGAGCTCCTGGTATTCCAAGTTATTTATTGTTGGACGAAAACGGAGCTTTAATCTCTACACATGTAGGCTACCAAAAAGGGGTAGTGAACGAGCTTTTTTAAACTCGTACAGTATGAAAGACTACATCATATATAATGGTTCGTTAATCCCAGAAGAAGAACTTAGAATTTCTCCTTTAAACAGAGGTATGATGTATGGTGATGGATGCTTTGATACCCTTCGTTCGTACCAAGGTAAATTTCTAAAGCTCGAAGAACATTATTCACGATTTATAGCTGGAGCTAACTTTTTAGGAATAGAGGCTCCATTTTACTTCAACGATTTCAAGTTTAAAATCTTGGAGCTTTTAGAAGCGAGTAATATGTTAGAAACAGATGCTCTTGTTCGTGTTCAATGTTGGAGAGATGGTAAAAGAGGCTATGCAACGGATTCATCGATGGCCCATTGGATTACAAGTTGTGCTCCTATAACTTCCGTTAAAGAAACGATAATGCTTTCTACAGTATACACTCGGGCAATTCCTTCAAGAGCCTTAGAGCGTCAATTTAAGTTGTCTAACGGGTTGAATTATATTCAAGCAGCGAGAGAAGCAACTACCTCGGGTGCAGACGACGCGCTTATGCTAACTATGGCTGAAAAAATCAGTGAAACAACAATTTCGAATATTTTTTGGGTGAAGGGAAACACAACCTTTACACCTTCTTTGAACTGTGATTTACTCCCAGGAATTACAAGGGATATTGTAATTGAGTTAACCAGAAAAATGGAAGGTATAAATCTTATTGAAGGTGAATATCATTTAGAAGAAATACTACAAGCTGAGGCTGTATTTACTACCAATTCCATAAGAGAAATACGTTTAGTGGAATCAATAGATAATAATCAATTTGATGTGAAGCACTCTTCAATTGCAGGAATAAAAGAACAGTTTGAAGATTTTAAGCAGGCTAATCTTAAGTAATGGGTAGATTTAAATCCATTAACGATGTGTGGAATTTTCTGAATTCCATTCCTATGTTTTCTAAAGTAGGGGATAAAGCAACCAACTTTGGGCTAGAAAACATTAGTCGATTTTGTGAAAAGATCGGTAATCCCCAAAATCAATTCAAAAGCATTCATGTTGCCGGAACCAATGGAAAAGGGACAACATGTTATCTCCTTGAGGCTGTCTATCACAAGGCGGGATTTAAAACAGGGATTTTTATTTCTCCGCATCTTCTAAAATACAATGAACGAGTTCGTATTTCTGGAGAAGAAGTAAAAGATCAAACAATACTAGAATTTTTTCAGAAAACAGAGTTGGTGCTTCAAGAAATTCCATTGACCTATTTCGAAATTAGTACAGCACTTTCATTCTGGATATTCGCAAAAGAGAACATAGACATTGCAATTATTGAAACGGGTTTAGGAGGAAGACTAGATTCAACCAATATTATTCAACCTGAACTCTCAATTATTACCAGTATTGGAAAAGATCATGAGAAAATTTTAGGAGATTCGATCGAGAAAATAGCTTTCGAAAAGGCAGGGATTATCAAAAAGAATATTCCTGTTGTTGTGGGAAATCTGGATTTAGAATCAATGAAAGTAGTTGAAGAAAAGGTAAATATGGAGAGCTCAGTTTTATTTAAAAGCAGTGATTTAAAGCCAGTTTATAATCTGGGAATGATCTTTCTTGGAAGGAATAAAGAAGACTTTAAAACCAAGTTAATTGAGCCAGTAAATGCGTGGAATATTGCTATGGTTTACTTAGCGGTTGAAGTGCTAAATGAAAAATTCCAAATATCAAAATCAGCCTTAAAAGACTCTATAGAGAACTTTAAAGGAGTTCCTGCTCGATTTGAGAAGCTTCATCATAGCAAGCAATGGTTCTTTTCAGGATCACATAACGAGCAAGCAATTGATGCTATGATGGACGCCGTAAATCGAATTCCATCGTTCAAAAAAGTATTGATTTTATCGATGATGAAGGACAAGTTGAAAACAGAAATTCTTTCAAAATTTACTCGCTTTGATGAAGTATTTTTTTACGAACAAGATGGGGAAAGGGCAGCAACATTTTCCGATGTAGAAGAGTATATTTCTGCTCGAAAGATAGACGAGAATACCTGTAAAATGATTTTAAATGAATTGAATACAGAGTTAGTAATTTTTGCTGGAAGTTTTTACTTTTACTCAACAGTAAAGCGGTGGTTGACCGAAAATACAGAAAGAAATTAGCCACCTACTCTTTTTCATCCTTACCTGATTGAGTGCTTTAAACTATTATCTACAACAATGATAATTCAGCGCTCACCCCAAATTCAGTAAGAATAATATCGCAATAGCATACATATTATATGTCAGATAATCAGACAGGCGGACTTTCGGCTGGAGAGTTGGAAGCCTTAAAATCTAAAAAACTTCCCGAATTGCAAGTGATTGCTAAATCCGTAGGTGTAAAACGGGTTACAGGCGTTAAAAAGCAAGACCTTCTAGAACTTATTAAACAATCTTCGAACGTTGGAGAATCCAATGAATCAGCTGCGCCAAAGCGGCAACGAAAAAGGATTGTTAAGAGAGAGCGTATTGAAGTTCCTCAGGATGAAAGTCCAAATGAAGAGGATTCACATAATCCTGAACCGGAGAAAACTGAGGCTACTAAGGATAAAGAAGCCGAACCTGAGGCTAAATTAACAAGTCAGAAAGATGGTGAAAAAACATCTTATGGTGCTCATTCACACATCGTCTCCTATAAAAAGGAGAGTGATGAAGAAGATCAGAAAGAACAAGAAAGAAGAAGAAAGCAGCGAGAAAATCAGAGAAACCAAAGGAATCAGAATCGGAATAAAAATCGTCACCACGAGCATAATCAACTCCCAGATTCTGATGCGCCTACACTTGCTGAACGATTAGAAGAAATTTCAGGTCAACTTGGACCTTATTTAATTAACGAAGGTACGCTTGAAATTTTACCTGATGGATACGGATTCCTGCGCTCAGTGAATTATAATTACAAAGCTAGCCCAGATGATATTTATGTTTCTCCATCACAGATAAAAAGATTTAGACTTCGCCAAGGCGATTGTGTGATTGGAATTATTCGCCCACCAAAAGTAGGTGAACGATACTTCGCATTATTAAGAGTGGAAGGTGTAAATGGTAGAATTCCTACCGACATGGATAATCGTGGTGTATTTGATGATATGCTTCCAATACACCCAGAAAAGCGATATACCTTAGAGTATAATCCACGTGAATACACCACTCGTTTTATAGATTTATTTGCTCCAGTGGGCATGGGACAGAGACAACTAATTGTTGCGCAACCTAAAACTGGGAAGACGACCATTCTTCGAAATATAGCGAATGCGGTAGCTACCAATCATCCTGAAACAAAGATTTTAATTTTGTTGATTGATGAACGTCCTGAAGAAGTAACGGAGATGGAACGTAATGTAAAAGGCGCTGAAGTTGTTGCTTCTACCTTTGATGAAAAACCCGAAAACCATATCGGTCTTTCAGAAATCGTATTTGAGAAAGCGAAACGCTTGGTTGAAAGTGGTCACGATGTATTATTATTGCTAGACTCTATTACAAGACTAGCTCGTGCTTACAACGTTGGCGCCAACAACAAGGGTAGAACCATGAGTGGTGGTGTTGATTCTGAAGCCCTTAAAATACCGCGTCAGTTATTTAGTTCGGCTCGAAATATTGAAGGCGGTGGATCGCTAACTATTATTGCCACAGCCCTTGTTGATACCGGCTCTCGTATGGATGATGTTATCTTCGAGGAATTCAAAGGAACAGGAAACAGTGAGATTGTACTCGACCGACGAATTTCAGACCGTAGAATCTATCCAGCGATTGATATTTTTAGAAGTGGAACTAGAAGGGAAGAGCTTCTTGTTTCTGATGCTGAACGTGAAAAAGTAGTATTACTTCGTCGTTACCTAACGAACATGAATTCATTCGAAGCGGCTGAGTTTCTGATTGATAAAATCAAAGGAACCAAGAACAACGAAGATTTTTTGATCTCGATGAATAAGTAATCTTAATCATCATTTAGAATATTAAAAAGGCTCGGGTTTACTCGAGCCTTTTTTGTTACCGACATATTGTTAAAGTAAATTTTTACATCATAAAGGAAGAGTTAGGGAAAGATTATTGCTCTTCTTAAATTTCCTTTATTCTCTTTAACTCGTATATAGTACATGCTGTGTCATCAAAAATTCTATGTTCTAAAAATTCAAATCCAAGTCTTTCATAGAATCTATGAGCTTTAGTATTGCTTTTTAGTGGGTCAATCAGAATTCCATCAACTTCAGGATTTTCAAAGCATCTTTCAATGGCTAACTTCATCATTAAAGTTCCATATCCTTTATTCAGATTCTTTTCTTCCCCAATCCATATATCAATGGCTCTTTTGTTTTTTTCAACTTCTCCCCAATAATGAGTCTCTTCTAGATTTGGGTCAATAATTTGTACAATTCCAATAGGCTCATTATCTAGTTCAGCAATCAATTGGTCTCTCCATTTTGGACTTCGAGGTAGTTCAAATTCCCAATTCCAATCATCATCTGGATCACAAGCAATAACGTGTGGTTTTGTATCCCAATACTTTAGTAATTTGAGATCGTTTATTGTAGCTGGTCTAAATTTTAGCATTCTCATTTTATTTCAGGGTATGCAGGGAGTGTTATTTAGGTAAACTACTTATTTAGATTAAATTAAAAAGTGTATTGAGCAATCTATTTTAGTAGGAATCGATTAGCTTTTCAATCAGTGTAATAAATATGTTTCAGCATCGATGATAGTTTTAGTAAAATTTTCAGAAGTATCGAAATAGGGTAAGCCAGTAGAGATACAAGATTTTTCAATTATTCTGCTGTGACGTATCATATTATTTATATGATCAATAATGTATGCATCCGATTTATCGACCAACCAATCACTTTTTCCATCGCTAAAATCTTTTATGTCTTTAACTTTCTCATCGATAATAACATCTGTATAGCCAAGAAAGCATATGTTTATTTTCTTGGGATGCTTTTCCATCAGTTCAATTATTAACTCAGGTAGTATTGCTTCTCCTTCAATAATATAATCAACATCATTATAGAGAATCGTTTCTAGCATTGCTTTCAAGAAATTCCAAGAACGTTTTGCTATTTCGTCAGGAAATAATAAATCATGGATTCCATATTCTGGAATACCATTCGTGAATCCCATAACAAGCCAGTCAATAGAGAAAAATGAAATTCCTTTTTGTGCTGATATCTTTTTAGCAATTATGGTTTTGCCTGATCTAGATGCCCCACTAATTATATATAACATATTTGGAAGTTCAGTTTTATGTTAATGATCATCCAACCATTCAAACATCTTTTTAAAGGCAGCGTCTCTTACTTTTTTAGATGAGAGGAAGATATCGTGCATCGCATGGTTAATTTGTACGAAGCTAACTTCATTTCCTAAGTTTTTACCAACTCTTTTCATGTCTTCAATATCTAGAACTAGGTCATTTAAGGTTGCTTCTTCAGAAAATGCAATTAATTTTTTAGATCCTGAGGAATGCATTAATAAAATTGGGGCTGTGATATTGGAATGGGCTAGTTTTTTCTGTGCTTTCCCGATAGCAGAAACCCATTTAAAGTAGGTAGGAAATCCATTTATCGGTTTCCATTTGAGGTTAAAATCCCAATCACCATGATAATCTTTATGAATACTTTTCGGATAAGTAGGACTTAAAGCACCTTCAATTTTTGAATAAGGGGATAAAGCGGAGATAATTTTTGCAACACAAAGACTTATGAAAGTCCGTAATTTCGATTGATTAAAGTCGAAGAATGGAGAGTTTAATATAAGTCCAGCAATCTGATCTTTTTCTTCACCATCATTCATATAATTGGATGTAATTAGACCACCAGTAGAATGCCCTAAAAGATAAATTGATGTATTTGATTCTTTGATTTTCCGAATGGCAATGGAAATTTCCTCAAAATACTCGTCCAGATTTCTACAGTAGTTTGGGTGTTGATGATTTAATAGAGATCGTCCATATTTTCTAAGATCTAAAGCGTAGAAATCAAAACCATGATCAATAAACTGCTCTGCTAAATGAGGGTGAAAAAAGTAGTCGATATAACCATGTATATATAGCACACTTTTTCGATTTCCAACGTTGAAGTTCGACGAAACAAGAGTAGCTGTCACTTTCCCCTCATAATCATCCTCTAACTCAAGAATAGTAGACGTGAAATCCTTTATTAAATTCATAGGTGAATACTATCTTTAATTGGAATCCATATCTCTTCTTCAGAATCTGGATTCATAGGACCGAAGTATTTATTACCCATAACCTCAAAATGTGGACGATCATCTAATTCATAGTCAGACGAAGGGAGCCATTCACTAAAAATGTATTGAGCGAATTTAGGATACTCAGAATGTAATCCCTTGTATATAAATACGGCATATTTCCCCTTTGGAATGACGAGCGTTTCTAATCCTTCTGGTACGGCTTCAAATTCTGATACTTGAACGGTAGCCCATTTTTCGAATTTTGTATTAGGAGTGAAGTTTATCATTTCCGAACCTGGCTCATAGATTTCAATTGAATAGGAGTCTAAAGTAATTTGATGATTTATTTCTTTGCGCTTGGGGCCAAAGCTCTGCCAGAGTTTTTTTACTTTATTTTCTGAAAGTGAGGTTCGAATATTAAGACCCACAAAGAGTCTTTCAGATTGATCTATAACAACGGGAGTTTTTTTCATTCTACTTACAATAACTAAGGAGTATTTTTTGGTATGTACCAGATATTTTTATCAAGATTTATTCCTCCACCTAGTTCGTCCTGTATCACACGATCAGTAATATAAACACCTTTTTTTGCCATGTTGCTAAAGGTATCATAGCCCTTGTTGTCAAATCCTTTTCGTGTTCGATGTATATAAAAAGTTTCTGAGAATTTTCTTTCGAAAGCTTTTTCAACGCCTTTTTTCCCATGAATAAACCCAAGCATTCCACCCCACGTTGCAGTAGGATTATCAGAATCCCAACCAGTAAGAGCTCCAATTTTTATTGTCTCAATGATATCACCTTCTCCATAAAAAAGACTAACCAAACTTGCAGCGAAGTTAATCCCAGAAGCGAAGCATCCATTACAGTATAGGTTCTGGGAAGTTATTTGATATCCATCTTTTTGTTCCACTTGGTAGCGTTGATATATCTCATCTCTTGTTTGCTCCCAAGGAACTCCTGCATCATATCTAGACTTTACAAAAGTGTACATTTTAGATGGATATGAATCTGTAGGAAAAATATCCACCGCTGTTTCTGCATTAACTAATAATTGATCTTTAATAGGTTTATCAGATTCAATTTGAATGGCTAGAGAATACATACTTACATAGAATTCTGAGATCCATTGTGCTTCTTCTCTAGCTGTAGTTTGTATAGGCAAATGAGCCATTTTCCGAGCAAAATCAGGGCGTGATGGAGAGAATAAACCAAAAATTTCAGTTGTGAGTTGCGCATCTATCATAGCATAATGAGGGTTCAAATCTGGATTGCTTGTTTCAGGTGGCAATACACCTTCTTGCATTAGGTCGAAGGCGGCTTGATTTGAAACCCAAAGATAATTCTCTTCTTCAGTGTGTATATGATCAAGCCATCCCTGTCGTATTTCCTGACTAGTAAGAATACTTGTTTCATTCTCAAATAATAGATGTTGGTAGATATATTCGATATCCGTGTCGTCATCAGCTCCCCAAACACCTACCGAATCTTCAAAAACAAAGTCTATTGTAGGAGAAAGTGCACTTGGAATTCCTTCTCCCCATATACTTGGTTGATCAGGTTTCCCCCAATCTTCTCTTGTGTAGAATTTGCCCGTTTTTATTTCACCAATGTTACCAATTTTATCCATTTCAGTAACTAATCCAGTCCAGTTGGCAATACATTGAGCTAACCAGAAACCGTAGAGTTTATCTTTATATTCACTTCTCGAAATAATAAAATCAGTAGTTGTTTTAGTATAAGCCTTATATTCAAAATCAGGGTTCCGTAACATATTTTCATCTTTTGCCCCATCGTTTTGGCATCCAAAACAAGAGATTAAAATAAAAAAATATATGGGTGGAAATTTTAAACTATTCATTTCACTTCGAGTAAGGCATATCTCTTTTCTTCATCTTGTACAAGAACGCCATTCTTCACATGAATGGAGTGGTAAAAGAAAACAGCAGCTTTTTCTTTAACAGCTTGTCTAAGAAGCAATGTTTTAGCTTTTTTGGATTGAATAGGATCGATATCCATTTCTTTCATTCCATAATGATTCAGGTGAAATTCATTAGGAACTAAATCACCTAAGAAATAAGCGGTTTCACCAGCATCTTGAATTTTCACTATTTGATGTCCAGGTGTATGTCCACCAGTTTTAATAAGTGTAATCCCAGGAAGTAACTCGAAGAATGTATCTGTAATCAAAACTAATTTTTCCTCTGCATATAGCTTGTAAAACTCGTCTAAATTATAATCACCACCAGCAACCGGATTGTCTTCTCCCATTCTTTGAACAGCATAATGCCATTCCAATTTTTGAAGAAAATAGTTCGCGTAAGGCATAGTTGGCTGAGTTGTAGCAGTATTATCAACATACGTACATCCTGCAGAATGATCGAAATGAAGGTGCGTTAACACAACATGTGTTACATCGGTTGGAGTAAGTCCGAAAATATCGAGGTTGGTTTTTAGGTTCGAAGTATCGGAGTATTCACTCTTAGAATCCAATCCCCAACCCAAGCCAGTATCAAGTAGAATTACATGTTTACCATCACGGATTAAGATAGGATCGATTCCTATTTGACTGGCTGTAGTCGGAACCTCTTCAAATTGTTTTTTAGAAGTGATATCATCGGCACCCACTTTTTGGAAGATTCCTTTATTATATACATCAAAAATACCCTCACTTAGTTGTTCTACTTCAAATCGGCCTATTTTCATATAATCAAATTTAAATCATCCTGCAGAATCTTTACTTCGCTCTGAATGACATCATTAGTATTATGGTTGGCAAACTGTTAGACAACTTAATAAATCTTCGCTTTCAATCAATTCGTTTTATCTTTCTTCTATGAATAATTACGACGCTATAATCATCGGTTCTGGGCATAATGGACTAACTACTGGTTGCTACCTCGCTAAAAATGGATATAAAGTTTTAGTTCTTGAGCGCAGGGAAACAATTGGTGGGGCTGTTTGTACCGAACGAATGTTCGAATCTAAAGAGAACCCAAATGGCTTTTTGATGGATGTAGGTTCCTCGGTTCATATCATGATTCATCAAACCGGAATTATTGAGGAACTAGAGCTTACCAAATATGGCTTAGAATATATTGATATGGATCCAATTATGTCATATCCAGTTGCTACTGGAAAAGGCGTTATCCATTTCTGGAAAGATGTTGATCGTACACTAGAATCAATTTCGAAAGTAGCTCCAGAAGACGTGAAGAACTATAAAGATTTTATAGATTTTTGGGGCAAGATCAACAATGGAGTTTTGAAAGCATTTATGACTACTCCAACCACAGGAGGAATTTTCGCAGAAATGGTAAAAGCTCAGATTAAAGATGGAGCCATGTTTAAAAAAGGAGAGAGTACTTCTGGACTTCAAAAAATATTGTCCAGTTATGGAAAAGTAGTCGATGATGCTTTTGAAAGTCCACACATGAAAGCAGCACTATTATGGTTTGCAGCTCAATCAGGTCCCTTGCCCGATCATTCAGCTACAGGAGATTTTGTGGGTTGGCAGTCGATGCTACATCAAAGTGGAGCAAAGCATCCAAAAGGTGGAAGTGGCATGTTAACGCAAGCTATGAAGAATTTGATAGAGTCACATGGTGGAGAAGTGAAAGCCAATCACCCAATAGAAAAAATATTGATAGAAAATGGAAAGGCCATTGGGGTTCAAACGGAGGAAGGTAAAGAGTTCAGAGCTCCAATCATAGTTTCTAATGCGCACATTCAAACCACAATGATGAAGATGGTTGGTCGGGAACATTTAGGTGATTCTATGTTCAAGAAAGTTGAAAATATTAACGTGGGAAATGGATTTGGAATGGTAATTCGATGTGCTGTTGAAGAGCTTCCTCAATATACTGCTGCACCTGATGATCCTTACATCCATAATGGAATTCAATTAATGGCTCCATCGGTTCAATACATGAATAATGCGATTGGAGATTATACCAAAAAACTCCCACCGGAAAAGCCAGCAGTTTTAGCCATGACTTTCTCCAAAATTGATCCAGAAGTTGCAAAAGATGGGAAACATACAATGTTTGTTTGGGCTCAATGGCATCCCTATGAATTAGCAAATGGATTAAAATGGGATGATATTCGGGAACGAGAAGCCCAAAAAATATACGATGTAGTCGTTGATTACGCACCAAATATGAAAGGGAAATTGATTGATTGGTACATACAAAGTCCACTTGATATCGAAAGGAAACATGGATTATTAAAAGGAAATGTGATGCATGTAGAAATGAGCTTTGATCAAATGTTTATGTTTCGCCCAATTCCAGAGATGAGTAGATACGAAACACCAATTAAAAATCTGTATCTTTCTAGTGCTTCATGTCATCCAGGAGGTGGAGTATTCGGTGCTGCAGGACATAATGCAGCTCAAATCATCCTAAAAAAATCAAACAAGAAGAAGTGGTTTAATTGAACTCAAAACTTATAATTCATTTAACAAAATTAGACAATAATCTTGATGCCGTAGACAGAAGATTAAATCTTGGCGTTCAAAGAATGGCAGTGGTTAAAGATAATGCATATGGTCACGGAGTAATCCCAATCGCGAATCACATTAAAGAAAGAGTAGAATGGTTTTGTGTAGCACGTACCAATGAAGGGAAACAACTTCGTGAAGCAGGAATTACAAATCCCATTTTAGTATTTGAAGCTCCTACACATGAAACAGCAGGCATTCTTAAAGACTTTAATCTTACGGCAACCTTAGCAGAAATTGATTCACTAAACGTACTTAAAGCAGGTACAAAATATCAAATTAATATTGATACGGGGATGCATAGGCTTGGAGTACTGCCTGAACAAGTGAGTGATTTATCAGAATCTATATTAAAGTATCAAGATTTAACATGTACAGGTATTTATACGCACTATTTTAAATCGGACGATCCTGGAAATCCAGAAGTTAAAACTCAGCTTGAGTTATTCAAAGAAATACGAGCTCAATTTCCATCAGAATGGTTAACTCATACTGCAAATACAGGTGGGATCTTTCATTACAAAGATTTAAATCTTCAATTCGATGCAGTTCGCCCAGGAGTATGTTTGTATGGATATGGAGCAGGAGAAGTTGAAGTAGAAGAATTAAAACCAATTTTAGATTGGAAGTCTTTTTTAATGCAGGTCAAGAAAGTAAAAAAAGGAGAATCTGTTAGTTACGGAGGGAAATGGATTGCTCCAACAGATGGGAATATTGGAATTATCCCAGCTGGCTATGGTGATGGGATTCCGAGGCTTTTAACCAACTCAATTAAGTGTAAAATAGGAGAAAAGCTATATGAGCAAGTGGGAGTTATAAGTATGGATTATACCATGATTTTCTTGGGAACTGACTCCTATGAAAAAGGAACAGAAGTTTTTTTCCTAAAAGGGGATGAACTCACAGCAAAAACATGGGCGATTAGTGCGCAAACTATTCCTTACGAAATCACTACTAGTATAAAAGAAGGCGTGCCTAAAGAGTACGTGTAATTTATGCTTAGTACTCTATAGTTACTAGATCGATATCAAAAATTAGAGTTTCTGAAGTAGAATTAATTTCTGATGGTATTACTAATACTCTTCGTTCTCCTTCTTTCATTCCGATTACACCTTCTGCAAATCCTGATCCAACATAATTAATAGTACTTTGGTCCCCTACATTATTAACCCTAACAGGGGAAGTACTTCCATTTATATAAGAACTACCAATAATTTCTTCATCTTCAAGTCTAGTGGTATAATAAGCAATGATATCATCTCTGAATACAACATCGAACGATTCTGGGTTACCTTCTTCTATTAAATAATAAATTAGTCCAGATTCGAATGTAACCTTTGATATTGCACTGGATGTATCGGGTAGTGGTGGTGCATCCGAATAATCAGCTACAAAAGGATTGCTATTATTGTTATTGCAAGCCGATAGAAACAGTATAGAAAATGTAATAAATAAAAAATCTATTAATATATTTTTTGAAGTCATCTAAGGAATTTTGAACGTTCTTAGTTTCGGTTAATAAACCGAGATTTTAGAGTTTTAGTATGTGAAATCGCAGCATTAAATATACTGTTTCAAATGCATAAAAACTCTACTCAACTTTATGAAAGATTCTGGAAATGTTAAGACTCGGTTTCTCCAAAAGCTCGTTTTAGTTCTTTGTCTCTACGTTTCCCTGCTATATAGCTTACCCAAATTGAAAACTCGTACAATACTGCTAAGGGCATAGCGATCAAAATCTGAGATATTGGGTCTGGCGGTGTGAGTAATGCAGCCATAACTAAACAAACAATGAGTGCATGTCGGCGGTATTTTCTTAAAAATGCGGGCGTCAGAAGACCAATTTTAGATAGTGCATAACTTACAACAGGTACCTGAAAAATAAGTCCACATGAAACAACCCACATTGCTAACGAACTAAAGTATTCGTTGATGTCAAAATCATTTCTTACGATACCTGATGTCGAAATATTAAACGAAGCAAAAAACTGGAGAGCAAAGGGAACCAGAATCAAATATCCGAATGCAACACCAACCAAAAAGAAAAAAGTAATAAATAGAGCACTAACAATAGTTTTCCATTTTTCCTTAGTTTCAAGTGCAGGTTCTAAAAACGCCCAGATTTGATAGATAAAGATGGGAGAACCAATCAAAAATCCTGATACAAAAAGCATTCCCCAAAATGTGAAAAACTGACCGGGTAGTTTTCTGCTTTGAAGCGTTAAATCTATAGCATCAACATTAATAATATCATACATAAAAAACGAAGCCTTGGTAGGACCGAGTAAAACAGCATCAATCACAAATTCTGAAAAAATGAATGCTACTATTACTCCGACAATAATTCCGATCATCCCTTTAATGATTCTCCATCTTAGTTCTTCTAGATGTTCTAAGAAAGACATTTGATCAGTTCGGTCAGCTGGTTTAACAACTTTGGGAGGTTGAGCTCCCATTATTTGGCGTTCTTCGGTAGACAAATTACTGGATTAAGCTGTTACGAAGTCATACAATGGAAAGCGTTCGCATAGTGCGGCTACTTCTCCAGTAACTTGCTTATGGATATCTTCATTGCTTGGATTCTGAATTACTTTATCAATAAGAACTGCAATGTATTCAAACTCAGCTTCTTTCAATCCACGCGTTGTCATTGCAGGAGAACCAATTCGGATTCCTGATGTTACAAACGGACTTTCATTATCAAATGGTACCATATTTTTGTTTACTGTAATGGCTGCTTTACCAAGAGCTTCTTCAGCAATTTTTCCAGTTACTCCTTTATTTCGAAGATCCATCAATATTAAGTGATTGTCGGTACCACCACTTACAATATTATATCCTAGTTCTACAAATTTAGCAGCAAGTGCGGAAGCATTTTTTTGAACCTGAAGTTGGTAGTCTTTGAATGAATCTTCTAAGGCCTCACCATAGGCTACTGCCTTAGCTGCAACTACATGCATAAGTGGACCACCTTGAGTCCCTGGAAAAACAGCTGAATCCAGTACTTCACTCCAGTTCTTTACACGTCCAGATTTTGCTGCAACTACTCCAAGAGTATTTTCGCCATCTTTTCCAACTAAAATCATTCCGCCGCGAGGTCCGCGAAGTGTTTTATGGGTAGTGGTTGTTACAACATGTGCATATGGAAGTGGGTCATTTAAAACCTTTGTGGCAATTAAGCCTGCAGTATGTGCCATATCCATCCAAAGTAATGCACCAACTTCATCAGCAATACTTCTGAAAGCTTCGTAATCATAATCTCTTGAATATGCGGAAGCACCAATAGAAATCATTTTTGGTTTTACAGCTTTAGCTTTCTCTCGGATTTTATTGTAATCAAGTCGACCAGTTTCTTTATCAACTCCGTAAAATTCAGGCTTAAAATAGATTCCAGAAAAATTAACAGGGGAGCCATGTGTTAAGTGTCCACCATGTGAAAGATCAAACCCTAAAAGCGTATCACCAGGCTTCATTAATGCCAAGTAAACAGCTGCATTCGCAGTTGCACCAGAATGAGGTTGAACGTTTACCCAATCAGCGCCAAAAAGTTTTTTTGCACGATCGCGAGCGATATCCTCAATTACATCAGCGTATTCACATCCACCGTAATATCTTTTTCCAGGATAACCTTCTGCGTATTTATTAGTAAGATTACTTCCGTTTGCCTGTAAAACCGCACGGGTAACGAAGTTCTCTGAAGCAATAAGCTCAAGATTGGTATTCTGGCGTTCAGTCTCTTTTTCAAGAAGTTCAAAGATTTTTGGATCTTGTTCTTGGATAGATTTCATCAACTAAGGTCTTTTTGTGTTAGGGATTCAATTTTTTCGACACGTCGGAGATGTCGACCACCTTCAAATTCAGTACCAAACCAAGCGGTTAAAATAGCTTTCAGTTCTTTTCTATTATCTTCAAGTTCACGACCTGGAATACAGAGAATATTGGCATCATTATGAAGGCGTGTCATTGCTGAAACTTCGTGATTATACACTAAAGCAGCACGAACTTTCGGGTACTTGTTAGCGGTCATACAAACACCTTGACCACTTCCACAAAGGATAATTCCCTGATGATATTCTCCAGAGTTTACTCGTTCTGAAACTTGTACAGCAAAATCAGCATAGTCTACTGAATCGGGAGTATGGGTACCAAAATCGACTGGAGTATGACCAAGCTCCTCCAAAATTTCTTTGGTGATGGTTTTTGCTTCGAAACCTGCGTGATCGCTCGCAATTGGGATGATCATTAAATGTTAACTTGTAGTGAATGATTAGAACTTAAATATCTTCAAATTTTAGGTTAGATTAAAGATGAATTAAGAATTAGGAATTATTCAATTAAAAATACTTTGAAGTACAAAAAAGAACTGGAAACAGCACGGAAAGCATCCTCAGAAGCTGCAATTATTATCAGAGAATTTGCCAAATCGGAGACCTTTGGGGTAGAGCTGAAGCGTAAAAACGATTTAGTAACCGACGCTGACCTAGCTTCCGAGAAGAAAATCATTGAGGTCATAAAATCGGTGTTTCCTAAGGATAGGTTTTTGGCCGAAGAATCAAATACATACACCGAACTCCCAAGTGGTAGAGTATGGATCATCGATCCCATTGATGGCACCACAAATTTTTCACATGGATTTCCACCATACTGTGTTTCAATTGCATTTTGGGAGAATAGAGAGCCTAAAGTCGGATTGGTACTTGAAGTAGCAAATGATGAGTGGTTTTGGGCAGTAGAAAGCGATGGTGCTTATTTAGGAGATCAAAAGCTTTCTATTTCTGAAATAACGGATCCATCAAAAGCGTTAATTTCGACTGGATTTCCCTACAGTCAATTTGAGCTTGTAGATCCATATTTGCAAGTGCTCAAAAATATGATGCAAAAAACACATGGAGTTCGAAGAGCAGGAGCTGCTTCTTATGATCTTTGCTGTGTAGCGGCGGGAAGAGTTGAAGGATTTTATGAATATGGTTTGAATCCCTGGGACATCGCAGCAGGTATGCTCATTATAAAAGAAGCAGGTGGAATCTCAACGGATTGGAAAGGAAAGCAGAATAAACTTTTCGGAAAACGAATTATTTCTGGAAATCCTTCCATTTGTAAGTTCCTTGAAGGTGAGATCAGGAATTGCTTTGGTGAAGAGAATTTGGAATTGTAAATCCCAGTCATCCATTCACGAGCTGAGCGAAGTGATTTCCTGATTTTGGCTTTTACTTTATAGATTGCTTAGCCTCATACGTTCCTAGCAAAAGGAAGACTTTTCTTCACAATTACGGAAAGCTTCGAGCCAATCGAAAAATCGACATTCCCTCAATCCCATCCTTAGTAAGGAGGGGATGAGCTACCTTTAAAGAGCAATGTGGCAGGTATTTGGTGAGGTCACCAACTCATTCTTTCTGCCAACAATTCTAAGGCTGGAGGGTATTCTCATATCCGAATAATAGGCGCCAGTTATTAACTATTGAACCATGTAGAAAAAGTTTTCAGCAAAACTCTATAAAGTTATTAAAGAAACTCATTTAAGTTTAAAGGCAAACTTGTTCGGGCTCTGGTAATAACTCTCTTCCATGGTTGCATGGATTTGCTTCAGTTGTTTAAAGAACTTTGTTGAATTCCTGTAACAACCATTTCCGACACCCTCCGACTTTTGAGTAAGCTCAAAATGACACCTCCCTCAAGGGGGGGCTTCTATGAGTTCAATTTTAACTTACTATCCCTCACTCTGATCCCGAGCATTCGAGATGAAGGATTCAGATAGATAAAAGCTCGCTCCTTTTAAAACAGTTGTCATTCCAGACTTGATCCGGAATCTGTAAAGGAAATCACTTATGAACTAATTCTTATACTAATCAACGTATCTAATTATTTTTCTCACTCCAATGCTCTGCGGTGGAGTGCATTCCAAGTTAGTTTCCGAGGGTAACCATCGGAACTAGAATGAAATTCATTTTATTTAGGTCTGGAAAGAAATAACATTACTTCGTTTGCTATTGAAAGATGTGTGGGAGTTTTATCAAACAGGGACTATTGGTGCAAGCTTTAAAAAAAAGAGTATAAAAAAGGCGGTCTATAAGACTGCCTTTTAGAATCTGTAATTTTAAATTTTCTTTATTTAATCAAGGTCATTTTTCCGGTTCTTAATTGAGAACCTGCCTGCACCGTATAGATGTATACGCCACTGGCAAGCGAAGAAGCATCAAAGTACACAGAGTGCATACCTGAGGCTAGTTTTCCCATATCGACTTCTTTAACAACCTGACCTGACATCGTATACACGACAATATTTGCATCAGAAGGTTGATTGAGCTCAAACTGTAACTGAGTTCCCGGATTAAACGGATTCGGATAATTTGGTAGAATTTTGAATGCCGCAGGATTCTCTCCTAAATGTTCAGTTGGAGTTCCATTGCCGGATGTAGTTATTTCGTAGATATCTGTGTCATATCGAAGTAAAAAAGTATCATCACCCGTGATAGTAACTTCATCCGCAGTTCCTTCTGGTAGATCCACATCAAGTTTAGTAAATGTTTCGCCTGATTGATAAAAGTAGCCTACAGGAAATGGTTGAAATGTAGCTGGATCTGTATCCTGTACGAATCCTACAATGGTGCCATTAGGTAAACGGAACAGAGTAGTTAGCTCTGGTGTGTTAAGGGATTCATCCGTAGTTGAAAAGCTGATTTCTGAAGCAGTTTCTGTTTCCAAATCATACACTTCAATTAAATTTTTTAATGTATAATTAGGAGCAGGATAGGAACTAATTGTGGTCAGAACTTCATTTTTAGCCGGATCCATGAAATAGCCTCTTATGAAAAAGGTACCTTCTAGTCCTTCCTGAATATGTGTCCAGGTTGCACCCAAGTCTGCAGAGTAATGTACACCCAGACCTTGATCAAAGGCATAGTTATCGAAATAAGCAATGTAGCCGTCAATAGCTGAGAAATTCTCAATATTAGATCCGTTAGGATTTTCTTCAACAGCAGCCCAGTTTACGAAATCTGTACTAGTATAAATTCCCTGAAACCCACCAAGCGACTCATGTACAATGGCAGTTCCGTCTGTTGTAAAGAATAGTTGAGCGGGAAGTAAGAAATCAAGAGGATCATGCTCTACAAATTCCCAGGTATTGTTCCCACCGTTTAGGGTTAACGTTACGTAACGGGAAACTAACACAAGTTCTTCGGTTGCAGGATTTTTAGAAAGTCGCACACTACCCCCAATCGCATTCCAGCCTGAAGGAGCAGTAAGAAAATTCTCTATTCCAGAAACATCAGGAGGAGTACCTACTGAAACCCAGCTGCTGGTTCCTGCATCCCACTGGTATACCCCTTTTCCAACAGAGTATAAATAAATATCTCCGGTAGACTCATCATGAAATAGTTGGGTTATGGTGGTTGCTTCAAGACCTGCATTTAATTCAGTCCAGGTATTGCCATCATCCGATGAGGTCAACATTCCTGGAGAAGCAGAAACGTAAGAATTGTTGTAGACATCGCCCCAAACGGTAGCGGCAATAAGAGTTCCATCCTCGAGTTCAAGAACATCCTTAATTCCCTGGTAAGCAAAAACACTGCTTGTTAACTCAAGATCAGCGTCTGACCAGTTTGCACCGGCATCAGAAGTAATATACACATGAGCATTTAAGCCGCCTGCAAGAATCCGGCTATTACTAAGTGCATTCAGGCTGAAGGCAGCTTCTTCATTTATCTGTGTCCATGTAGCTCCTTCATCAGAAGAAGACTGAATACCATGCTCCAGAGAAGAAAAGTATATCACATTATCTGAAACGAGTATGTCTGTAACTATATCAATAAATTCGGACGGAATAGTTAACTGAGTAAAGGTTGCTCCACCAGATTCAGAAAGGTATAACCTTTTACCTGATGCCCCAAGTAGTTTTCCGTCAGAGGTAGATGTCAAATAAGTGAAAAACTGCTTCGGATCGTCGTGAGAGGCCCATGTAACACCACCGTCGGTAGATTTCATGATTTCCCCAAGACTGGACGTAGAATAACGGTAGCTGGCATATAAGGCAGAATCCGAAACCACCATTTCTCCGAAAGCTCCTCTGCTTCCAAAAAATTCAGGTAATGTTTCTGGTACGGTTACTTTGCCGGACGAATAAATCATTAGTCCAAAAGAACCATATACATATAATTGGTTTCTGGATTCATCTACTGTTAAGTATGCAGTATTTTCTACTTCAAATGCTGCTGACCAACCAAGATTAAAGCGGGTGTCTTTAGACCATGTTGCTCCGTTATCGGCGGAAGTAAATATTTCAGCTTCGAATGTAATAGTATACAAGGTATCCTGGAATTCAACGACTGAAAAGAAGTTACCGCCATCAAGTCCCGGAAGTTTTTCTGATGAGACCTGACTATAGGAATTTGTAAAAGTGAATAATATAAAAGTGCTAAGTAAATAAAAATATTTCATAAATACGATGAGTTACTATTAGTTTTCACGCCATAGTATTCGTTATAGTGAGATTTTTAAATACCCTATTTGTGGTATTTTCTTTTGTTTAGTTAAGTAATTGAGGCATAATTCCAATAAAAACTTATGCAGATCCCTCGGAAGTATCCTCAGGATCACTTGGAAGAATATTGGAATCTAGATTGCTAGCTAAGCCCGTTGCCTTTATCAAACTCTAGATTTCTGCCTTCGCAGATATGACCAGTATGTAGCCCTTTGCGAGCAGAGCGAAGCAATCCCCAGAAGCCGAGCAACTAATAGGAGATCACTTAGCATAGCTCATGAAAGAAATCCAAAATAAGTATATAGGTTTATAACCCGATCTGTTCATATATAGGCTTTAAAACCGATATTTTGAATTATAGGCTTATTAACCTATATTTAGCTATGACAAGTATAATCACAGGCGATATCATCAATTCAAGAACATCCAATACAAAAAAATGGATGGAAACACTTAAAGTAGTTCTTGAAAGAGAAGGTGATAACCCTGAAACATGGGAAATATATCGGGGAGATAGTTTTCAGGTGGAAATTAAAAATCCAAAAGAGGCGCTTTATCGAGCCATTCAAATAAAAGCAGCAGTAAAGCAGCAAAAAAATGTAGATGTAAGAATGTGTATCGGTATTGGGGATAAAAGTTATTCCTCAGATAGAATAACCGAGTCGAACGGTACTGCTTTTTTGCATTCGGGGCAAGGTTTTGAAGAGCTGAAAAAGAATAAGCAAACACTAAGCATTGTAACTAGTGATAAAGGTTTTGATGATGAAATGAATCTGATGATCCGGTTAATACTAATTGTAATGGATAACTGGACCCCAGCAGTGGCGGAATATGTAGAGTTAAGTTTGGGGTCGGCGTTACTTCAAGAGCAAATCGCTAAACTTCTGAATATCAGCCAGTCTTCAGTAAGTGAGCGGAATCAAAGATCTTATCTTTCAGAAATACGAGAAGTAGAAAACTTGTACCGAGATAAACTCTCAGTATTTAAATTGGGCTAATATCATGTTGATTTTAAAACTTATCGCAGTTCACTTGGTGGTAGATTTTTTTCTCCAATCCGATGCTTCTATCAAAGATAAGGAGACAAAAAAATTTAAATCGCCCATGTTGCTTATACATGTATTCTTACATGGCTTGCTTAGTTTTCTTGTATTAATTCCAGATAGTTTGGGAACGTATTGGATGGTGGTTCCAATAATTATGGTAACTCACTGGATTATCGATGCGGTGAAATTACAGTTTCAAGGAAAGAAAAAGGGAAAACAGGTACTCTGGTTTTTAGCCGATCAAATTGCGCACCTATCAGTAATAGCAGGTATTTGGTTTACGCTGGAAGGGGATTGGAAAAATATAAGCATGGTACTTACACAGGAAGTATTCCTATTATTAGTACTTGTTTTGTTTCTTACCAATCCATCTGCAATTCTTATCAAAGTACTTATTTCAAGTTGGTCGCCCACAGAGAAGAAAAAAGGAGATCATTCGCTGGCAAATGCTGGAAAATATATTGGTATTTTAGAGCGGTTATTCGTTTTCGGTTTTGTTATTACTAATAACTGGGAAGGAATTGGATTTCTTTTGGCGGCCAAGTCGGTGTTTAGGTTTGGGGATTTAAATGATGCCAAAGACAGAAACCTTACGGAATATATTCTCATAGGGACCTTGATTAGTTTTGGAATTGCTGTATTGACTGGAGTGGTTTATACCGCTTTACTCAATTAAATATATTTGCTGAGCCTATAGTATTTTAAGAACGCAACAGAATCCCTACCTTTATCCTGAACCAAAAAAGGGAAATCCGTGTCTGATAGAAATGTAAACGTTGGGATTGTGCAGATGAATTGTTCATCTAATCCCGAAGAAAATCTTGCAAAAGCGATTGAGAAAGTGAAAGAAGCAGCTGGGAAAGGAGCACAAATTGTGTGCCTTCAAGAGCTGTTTAAATCCTTATACTTTTGTGATGTAGAAGATTATGAGAATTTTAAACTGGCTGAGTCTATTCCAGGACCAAGTACCGATGCTTTATCTCAAGTAGCGAAGGAATTGGGCGTAGTTATTATCACTTCACTATTTGAGAAAAGAACGGAAGGGATGTATCACAATACTACCGCTGTGTTAGATGCTGATGGAAGTTATTTGGGGAAATATCGTAAAATGCACATTCCAGATGATCCTGGTTACTATGAGAAGTTTTACTTTACTCCAGGTGATATGGGTTATAAAGTTTTCCAAACCAAGTTCGCTAAAATCGGAGTACTCATTTGTTGGGATCAATGGTATCCAGAAGCGGCACGAATTACAGCGTTAAAAGGAGCCGAGATGTTGTTTTATCCTACTGCAATTGGTTGGCACTATAAACAAGATAAAGCTACCAATGACGAACAATATCAAGCTTGGCAAACCATTCAAAAATCACATTCCGTAGCCAATGGAATTCCAGTTATTTCAGTAAATCGAGTTGGGGATGAAGCTGAAATGAAGTTTTGGGGAGGCTCTTTTATAACCAATTCATTTGGTCGAGTATTATATCAAGCTTCACATGAGGATGAAGAAGTATATGTAGAGTCTTTATCTATGACTAATTCCAATGAGTACCGGACTCATTGGCCATTTCTAAGAGATCGTCGAATTGATTCTTACAAACCTATTACAAAGCGATTTTTGGATGAAGATGAATCTAATTGAGGCTCCTGAAAACTTCACCAATGAATCAACTTTTGAAGGAATTCCTGCGAATAAGGGATTTTATTTCCCTGCTGAATTTGCCGAGCATGAAGCAACGTGGTTAAGCTGGCCTCATAATTCTGACACGTGGCCTGGAAAGATTGAAACCATCTACAAATCCTACTGCGAGTTCATAAAACTTGTAGCTGAAGGGGAGAAGGTGAATATTAATGTCCGAGACAAAGCTATGGCTGAGGACGCTTTTACAAAGATTCAGAATGCCGGCGCTGATATGTCGCAAGTTTTCTTTTACGTAAATCCTACCAATGATGCTTGGTGTAGAGATCATGGCCCAGCGTTTTTATTAAATAAAGAATCGAATGAAAAAATCATTGTTGATTGGGGTTACAATGCATGGGGAGGTAAATATCCACCTTTTGATTTAGATGATGTAATTCCCACTCGGATTGCTCATCAACTCAAACTTCCAGTATCACATCCTGAAATTGTGATGGAAGGCGGTTCTGTTGAATTTAATGGAAAGGGAACGGTACTCACCACTACGGCCTGTTTATTAAACGAAAATAGAAATCCTCATCTCACTAAGAAGCAAATTGAGGAATATCTCAAAAACTATTATGGAGTCACGAATATCCTTTGGTTGGGCGATGGAATTCTTGGAGATGATACAGACGGACATATTGACGACCTGACCCGATTCGTTAATGAAGATACAGTGGTAACGGTTGTAGAAGAAGATGAATCTGATGAAAATCATATACCACTTACAGAAAATTTAGAATTACTTAAAAGCTTGAAGTTGGAGGATGGAAGTCCAATTAATATCATAGAACTTACCATGCCCAAGGCGAGATATTATCAGGGGCAACGCTTGCCGATGTCTTACGCGAATTTCTACATAGCCAACAAGTATGTAATTGCTCCTGTGTTCGGTGACCCAAATGATGAAAAAGCTCTAGAGATTCTACAAGCTTGCTTCCCAACTCGAAAGGTAGTGGGAATTGATTCTTCAGATTTGATTTGGGGCTTGGGAAGCTTTCATTGCCTGAGTCAGCAGGAGCCAGCAATAAGCAGGTTCTAGGCCGATCAAGGATTTTTACCTAAAAGTAATCCAAACACCATGATTTTCATTAGGAGGAATCCACTCAAGTGTAGATATTTCTTCAGTTTCAAACTGAATACCAAGTATTCTCGGGTTATTTTGAAATGATTCATCAACGATAAAATCATAGTCATTTAATCTATAAACAGGGTTTTCCTTTTGATCCGGAGTTTTGAGAATACCTTTAAATGAAGCACCAAGCAGAATTAGCAGCTCAGTAAAAAGAGGTGAGGATTGTATCCATACTCTTTTAATCCCAGAAACTTTGTCTTCATGAGTAAGAATCGAATCGGTATCTGTTGTTTCCATTTCATTGTTAATAAAAAACACATTTTCTAACCCGATATTTTTGAACGTTATATATGAAAAAGGATTTCCAGTGCTTACTTGATAACTCAAACTCAATTCTTCTGCTTTTTGCATAACATGATCAAAAGGAGCATTGAAAGCTATGAAGATTCCACCTTCCTGTTTGCTGAGGAATTTTTTATATGTTTTGGCGATATCATCTTTCGCTTCTCCTTGAACGGTCATTAGTTCAATAGCACTTCCGTCTTTAAATTTGATATGCTTGTTCAATAACCCATTATCATGTAGTCTTCCTTCTTTTATGGTAAACCCTAGAGTGGAGAATCTTTCCTCGGCACTTTCAAGATTGGAAACTGCTAGTGTAACGTGGTCTAGAAAAACTTCAACACTGCTAGATTGAGCAAAACTTAGGTTAGACAATAATAATCCTAAAAAAAGAGTACAGAATATTTTTTGGTTCATCCATTCATAATATTACAAAAGTAAATTATCTGCTTTAATAATCGTGGAATAATAAATACAAGAAATAGGGATTATTTTTTATACGAAAAATCTCAACTAATCTGTGTTTCTTGCATAGGATTGATGATATTAGTGCTTACTCACAAAGCATCGAAAATTTAATTCTACATGGCATTAAAAGTTGTATTAGCACACGAAACAACGTATAAATATGATCGCAAGATCAATCTTTCTCCACATATTTTTAGGTTACGTCCAGCACCTCATAGTAGAACACCTATTGAAGCGTATTCAATCAAAATTGAGCCAGAAAACCATTTCTTCAACTGGCAACAAGATCCTTTTGGAAATTACTTAGCTCGAATTGTATTCCCAGAAAAAACGGATAAGCTTTCGGTAAAAGTTGAAATCATCGCAGATCTTAAGACGATCAATCCATTCGATTTTTTTGTTGAAGAATCTGTAGAGGAATTTCCATTTACCTACTCAGAAGAACTCAAAAAAGAACTTTTACCTTATCTAGAGAAAAGAGATGAAGGACCTTTATTTACAAAATGGCTAGAAAGTATTGATCGAACCCCAAGACGATCTATTGATTTTATCACCGATATAAATCGTGACTTATACAACTATCTAAACTACACGATTCGTATGGAACCTGGGGTTCAGAATTGTGAGGAGACCTTAACTCAAAAATTAGGTTCATGTAGAGATTTTGCATGGTTGATGGTTCAAACGCTTCGACATTTGGGACTTGCAGCTAGGTTTGTATCTGGATATTTGGTGCAGTTGAAATCAGACGAAAAATCTCTGGATGGTCCATCGGGTCCAGAAGAAGATTTTACTGACCTTCATGCATGGTCGGAGGTTTACTTACCCGGCGCTGGTTGGATCGGCTTGGATGCAACCTCTGGTTTATTAGCTGGAGAAGGACATATTCCTTTAGCTTGTACTCCATCTTTTGAAAGTGCAGCGCCTGTATCGGGCTTTACGGAACCTACCGAAACCGAGTTCGAGTTTAGTAACTCTGTTACACGGATTTTAGAGTCACCAAGAGTGACCAAACCTTATACCGAAGAGCAATGGAATGCTATTTATAATCTTGGTTTTGCGGTAGAAGAGGAGCTACAACAAAACGATGTAAGATTGACAATGGGTGGTGAACCTACATTTGTTTCTGTTGACGATATGGAATCTGAAGAATGGAATACGGCTGCGGATGGAGATCATAAACGTGCATTGGCGAGTTCTCTTTCTCTTCGATTGCGAGAGGCTTTTGGAAAAGAAGGGATGCTACATCACGCTCAAGGGAAATGGTATCCAGGTGAAACTTTACCTCGCTGGCAAATTGGAATTCATTGGCGCAAAGATGGAGAACCAATTTGGAAAGAACCAAAGTGGTTGGCTTCGTTTACCGAAAACTATAAACTGCCTGAGGATATAACACATAAATTTTTAAGCAAACTAGCTAAGTATCTTGGTTGTTCGACAGATAGTATAACACCTGCTTTTGAGGATGCTTTTTATTTTTTGTGGGAAGAGCAAAAGCTACCTGTTGATGTAAATCCAAAAGAGTACACCAAAAAAGATAGTGCACTACGGCGAAAGCTTGGTAAAGTGATGGAGCAAGGAATAGATAAAATAGTTGGACATGTTCTTCCACTAACAAGACACAATGAATTCTGGATCACAAATCCTTGGAAATTTAGAGGGAATCACTTATTTCTGACTCCTGGAAATTCACCAATAGGGTTAAGACTACCTCTAGAATCGTTAGAAAAGGAACCTGAACATCCTTCAGAACCAAATATAGAACCTGACTTATTCGACAAAAAGAAAACATTAGAACCTTACGGAACTGAGCTTCAAGAACGAGCTAGTTCACCATCAGAAAAAGTAGATATTAAAAAACAGCCTTTCGTTCGAACTGCAATTTGTGCAGAAGTTCGAGAAGATAAATTATGTCTATTTCTTCCTCCTCTGGATTCTGCTGAGGCTTTTTTAGATTTGATTGCTTGCATAGAATCAACCGCAAAAGAATTAGAAGTACCAGTTATTATAGAAGGCTATGAACCTCCTCGAGACAACCGTTTAGAAGTGTTAAAAATCACTCCAGATCCAGGGGTAATTGAGGTAAATATTCATCCAGCAAATAATTGGAAAGAACTTACCGACAACACACTTAAACTGTATGAAGAAGCAAAAAAGTCTCGTTTAGGAACTGAAAAATTTATGTTGGACGGGAAACATACTGGTACGGGTGGAGGAAATCATGTAACCTTAGGGGGCGTAACTCCAGCTGATAGTCCGTTGTTAAGAAATCCACAACTGCTACGAAGTTTGCTCACATTTTGGCAGCATCATCCCGGACTTTCCTATCTATTTTCAGGTTCATTTATCGGGCCAACAAGTCAGGCTCCACGTGTAGATGAGGCCCGTTTAGAAAGTTTGTATGAATTAGAAATTGCCTTTTCTCAAATTCCGGATGATCAAGAAGTTCCCTTTTGGTTAACAGATCGTTTATTTCGTCATTTATTGACAGATATTACAGGTAATACACACCGAGCAGAGTTCTGTATAGATAAATTATATTCCCCAGATTCTTCTTCAGGAAGATTAGGTATTTTAGAATTACGTGCTTTTGACATGCCACCACATGCTCAAATGAGTTTGATGCAAATGCTACTGGTTCGAACGCTAGTTTCTTGGTTTTGGAAAAAGCCCTATAAACATGATTTGGTACGCTGGGGGACTGAATTGCATGATAAATTCTTACTTGAACATTATGTGAAAGAAGACATCAATGATATTGTAAAACAACTGAATGAAGAAGGATATCCCTTTAAACTGGATTGGTTTGATCCATTTTTCGAATTTCGATTTCCATTACTTGGTATGATTGAAATAAACTCAATGCAACTAGAATTACGAATGGCTATTGAGCCTTGGAATGTGCTTGGCGAAGAAATGACAGGCAGAGGTACAGCCCGTTATGTTGATTCTTCTCTTGAACGAGTTCAGGTTAAAGTGAAAAACTTTACCGAAGAACGGTATAGTCTTACGTGTAATGGAGTTAAAATCGAACTAAGTCCCACAGGTACCAAAGGAGAATTTGTTGCGGGTGTACGTTATAAAGCATGGGATCCTTGGTCGGCACTTCATCCTACAATTGGGGTAGATACACCGCTAGTATTTGATATTATAGATAAATGGAATAAGAAATCTATCGGTGGATGTACGTACTTTGTATCACATCCGGGAGGACGTTCTTATGATACTTATCCTGTGAATAGTTATGAAGCTGAATCCAGAAGAATTAACCGATTTTGGGACATTGGACATACTCAAGGTGAGTTAGTACCAACGGAGGTTGCACCAGTTTCCAATTTTATTGGAAGAATAGTTGAGCATAAGAATGCATCTAGTACATTTATGTACAAAGAAATTCCTATAAATCCAGAATACCCCCATATAACGGATTTAAGAAAGAAATAAGGTAGAATGATGGATACTACTAAGAAAAGTTGGCTTACTCGTTATAGTACCTATCAAGGCTATGACGAAATGTTTACCCCTCAGAATGAGATAAAACCATATTGGGAAAAGCTGTTATCTGGCTTTGATAAGATTGGAGCAGATGGACTAATAGGCCGTCAAAAAGATATTGACTGGTTGCTTTCTGAGAATGGGGTTACATATAACGTGTACAACGATCCACAAGGATTACATCGACCGTGGAATTTGAATGTTGTACCTTTTCTTTTACATCAAAATGAATGGGAAACTGTAGAAGCTGGACTTAAGCAAAGAGCTGAATTATTAAATTTAGTTTTAAAGGATGTATACGGTGAACGAAATCTAATTAAGAAAGGAATTATTCCATTTGAGGTAATTTACGGGCATCGTGGATTTTTGAGACAATGTTCAGGAATTGAATATACCACAGAGAAATTTCTTTCTATTTACGCAGCTGATCTTTCACGAGGAACCGATGGTAGATTATGGGTTGTAAACGATCGAACTCAGGCTCCATCAGGAATGGGATATGCTTTAGAGAATCGGTCAACTACGAGCAGGATATTACCGGAAATGTTTTCAAATTTTAATGTGAAACGCATTTCCAGCTTTTTTCAAGAGCTAAACCAAATGCTAGTGAATAGCTCTCCTAATAAAAAAGAGAATCCTAATATTGTAGTGTTAACACCTGGTTCGCTAAACGAAACTTATTTTGAGCACGCTTATCTAGCATCTTTTCTAGGATATCCGCTAGTACAGGGAAAGGATTTGGTAGTTCGAGATGGTTTTCTGTATATGAAATCATTGCAGGGATTAAAACAGATTGATGTAGTTTTAAGAAGGGTTGATGATGTATTCACAGATCCATTGGAGCTACGAGAAGATTCGCAATTAGGAGTGGCTGGACTTTTGGATGTTGTTAGAAGAAAGAACGTCTCACTAATTAATCCAGTTGGAAGTGGAGTTGTTGAGAATCCTGGTTTGATTCCTTTTATGCCAAGAATTGCAAAATATTTTCTTAATGAAGAGTTGATTTTACCCCAAATTGCTTCGTGGTGGTGTGGGCAGGAACGCGAAAAGAATTATGTTCTTCAAAATCTATCGAAGCTTGTTGTCAAAAGAATTGATCGTTCGAATCGAGAAAGCATTCATTTTGGAGAGCTTTTAAGCTCTTCGGAATTGGAAAATCTAAAACGAGAAATCGTAACAAGACCTTACCGATTTGTAGCTCAAGAGAAGATTAGTTTTTCAACAGCACCAAACCTGATTGATGATGTGCTTGAACCAAGAAATTTAGTCACCAGAGCTTTTTCTATTTCTTCAAATGGTTCTTATAAAGTTATGCCCGGTGGATTAGTTCGAGTAGCTCCAGATAGCGAAACCATTCGAGTATCTAACCAAAGAGGAGGGACAAGTAAAGATTTTTGGATATTAGACGACACATTAGAAAAAGAAGAGGTCAACCGACAATGGCAGAAAAAGACTTCAGTTGCCATGTCTGGATTAAACGACTTGCCTAGTCTTACCGCTGAAAATCTATACTGGGCAGGACGTTATGTTGGGCGTACTTTGGTAAATGCCCGTTTCTTAAGAATGGTAATTCGACAATTAGCCTTAGTTCAAAATAGGAACGAAAAGCCAGATTCTATTAAGCTTCAAGTTCTATTTAAGGCGCTAACTCAATTAACAGGCACTTTTCCTGGTTTTACAGAAGAAACTGAGGAAGGTAAACTAGCAATGGAAAGCCCGTATGAAGAAATAATTTCTATAATTACCGATAAAAATCGTGAAGGAAGTTTAGCGCATACAATCGGGATGTTTATTAACTCCTATTATTCGATTCGAAATCTTTGGTCATCGGATATGTGGAGAGTTTTTGAAAATATTCAAAATCTCTGGCAACAATTTGAAAAAGATGAAGATCGAAACATTAATAGAATATTAAAAGTGCTCAATCAATTAATCACCCGTCTGATTGCTTTCATGGGGTTAATAGAAGAAAGTATAATGGTGCAACAAGGGCTATTACTCTATTTCATTGGGCTACAAATAGAGCAAAGCATGCTCACGATTACTAAATGTCGCTCTTTACTTACTATAAAGTATAGTGAGCAGGTTGAATATGATCTACTAGAGAATTTGTTGATAAGCCATGAAAGCTTGAATATTTATCGATATAGTTATCGTTCTTACATACAGTTAGAACATGTATTAGACCTTGTTCTTTTAGATTTAGAATATCCACGTTCTCTTACCTATATGTTGAATAGAGTTCAGAAAGATATTGCTCGCTTACCTCATTCTAAGGTTGATAATCATTTAACAATCTATCAAAAATTGGTATTTGAGGCTTTTTCAAAATTGAGACTTGCAGAGTCTTCAGAGTTAATCAGGACCAATTCAGAAGATGATTTTGTTAGGCAGGAGATGGAAAAGTTATTAGAGGAATTATCAAATCTTTTATATAAAACTTCACAATCATTAAGTCGAACTTATTTTAATCACACCGATAACCAAAAACAGCTAATGACTCAATATTTTCCTATTTAAGCATGGTTTTTGACGTTACGCATATAACCAAATACGAGTACAACGCACCTGTTAGTTATTGCCAAAATATGGCCACTTTACGTCCACGAAAATCGATTGGGCAAGAACTTCTTGAATACAATATAGAAGTAGACCCAATGCCTGCAGAAATATCGGAACGGATTGATTTTTTTGGGAATTACATTACCCGTTTTGCAATTCAAACCGAACATAAAGTACTAAAGGTTACAACCAGAAGTAAGATTTCAAGAGAGTATACTCAATTCCACAATTCTGTAAATTCGGATGCGTGCAAAAAAATTTCATTAGATGATGCACATGTCGCATTAAAGAGTTTCGATGAAGAAACGTTAGAAGCAAAGCAATATATGTTAGAATCTATTTTTATTAGACGAACGAATGCTAGTATTCGAGAATATGCAGGGGTTTCTTTTAAAGGAAATCGTTCTGTATTTGACGCAGCCTACGAATTGATGCAACGTATTTACACAGACTTTCAATTTATATCGGGGTTCACCAGTATTTCTACTCCAATAAATGAAGTAATGAAAGAAAAAAAGGGAGTTTGCCAAGATTTTGCTCAAATTGCCATAGCGTGTATACGGTCAATAGGTCTTCCTGCTAGATATATTAGTGGATATATTGAGACTCTTCCTCCTCCAGGAAAAGAAAAATTAGTAGGAGCAGATGCTTCACATGCTTGGTTCTCAGTTTATATTCCAGGTTTTGGATGGGTAGATTTTGACCCTACTAATAATCAGATACCATCTAACCAACATATTGTAGTAGGATGGGGGCGAGATTACTATGATGTGCCACCACTAAAAGGAGTTATTTATGGTAGTGGAACAAGTAAGCTTAAAGTGTCTGTTGATATATCACGGTCTATTTAAACGATCATTAACAAGAATTCACTTCAATATTTACTCAAAAAACTGTACCATTCTAATCACTCATCGATGTAAGTTCATAATTCTAACGAAGCAAAGTTATTTCTAATGGCTCATTTTGAATTGAATGAAGTTACTGAGAAGCTCCCAAAGCATTTACACAAATTTGTAGTTCGACAGCCTTATGAAGAATATACAGCGCAAAATCAGGCTGTTTGGCGATATGTAATGCGTATGAATGTTGATTACCTCAGTAAGGTAGCACACGGTTCCTACCAAGAAGGTTTAGCGCTTACAGGAATCACCGTTGATTCTATACCCCATATGGCTGGAATGAACAGGATTTTAAAAGATATTGGATGGGCAGCTGTTTCAGTTGATGGTTTTATTCCTCCCAATGCTTTCATGGAATTTCAAGCATATAATGTATTGGTGATTGCATCCGATATGAGAACCATTAATCATGTTGAATATACTCCTGCACCTGATATCATTCATGAAGCAGCTGGACATGCGCCAATTATTGCGAATCCAGAATACGCCGAATACCTACGAAGATTTGGCGAAATAGGAAGTAAAGCGATTTCCTCTTCTGAAGATTATGAGATGTATGAGGCAATTCGTCTGCTATCCATTTTAAAAGAAGACCCAAATTCTACCGAAGAAGAAATTGACAATGCTCAAAAGAAAGTAGAGCAACTTCAAGAGAATATGGACGAATTGTCGGAAATGGCTAAAATCAGAAACTTACATTGGTGGACTGTTGAATATGGCTTAATTGGTGATGTAGAAAATCCAAAAATATATGGAGCTGGATTATTATCGTCTATTGGAGAAAGCAAGTCGTGCTTACAACCAGAGGTGAAGAAAGTTCCTTATTCTATAGTAGCTGCAAATCAAAACTTTGATATAACAAAGCAACAACCTCAATTATTTGTTACTCCAGATTTTGCCTTTCTAAGCCAAGTGTTGGAAGAATTTGCAAATACAATGGCACTTAGAACCGGCGGTCTTGATGGTATGAAAAAGCTGATAGACTCCAAAGGTTTAGGGACAATAGAGTTGAGTACAGGAATCCAAATTTCAGGGAACTTCAGTAACGTAATAGAAGACACAAAAGGAAATGTTGCCTATGTACAAACAACAGGTCCAACAGTTTTATCGAATCGAGATAAAGAGTTGATAGGTCACGGAACTTTTTATCATTCTGATGGATATGGAAGTCCAATTGGAAAGTTAAAAGGAACAAATTTACCTATTGAGGACATGTCTCCCAGAGACTTAGATGCGTACGATATTTATGAAGGTAAAATCAAAAAGTTCGAATTCGAAAGTGGAGTTGTTGTAGAGGGGAAAATAATTACTGGGACCAGAGATTTAAGAGGTAAAATTCTTTTAATCACATTAAAAGCTTGCACAGTAACGTATAAAGACCAGATTCTTTTTAAGCCAGAATGGGGCGTATTTGATATGGCTATAGGCAAGAAAGTAGTTTCTGCTTATGCGGGTCCAGCAGATGTCAATTCTTTCGGTGATATCGGAAAAGTATCAGAAACAAAGACACATAAAATCAAATACACAGAATCTGAGAAGATTCTATATGGCTTATATGAAAAAGTAAGAAGTGTTAGAGAAACAGAATCAACCACTGTTATGGAGATTCGAGAAATACTTCAAACCTTAAAAACAGATTTTCCTACTGACTGGTTACTAGCGTTAGAATTATACGAATTGGCTAGTAATAATGATTACGAAATTAAAAAAGAATTACTGTCCTATCTAGAGCAATTAAAAGAAAGAAGTTCAACCAAAAAATTGATAGACAATGGATTGAAAATCATTCATAAATCCGAACCAATCAATGTATAGAACAAAACGAACTATTTTTGGAATGAATCAAATGAAACCAAACCTATTGGTCCATTGTGTACCTTAAAGGGTTCCCCAAATTCAAAGCCAGAAAGGTGGCCAAAATATCTAGCTCTAGCCTCTAATTGTTTAAAGTATTTTCCTGAAGAAATATAAGTTTCCGGTTCGTTTTTTGGATCGGATACATTGAATTGAGTTGAAAAAGCCAAAATAGCTTTTTTCTTTGTTTCCCATTGATCTGATATATCAAAAACGAAATCTGGATCAAAAGGTCTATCCTGCATATAATGCAGGATTTGGTTCGGTCGCCAAGGTTGTAATGAGTTTTTAGATTCAATCTTAGTTAAACCAGAATAGAATAAAGCATCAATGCAAAGTTGAGTAGCTTTCCCATGATCTGGATGTCGATCGAAGGGTGCACCTAAAATACATAAACTAGGCTTACACTTTCTTATTTCCTCTATTATAAGAAGTTGGTTTTTTCTTGAATTTTCAATAATTGAATCACCTAAATTTAGGTTAACTCGATAGGATACTCCAAGAATTTCAGAGGCTTTTTCGGCTTCTAACTTTCTTGTTTCAATAGTTCCACGAGTTCCCATTTCTCCTTGGGTCAAATCAACAATACCTACCGATTTACCTTGTGCTACTAATTTGGCAATAGTACCGCCACAATTTAACTCGGCATCATCAGGGTGAGCTGCAAAAACTAATATGTCTACATTCATAGTCTTTTTTTTTGAAGAAGGTAACAACTTTTGACGGAGTTCAGAAAAGCTGAAGGAATTACACATAAAAAAAATATTTATTTTACAATCCCTGAAACGAAATTTTATTTTTACCGTAAGTTTCTGACTAATCAATCCTATCCTATTTATGAGATTTTTAAACAGTTTAACTGAGGGACTAAAAGTAGCATTAAGGGCTCTTGCAATTAATAAAGTCCGTTCTGTATTAACCGCATTATGTATCATTATTGGAATTACTATGGTTACTGTAGTTGATTCAGTTACTACGGGTATGGACGAAAGTTTTGATAGTAGCATGGCTATGCTTGGTACTAATGTTGTTTATATAGAAAAATGGCCATGGGATGGTGATGATGATTGGTGGGTATATGCTGGAAGAAAAGAAATGGAACTTGAATATGTCTCTTTTTTGGAAGAAAAAAGTAAACTTGCTAGTGATGTAGCTGCTTCAGCAAATAGAAATGTTTCAATTCGTTATAAGGATAAAAATGCAGACAATGTTGGGATTAGTGGAGCTACTTCAAACTACCTCAACATTCAAGGTTTGAATATTGAAAGAGGAAGAATGTTTACGGAAGAAGAAGCCCGATCATCTGTAAAAGTTGCAGTTATTGGGCAATCATTACTCGAAGCCTTATTTGAAGAAGCAGATCCTCTTGGAAAACAAATTAGGCTAGGTGGACAAAGGTTTACAGTAATTGGAGTATTAGAAAAGCAGGGTAGTTTTCTTGGGCTTGGAGATTCAGATAACAGAGTAATTGTACCTATAAAGTCATACGGACAAATATATGGTTTGCGTTGGGGGATTCAAATCGGGGTTAAATTTCCAAATGATCAAGCAGCTGCAGATGGAGAGTATGAAATCGAAGGACTAATGCGACAAGCTCGAAATATTGATGCCGCTGAGGAAAATGATTTTGCTATCAATAAACCGCAAGCATTTGAAGAACAGCTATCATCATTTAAGAACGGTTTATATATGGGAGGCTTTCTACTTGTTGGTCTTTCACTTTTAATTGGTGGCATAGGGATTATGAATATCATGTTTGTTTCGGTTAGAGAGCGAACAAAAGAAATTGGTATTAGAAAAGCAGTAGGAGCAAAATCTTGGGAAATACTAACACAATTTCTAATCGAAGCAGTTATGATCTGTATGATTGGTGGGCTTATTGGGGTTGCTCTTGCAGGAGGCATCACAATTGCTATCGATCAGGTTTTTACTGCAAGGATGAATATGAGCGTTGTCTTTGTTGCTTTTACAATTTGTACACTTGTAGGAGTAATTTTTGGGTTTATTCCTGCTTACAAAGCAGCAAAATCAGATCCTATTGAATCTTTGAGGTTTGAATAATGCATATTTTTGAAACAGTAAATCAAGCAACCGATTCATTAAAATCGAATAAAACTCGATCTTTATTAACATTGTTAGCCTTAGTAATTGGAGTATTCTCAGTAATTGTTTCAACAACTGCGGTTGCCGTGCTGGATAATTTCTTTACTAATACAATGAGTATTCTTGGAAGTGATGTAATCACATTACAAAAGAATCCCGCAGTGCAGATGGGACCAAGAGATGCAAGCCAAAGAAATCGTAAAGACATCCAGTTTGATGATTCTGAAGAACTTGAAGAGAGAGTAAACATTGCAGTAGGAACATCACCAATAACATCGTTTAGTTTTACTAAGGTATCCTATGGTGATTTAGAAACAGATCCTGATGTAAGGGTAAGAGGAAGTAATAGTGAATACTTAGAAAATAATGCATTTACGCTTGGTGAGGGTCGCAATATTACCCCTGAAGATGTACAGTATAAAAGAAACGTTGTAGTTCTAGGGAAAGATGTTCAATTAGAACTTTTCCCCAATGAATATCCGCTTGGTAAAACTGTTCGAATTGATGGAAACCCATATCAAGTTGTTGGACTATTAGACAAAAAAGGTCAGATTTTCGGTAATTCTTTCGATAACATTGTACTAATTCCTTATACGACTGGTATAAATAATTATGGAGGAGGGAATAGAGGTATTGGGATTCAACTTAGGGCACCCGAAATTTCTAAAATTGAAGAAACAATTGAAGAGGTTACAGGCATAATGAGAGTAATTCGGGGAGTTAATCCTATTGATGAAAATGATTTTGAGATTATCACCAACGATTCCCTTACAGGTACATTCGATGTATTCACTGGGATTCTTTACTTCGCTGGTTTTGGAATTGGGTTTATTACTCTTTTTGGTGCTGGTATCGGTGTTATGAATATTATGTTGGTTTCAGTTACTGAAAGAACAAGAGAAATTGGGATAAGAAAATCAGTTGGAGCAACTCGTAAGGCAATAGTAAACCAGTTTTTGATGGAGGCGGTGTTTGTATGCCAAATAGGAGGTTTAATTGGGTTGATATTTGGCGTAGCTGCAGGAAACTATGTGGCAGTTTTAATTGATACTGAACCTGTCATACCTTTGTGGTCAGTGTTTGGTAGCTTTTTTGGAATGACTATTATAGGATTATTATTTGGTGTATATCCAGCTTTTAAAGCTGCAAAATTAGATCCAATTGAAAGTTTGCGTTACGAATAAGAAATTGGTGCGGAACGAATTGCCGTTTCTTGTATATTATATAGATAAGAATAACATCAACAGGGCAAACTATGAACGAAGAAATTATCCAAAATCTAAACGAACGTTTAGATCGAGCTATAGATAAAGGAAAAGATATTTTAGCAGATGAGGATTTTCAAAAACGCGTTGAAGAGGTTAAAACGCAAGCTGAAGATTCGATTCGAGCACATCCACTACTAAGTGTTGCAGCTGGTTTAGCTGTAGGTTTTATAATTGCTCGACTTTTTAGATCAGACGATTAATGGATCAATTAGGCACCAGATTAAAGCAACTTAGCTCTGAACTAAGAGAATACATAGAAACTAGAATAGATTTATTGGTTCTAAATGTAAGTGATCAGATTACAAGTTGGATTAGTTTGTCCATCCAAAAAATAATTGGGTTTACAATAATCGGAACGGGAATATTCTTTGGGATGATAGCTTTAGCAATTTATATCGGAGATATATTACAGAATGAAGCTCTAGGATATTTAGTAGTTGCTTTCCCATTAATGCTTATAGGCTTGATCTTTGTAATGTCAAAACCATTCGGAATTGCAACTTCTATACAGAAACAGTTAATGGCTGGGGTTCTTGAATCTCTAGAGGACGAAGCGCGAAATAAAAAAATAGAGTTGTTAGAATCAAAAGAGCTTAAAGAAGGGAAAGAAAATGAGTAAGGCTCAAAATAAAATCACAGAAAAAAAACAACAGTTGGAATCTAATTTGGCTCGAATTCAAGAGGGCTTAGATCAATCCATTGACAATGTAAAAGGTGGTATGGTTGAATCCTTATCACCAAAAGAAGTAGTTAAAAAATACCCTTTACCAGTACTTGGAGTCGCATTACTTTTAGGTTTTTTACTAGGTTCAAAGGGAGGCTCAACAAAAAAGAGCTCCTCATCAACGAGTAGTACTTTTGTAGATTCAATAGGGAAATCCCTGAAAAAAAGGATTGTCCAAAAAGCTATAGATTCAGCGCTCGATTTCATTGATGAGAAGTTAAAAGAACCAAAAGAAGAGTAAGCTCGTCTTAAAACTTTTACCATTTAAGTAAAAGGTTATAAAAATCGTAAATCATAGAAAATTATGTAACTAATTTACTAGTTCATCGTGGAAGAACACCGTCAACAAAAAAGAAAATCAGACATGAAAAAAATCATCTCATTAGTGCTACTGGCTATTCTAACCTATTCCAGTTCTGCATTAGGGCAAACCGTTCAAAAAATTACTCTTCAGGAAGCAATTAATATTGCACTCGAAAATAATTATCTGCTTAAACAGGCCGAAAATAACCTCGATTTAGCAAACAAGAATATCATAAGTGAATACGCAGACTTTCTTCCATCCTTATCATCAAGCTTTAGTGGTTCCTCAGGGGAAGGTAGAACACAAATAGAGGTGGGAGATCAAATTCGATCAATTAATGTTGTATCAAATTCTCTTAGAGGGGGAGTCTCGGGTTCAATAACAATTTTTAATGGATTTAATAACATCCTAACTCTTCGAACTAGTAAGACGACTAAGCTATCAAGAGAAGAAAGCTTACAACGAGCGAAAGAAAATGTAATGTTTAATACGGCAACTCGATTTCTTCAAGTGCTTTTAGACGTTCAACTGTTAGAAATTGCAAAGGAAAATTTAGTAACCTCTCAAAAACAACTAGAACAGGTTCAAGCTCAAGTTGAAGTAGGTTCAAGACCGTCAGTAGATTTATACAATCAAGAAGCTCAAGTTGCAAATGATGAGCTAAGCGTCACGCAAAGAGAAAATAGCCTAAAATTGAATAAGCTTTTATTGATAAGGCAATTACAGATTGATCCAGTTAAAGATTATGAATTTGTAAACCCGATTTCAGACATAGAAAATGTCAGTATCTCTTTTGTTGATTATAATCTTCAATCTCTTATTGATGAAGCTTTATTAGGAAGGTCTGATATTAAAAGTGAAGAGCTAGATATTGAAGGGCTTAAGTATCAGTTGTTACTAACTAAAGCTAGATTAATTCCAACTCTAAGTGCAGATTTCGGAATAAGTAGTAGTTATGCTGATCAAAGACGATTTAATGGCGAACCAGTTAGCTTCGGTGATCAATTTTGGGATAGAGAAGTAGGTAAATCTGTTGGTTTTTCGCTTAACTTTCCTCTTTTCAATAATTGGAATAGAATAAGTAACATACAAAGTGCTCAAGTAAATTTGAAGAACGCTCAATTATCATTAGAAAATTCTGAACTTCAAGTGAGACAAGAAGTAACACAAGCCTTTAATGATTATACATCATACAAAAAGCAGCTTCAGGCGTCAGAAAAATCAAAAATAGCTTCAGAAAAGGCTTTTGAAACTCAGCAGGAACGCTATAATGTCGGAGCAAGTACTTTGATTGAATTAAGTCAAGCTCAAGCAAACTATGTTAGTGCACAATCAAATTTCACACAAGCTCAGTACAATTTGATTTTTCAAGAAAAACTTCTGGATTTCTACTTAGGTAAGCTCAGTGGCGAAACAATAGAATTTTAATAAAAAGGTTAAGGCTAGTAAGGTAAGTACATGGCACAAAAAAAATCATCTTCAAAAAAAACATTATTCTGGATATCTGGGATTATCGTAATTACTCTAATTGTTGGGGTTGTTCTTAAAGTTACAGGTGTAATTGGTGGTGAGCAGGTTGGAACTTCAGTTGAAACGGCTACTGCAAAACTTAAGACAATTACACAAGTAGTCTCTGCATCAGGGAAAATACAACCTGAAGTTGAGGTTATAATTCGTCCAGATGTATCAGGAGAGATTATTAATCTAGCCGTTAAAGAAGGCGATTTTGTTCGAAGAGGGGATTTATTAGTAAGAATTAAACCAGATATCTACCAAGCACAAATTGATAATTTAAATGCAGCACTTCTTACTCAAAAAGCAAGATTAGAGCAAGCCAAAGCAACTTTAATTCAATCTGAAGCAGCTCATAAAAGAGATAAAGAACTTTTTGATAAGAAGGTGATTTCTGAAATGGATTACATTCAAACCAAATCTAATTGGGATTCTCAAAAAGCAAGTCTCAAAGCTGCAGAGTATCAAATTCAGAGTGCAGAAGCACAACTTCGTCAGGCTCAGGAAGAGCTCGAACAAACGGTAATTAGAGCGCCTCAAGATGGAACGGTTACTGGATTGGCAGTAGAGGAAGGAGAACGTGTTTTAGGAAACTCTCAAATGGCTGGTACAGAAATGATGAGGGTTTCGTTGCTCGACAGAATGGAAGTTCTTGTTGAAGTAAATGAGAATGACATTGTAAATGTATCAATGACGGACACTACCCGAATTGAAGTAGATGCTTACCCAGAGCGTAAATTTAATGGAATTGTAACTGAGATAGCTAACTCAGCACGTATAACTGGAGCTGGATCCAATGAACAGGTTACTAATTATCAAGTTAAAGTTAGAATAGTTACTCCTCATAATCCTGGTCTATCTGGTGACGAACTAGTAAAAACTGATTTACCAGAAAACCCTGCTAATGCGTTTGTTCCTAATTTTAAACCAGGAATGTCTGCTACCGTTGATATTGAAACACAAACGGCTACTAATGTAGTATCTGTGCCCATTCAGGCTGTAACAGTTAGAGATTTTGCAGCTGATAAACCAAATAATGCTACTTCTGAAAACAACGATGATGTAAAAGTTGAAGCGGTTTCGTCTACAGATGATGATTTTATTATAAAAAAAGAAGACTATAGAAAAGTAGTCTTTAAAGTAGTTGATGGTATTGCGTTACGTATGCCCGTAGAAACAGGAATAAGTGACAATACTCACATTCAAATTACAAGTGGCATAGAAGTAGGAGACGAGATAGTTATTGGTAGCTATCGTATACTTTCTAGAACGCTTAAAAAAGATGATAAAGTTACTGTAGCAAATAATAAAGACGAAGAGAACAATTAATACTTTAGGGCAATTCAATGAGTGATAAAAAACCAGTTATTCAGATAACAGATCTAACCAGAACGTACCAAATGGGTGAAACATTGGTTCGTGCCTTAGCTGGTGTCACCTTTGATGTAAAAGAGAACGAGTATATTGCTATAATGGGCCCTTCGGGTTCAGGAAAGTCCACATTAATGAATATGATTGGATGTCTTGATACACCAAGTTCGGGAGAATACATCCTAAATGGCAATCAAGTAAGCCAAATGGATGATGCAGAACTTGCAGAAGTTCGTAATCGTGAAATTGGATTTGTCTTTCAAACGTTTAATCTACTTCCAAGAACAAGTTGCTTGGCAAATGTAGAGCTACCGCTGATTTATGCAGGAATGAAGTCTTCTGAAAGGAAAGAAAGAGCTGCTGAAGTATTAGATAAAGTAGGCTTGGGAGATCGAATGGACCATAAACCCAACGAGCTTTCTGGTGGACAAAGACAGCGTGTTGCTATTGCTCGTGCATTGGTTAATAATCCTTCAATTTTGTTAGCTGATGAGCCAACTGGAAATTTAGATTCAAAAACTGGCGATGAGATTATGTTACTTTTTGAAGAACTTTATCGTCAAGGAAATACAATTATATTGGTAACTCACGAAGATGAGATTTCAAGATACTCAAGAAGGGTTGTAAGACTTAGGGATGGACTTATTGAATCTGATACTCCTATTGAAAACCCAACTTTAGCTAAGAAAGAAGTAGTTTAGTGTAGACAAAAGTTATACAATAAAAAAAGGCGCTCAATTGAGCGCCTTTTTTTATTGTAAATCAATTTTGGTCAGGTGAATTATCTGAAAGTAATACCAAAACCAGCGTTAAATGAAGAGTAAGTTGAAGCTGTATAGTTAGCAAAAATCTTTAATACAGCTAGTTTAAACTGAACACCAGCAAAAGCTCTTAGGTTGTTATCTCCACCAATGGAAATATCAATTGGATCTACAATAGCTTCAATTTTCTTTTCTCTTGTTTCTGTAGTTCCATTATAATCATCGTTAACAGAAGTTATTGGAAAAGAGCCAGGAGTCGCAATTGAAGTCTCTGAGGTTTCGAAACCTAATCCAACATAACCTGAAATAAATGGAAGCGTTTTACCTACAATAACATTTGCTGTAAATGCATTTGCTTCAAAGTCCAGACTTTGATCATCCCAAGTACTTGGATCATAATCATTCTTGATATTAGAACCTGATTCAGGGTTCACATCAAAAGGAGTAGTTAAAGTTAATTGTGTGAAACCCATTTGAAGGGATAAATCAATTGGCAATAATTTTCCTCCAGGAATCCATTGGTTCAAACCGTGCTTAACTCCTAGACCAAATAAAGCAACATTTCCAAAATCATCTCCAAGGCTAGTTTCAGGAATAAATCGTAATGTAATATCAGTACTTTTTATTAAACCTAAGGACGCCTGAACCATAGGAGCTGGAACATATTCAAATCCAATACCAGCAGGTGCTCCAAATTCAGTTAAAAGAATTCTCTCATCTGGAGTAGTAGGGTTAAGATCATGATCAAAAGGATCACTATAAACTTCAAAAACTGTATTGGTATTATCTACCCCATTTACAGTTGGAGTAACTGCAGAAGTACCACTTTTTAATTCAAGTCTATTAAAACCAAGATCATTTACGTTAAAAGATAACCCTGAAGTTGGAACTATTGCAGCTCCCACATTTAAACTTAAATCAAAACCGAGTTTTTTGTGAGTACCAGCAGAAGTAAACCAGCCTGTATTCATACTTGCGCCAAATCCTTTCCCAAATGGATCTAAATAACTTTTCAAAAGTAAATTAGCATCATCAGCACCTGATTTTAGAATCTCTCCTGCGTCTCCAAGCTGAGCTTGTACTGGGTTTGAAAATGTTAGAGCTCCTAAGAATAGGGCTGCTGTTGAATATTTTAGTAAAATTTTCTTCATATTTTTTCTCCGTTTACCTGTTTAGGTTTATTTACCCAATATTAGTAATAAAAAATGGAAAACTAATACCCAATTTGAGGTATTTAATTAATTGTTTGTAACGACTCAAGTATCTTAATGTATGAGTCATACCTACCTGCATCAATTTTTCCTTGCTCAAATGCTTCCATTACGCCACAACTAGGTTCATGTAAATGGGTACAGGTATTAAATTTACATTCTCTTCTGGGTTCTAACATTTCAGGGAAATACAAAGAAAGTTCCCAAGGTTCAATATTAAACAAACCGAATTCCCGAATTCCAGGTGTATCTGCGAGAAAACCACCATTAGATAATTTAATTAACTTTGCAAAAGTAGTTGTGTGCTTACCTTTATTTGAGAATGAAGAAATCTCGCCTACTTTCTCGGAAAAATTGGGATCGATGGTATTCAATAAACTAGTCTTCCCAACTCCAGAAGGACCAATAAATACGGAAGTTTTATCTGAAAGCTCTTCATTTAGAGTTTTAAGTGAATTTGGTTCAGTAGCAGAAGTTGAAAAGAATTTATAGCCAAATCCCTCATATAGATTTTTCAATTCCTCCACAAAGGCTTCACCGTTTTCAGACACTAAATCCATTTTATTTACGATTATACCTGCAGGGACCTCATATGCCTCACAAGTCACCAAAAACCGATCAATAAAACCTTCTTTTAACTTTGGCTGTTTAATGGATTGAACCACAAAGGCAATGTCGAGATTGGAAACGAGGATTTGCTCCCCTCTACGTCCATGTGTAGCCTGCCTTGTGATGTAATTGTCACGTTGATGGATTTTTTCAATGTTACCACTCCCATCTTTTCCAACAGTAATATCAACCCAATCGCCGACTGCAATAGGGTTTGTAACTTCTTTACCCTCCAATCGGAAACGTCCAGGTAATCGACTTTGAACAATTTCGTTGCCTAAATCAACTTTATACCAACTTCCTGTAGATTGAATGATTCTTCCTTTTTGCATCCCTGAAAATACGGAAGAGTAGTAGATAGACAAGCAATATTTTTGAAATATAAATTTTGTAGAGGATTACAAAGTTCTTGTTTATTAATATCATTCCACTAATT
>TARA_R110000868_G_scaffold326453_1_pt1 | contig 61061 bp, 56 predicted proteins | sample TARA_R110000868 | Tara Oceans TARA_R110000868 (sample SAMEA4397489) | marine metagenome | biome: Polar Biome; feature: [SRF] surface water layer (ENVO:00010504); material: water (ENVO:00002006), including particulate matter (ENVO:01000060) such as... | depth 5 m | reverse complement strand
ATTAATTTATTTAACCTATTTTTGTTCTCGGACGACAGTAATTTTAAATAGTAAAAAAAACCTTGTAAATTAATTTTGTAATTATATTTTTATTAAATTAGTTTAAAGTTAACGGTGTTCTTATGCTATTTAGATATTTTCAATTGTCGGTTTTGCTATCCATTGGTTTGGTTTCTTGTAACAGTACAGAGAATCAAAGCAAAGCCCTTAAAGAAATGGAATTTGTAAAGGTGGATTCCTTGGTTTTTGACGAATTGCAAATATTAAATGTGCTGGACTATCACAGGGAGCAAGATGTTTACTTAATGGTTACCAAAGGTGTTGAGGGCAGGTATTTTATCATAAACAGCCAAGGGGAAGTACTTGCTGAAGAACTTTTAAGTGAAGGCCCCAATGCATTTGGGATGGTTTTGCATCGGGCCGGCTTTGTGGGGGATGAAATAATGTTTGTGAGTGATCAGGAAATCTTTGTATATGATTTAGATTTACAGCAACTCAGGAAATTCCCCTTCGAGCAACATACCATGGTAAGGATGATTCATACTCCATTGGATAATTTTCACCAATTTAGTATAAACAATGTTGCCTATGGTATTGCCAATTTGAGTGATCGAAGATTGGATAAATTTCCCATGAATTATTTTGATACGTTAAACTATTTTCATTTAGTAAATCCAAAGGATGGGACTGTAATAAAAGGTGGGAAAATAGATGAAAGCAGTATTTTTAAACAGAATTATTTTTATCCTGGTAAGCACAAGCCTATTTATTTTTCAGATTTGAATTCCAAAGTAATGTCATTAATCTTACCGGCAGATTCTATTTTATTTCAATATGATCAAAACCTGAACTTGGTCAATAAAATCAAACTGGAACGAGAGGAACCTGATCAACTTGCCAAGGTTCCCATGGAAATGGCGATCGAAATGAATTTGGTGCGATCGGCCTTGATTTTGCTCTAGGAGGTGGTTTTACGCATATTGTTGGACAAGGAGATGCATTTATTGTTGAATATAAAGCAGGATTAGCTCCTGAAGACAATATTGAAACTGACGATTACAAAGAAAGAATGGCTCTAATGGAAACTAGAAAAATCTATTATTACCCCATAGAAGATGGCATTCTAATTGGCCTCCCTGTCCTCTGGGATAAGCCGGGAAACCTCAAACTGGGCTTAGGAAAAAATCGTTATTTACATTATGCTGATCAGGCTGACATTCATGAAGAAGAAAAAGAATACCAATGTTATTATATTTATGAGTTAAGGCCTGTTGAAGAGGAGGATTGATTTGGTGATGGGGGGATCAGTGATGTAGTGATGTAGTGATGGGGTGATCTGTGATGTTGTGATGGGTTGAGTTAGTGATATTGTAGAAGGTGGATAGACTTTGGAATCGTGGTGTATTAATAGCCAAATGCTTAAGCTTTCCAAAGAAAATGATATTCCTTTCTTGAATTTAGAGCCATGGTTTCATTTTCTGCAACAATGCTAACAAATTTTAGTACCAATTAAAACCTTGTTTTTGGTGGAAGGAGACTTTCATTATAAGTTCCCTCATAATAAAAAAGGCTGAATGTGTGGTGTAATTATAGTCAAGGAAGTCAGGTGTTGGTATGCACTGATAGACACATACTGCTTCCGGCGGTATTGTCGACTATTTCTGCAACAATGCTGACAAAATCATTACGTATTATTTCTACCAAAAACGTACAGGAAGTTACTAAAACTCCCCAAACCCCCAGGGGTAACATTTTTGTAGCCAAGGGTGACAACCCTTGGATAATGCATGAGGAGTCCATCTGATTTTGGCGGTATTGTTGCTGTTTTTTGCAACAATGCTGACAAAATCATTACGTCACTCTAATTTTTATGGTATGGGTACAATCAAGATAAGGAATTAGGAAATCCATTTGCCTTCTACAGGCTGATTTATAAAAATCATACATATATTTGTAGGTGCATGTCGCTACGACTTGCCTTGATTCATACAAATTCTTTTAATAAATGAGTGCATCCCTAAGTGCCCGACCGGCCAGTTTTTCTCGCGTTACCATCACTGAACTTATGATACCCTCTTATGCCAACTTTGGAGGAAAAATTCATGGAGGCATTTTACTTTCTATGATGGATAAGGTGGCCTATACTGCTGCCACCAAACATAGCGGCGCTTATTGTGTCACGGTTTCAGTGGATACCGTCGATTTTCTACAGCCAGTAGAAGTAGGTGAGCTGGTTTCTTTGAAAGCCTCAGTAAATCACGTAGGCAATAGTTCTATGATTATTGGGATAAAGGTGATTTCTGAAAATGTAAAAACAGGGGTAGTAAAACATACCAATACCTGTTACTTTACCATGGTGGCCAAAGGAGAGGACGACAAGCCCACACCTGTACCACCATTATTATTGGAAACTCGTACCGATGTCAGGCGATTTGTAGAAGCTATAAAAAGGAAAAAGTACAAAAGTGAATACGGAGCAATTCTTAAAGAATTAAAACGAACTTGGGATCAGGAAGCTATCTCCACAATGCTACAGGGTCAGCGCTGTGAAGTTTCATTGGATATTAAATAATCCTAATCCTCTTTTTCGAAAAGAAGAAAATGTTGGATGTTTAAAAATTGCCCATTGGTAGTCAATTTAAACCCATTGGCTTCCAATTCTTTCTTTACCTGCTCAACGGTCATTTTATGCAATGGCTTTATGGCTACTTTTGGATCCTCGCCACGGTATTCAATAAGCAATAACTTACCCGTTGGATTTAAGGATTTCTTGATGTTTAAAAGCATCTCTTTGGGAAAAGCCAACTCATGGTAAACATCCACCATTATTACTAAATCCAGTGTGTTTTCAGGTAGGTTTGGACTTTTCTCTGTTCCCAAAACGGGGATTACATTGTCTACTTTTTGTTTTTCCGCTTTATTTTTGATGTAGTTAAGTGCCTCTTTTTGAATGTCTACAGCATATACCTTACCTTTTGGTACCTTATCAGCAATACGAAAAGTATAAAAGCCTGAGCCGGCCCCCACATCTGCTACTTTACTGTTCTCATTAATAGGTAGCTTAGAAATGGTCAGCTTAGTGTTTTCTTCTTCCTCACGGCTGTCTCTTTCCAGCCAAGCTACCCCATGAAAACTCATAAGCTGAGCAATTTCCCTTCCTCTATATATTTTACCAATTCCATCTCTCGAGGGCTCTTTGTGGGAATAGTCATTTTCAGTTTGTGCAGTTACTTCTCCGAATAGGCAAAGGGAGAAAAAGGACAAAACAATTAGTAGGTATCTCATGCTTTTAACAAGGCTATTGATGATTGTTTGTTTAATTTAACCATAAATACGCGAAAGCCACCCAGAAATTTGGCAAAAATTAACCTAGTAGTCATGATTCCAAAGGAGAAAGAAAATATGGAAAGAGCAAATGGGGGAGCAAAAACTGTAAAGGCATATATTGAAAAAGGGGTAAAAGAAGGTTTTGAGAGGAGATTTGAAGAAGTAAAATTGTGGTATGCAATGAAGCGTAAAGTGGGAGAATTTTAAACAAGGTGAATGTATGACGTAAAAGCTCTTTTGGATGTTATTTATTGTTAAATTTATGCATAATTACCTCTGTTAAAGGAGTTTTATAGAAGGGTATCCAAACTTAATGTTTAATTTAACGTTTGATAAAGTTAAAATAGCATCTATCAATTATAGCCATGAATAAAATTGTACTCATTTTAGGATTAGTTTTTTCTTCATCATTTGCATTTGGTCAGGCATTGATTATACCACGTTCAATTCCAAATAAACTGGATATACCTAATAATCTGCCCAATAACACCATTGACTTTGAGTCATCACTTGGCCATATAGTTTCACCACTTGAATCAAATATTAGTGAAGAAAATGGTAAAACCTTAGTGGAAGAATCAAATATGGCCATTATAGACTTATCAAAAAATTTCTCCTCCAATATGCAAGTGAAAGAATTCTCTAATGATTTTCACTCAAACATGCCTATAGTAGGAGAGGAGCCTAAGGAAGATGCAATTACTTTGGATGGTTCAAAGAAATAGGTTCCCCAAAAATTAACTAGCTACCGTTTAATATTTAAAATTCAACCAGTGATTTGGTTTGTTCTCCTTTATCCAATTATGTATTTTATTTTTATATATAGTTGATTGATTCATGCCTATCTGCCCGTTAATTTGGATGCATTGGATAAGAGAGTAGCAAACAATGGGGCAAAAAAAGTAGGGAAATTTTACAAAAATTCTTACTTTTATTACAAACCCAAATTCATATGTATCTTTCTAAAGTTTTTATTATTGCTGTATTGCTTTTTCCAGGTGTTGCTACCCATGTGCATGGGCAAGACATGGAAGATGGTAAAGCCATATTAGGCTTAGTAGCCAGTTACGCCAAAGCAAGGGAAAGTATAGATACTGTTATGCTTAGGTATATAGTTACGGAAGACATAGATCAATTGGTTTCAAATGGGGAATGGAGACATGGAGTGGAAGCTGCTGTCAAAGGAATGGCAGAAAGCTCTCGAAGTAATCCGGGTGATAGGGTTTTGAAGGTAGAAAGGGTACGTTATGTCAAAGAGGATGTGGCCATAGCTGATGCCCGCTATACGATCAAAAATGATGATGGAACAGAAAGGAAAATGTGGAGTTCCTTTATAACGGTGAAAAAGGGGAAACAATGGAAAATAGCAGCCATTAGAAATATGAAACCTGCTGAATAAGCATTAAAAAGTATTGTGTTTCTGTTAATGAATAAAGCTTAAAAAAGAAAAGCGACCAAAATTTGGTCGCTTTTCTTTTTTCAATGGGTAAGGTTACCCTTTTACTTCGTTCACCAATGCGATGGCTTTCTTAGCCAATTCGTGAATTTCAGTGTAATTTTTGTCTTGCAATAACTGTTTGCTGACCAATTTACTGCCCATTCCAACTGCACTTACTCCTGCTGTAAACCAAGCCTGTACATTGTCTTTGTCTAGAGACACACCACCGGTAGGCATGAAAATTAAATTTGGGAATAATGATTTGATTCCAGCCATAAATTTAGGTCCTAATATATCACCGGGGAACAATTTAATCATTTTAGCTCCAAGATTTTCGGCTCTGATAATCTCAGAAGGAGTCATGCATCCTGGGATCCAAATCATCCCATGCTTATCCGCTACTTCTACAACTTCTTCAACCAATCCAGGGCAAATGATAAAGTCAGCTCCTGCTTCCACATACGTTTCAGCCATCTGAGCATTTTTGATAGTACCAATTCCCAACAGTAGATCCTCCATTTCGCTATCCCTCAAAGCAACCATTTTCTTAAAGTTGTTCAAAGCAGCTTCTCCTCTATTGGTGTATTCTACCACTCTAATTCCTGCAGTGTAGAGGGCTTTCAAAACTTCAATACTTACGGTTTCATCTGCATTGAAATAAAGAGGAAGGATAGCCTGATCCGTTATTTTTTTTAATATGGTTTCGTTTTTACTCATCGTGATTAAATTTAAAGTAAATTACCTCGGGAAAATCCCGAGGTAATCATTGTTAAGGTGTTGATTTGTAATGGTATATGTATGATTGTCAGATTTTAACTTTAACAACCATTTTCTTGATACTCCCTTCTCCAATCATAGGTGAATGCACATCTTCAGGGTATAGAATTGCAAATTGGCCAGGCTCCATTCCAAAATACATTTCCGGAGAATCCACATAAAAAGACACATCCTTTTCAGGATTGTAATCGCCTTTTATTTCGGTGCATTTTTCTCTGGGTTTCCAACCTATGCTTTCTTTACCCTTAATACACACTTGAATGTCAATGTGCTTGTCATGGCATTCAAATTTCTGATTGGATTCAGCTTGAGTTTTTGCTTCTTTTTCAAATACAGCAGCAATCAAACCATCCCCATCAATTTCATATTTACCATCTTCCATATCATCCAAATTATTGGATAGAATAAAAGCAAAGGCTTTTTCAAACGATGGGTGCAGGCTGTAGTACCTGCTTGCATTGGATAAGGTATCAAGTATCATGAATTTTGCTTTAGCTATTACTATCGTTGAACCCTACCACTGGCATCACCACCCATTAAAACTTTTACCTCTGCAAGGGTTGCATGGTTCATGTCTCCAGGGAAAGTGTGCTTCAAGGCAGAAGCAGCAACAGCAAATTCAGTTGCGTCTTTCAGACCCATTTCTTGGATCAAGCCGTAGATTAATCCACTGGCAAAAGAATCTCCACCACCTACACGGTCAACGATTCTTACATCATATTTTTTTGAGTGGTAGAATTCGTTTCCATCATATACCAAAGCACTCCAACCATTGTCAGATGCACTGTAGCTTTCTCTTAAAGTAGAAGCGATGTATTTGAATCCAAATTTTTCTTTCATTTGTTTGAAGACATCTTTATAGCCTTCAAGGTTTAATTCACCTTTAGTAACATCAGTTTCTTTGCTATGAAAACCTAAAGTTGTTTCAGCATCTTCTTCGTTTCCAATACATACATCCACATATTGGCAAAGTCTGGTCATTACTTCTTTTGCTTTTTCCTTGCTCCATAATTTCTTACGGTAGTTCAAGTCAATGCTGGTAGTAACACCTTTTGCTTTAGCAGCTTTAAGCGCAGCCTCTGTCAAAGCAGCAGCTTTGTCACTTAGAGCAGGTGTGATACCTGTGGTATGGAACCAAACAGCACCATCAAATATTTTATCAAAATCAAATTCTGAAATTTCAGCTTCTGAAATGGCTGCATCAGCTCTGTCATATACTACCTGAGAGGCTCTCATAGAGGCACCTGTTTCAAGGAAATAGATTCCTAATCGTTTCCCACCTTTGGCAATATATTGTGTGTCCACACCATACCTGCGTAAATGATTGATGGCTGATTGGCCAATTGGATTGTCAGGCACCTTAGTCACGAAAGTTCCTTCCAGCCCATAATTGCAAAGGGCTCCAGCTACATTAGCTTCACCACCACCATAGGTTATGTCAAATGTATCAGTTTGTACAAAACGCTTAAAATCTGGGGTAGAAAGGCGAAGCATTACCTCACCAAGAGTAACTACTTTTTTGGACATGATTGTTGTATAAATTTTATGATTAAATGAAATTCTTGTAATTCAAAGCTACAAAGAAAAATTTAAAGGGCAATTTACATAAAAAAGCCCTTTTCAAGACAAGACTACTGCTTTATTTTGTAAAAACCAAATCTTTTACTTTCACAGCAAAGCATCTAATTAGCTATCAATCACATATATTTAGGGATATTTTTGACTATCAAAGTAGGGGAATGTTTGCAGGTATTGGGCCCGTTTACAAGGGTTGAATTCATGTGCAATAAAAATCTTTGATTTTGACCTTTCCCTATAGATAGCCTAGTTTTTCAACCCTTTATTTAGGTCCGCTTTGAATTGATTTCGTGCTTCTTTGAAATCAATATACGCTGTTAATTGCTTCAACGAGATCACATTATATTTGTGTCGCTTTAAAAATTCCAAATACCTATTGAACATTTTAGGAGGGGTATTGACCAAAGGATGTTCCAGATCCGGTACACCGTGAATGGTAAGGACCACAATATTTCCATTCTTTGCCTGCTTTAAGGCTTCCAATATTTCCTTTTCATTTTTTGAGTCAGTAGCCCAACTTGGGATTAAATAAGGATGATCTTCTAAAGGATTGTATGCTCTACTTCCTCCGGCTCTCGCAAATAAGTAATTTTTCTTGGCCAATACCTCGAGTACTGTTTCACTCATCGAATATCCCGGATAGGCAAATCCTAGGGGAGCTTTAATACCCAAAGTTTCGCATTTCTCCTCGATGTAGGTGATTTCTTCCAATATTTCTTCTTCAGTTAAATTCCCTACGGCTGCATGGTGGTGGGTATGATTGGCCACATCAAAACCCATCCTATCCAACTGTTGAATTTGTCGCCAATTCATATAAAGTGTACTGTCGTAAAAATTAGGAGGAAATTCACAAACGAAGAAAGTGCCACCAAAACCGTACTCTAACAATAGTGGTGCTACGGTGGAATAATGGCTGGCAACTCCATCATCAAAAGTCAAGACTACAGTTTTTTCCGGAATAGGTTTTTTCAAAATCTGTCCCATACCGGGCAAACTAGCCAAAAGTAGAACTGTGGACAAGAAAATCTTTAACATACCATTCTTAAATTAAGATTACTTTGGAGGAATTTGTAGAGGAGATTAAGAAGCCCTAAATTTCTTTTGTAAGCCTTGTAAAAAATTTCTTAAAACTTGATCTCTGCAAAGGCGGTATTGGTGTTGGTCCGGTTTTCTAAAAAATGCGCTTATTTCATGCTTACTCATGTCCCTGCCTGCCAAAGCCAAAATTTCAATAATGTCTTCAGTTTGGAGCTGAAGTGCGATTTTTATTTTTCTAATGATTTGGTTGTTGGTAAGTCTGCTTTCAGGAACAGGCTGAGAACCTTCTTTTTTACCCCTTTTGTAATTAATCAGGCCATTTAAAAAGACGGCCAACTTGAAATCACTAATAGGCTTGGCTTCCGGGTCGTCGTCTCTTTTTAACCAATCGCTTACTTCGGCTCTTGTCACTTCAAGTTCAGCAAGGCTAAAAATTTTAATCATCTGGTCATCTCCGAAATCGAAGGTGTACCTTAAACTTCTTATCACATCATTGTTCTGCATAGGGCATAAAGATAAACAATGGGGATGAAAAGGTTAAAATTTTCACTATGAAAAGATTTTTTATTTCAAAGAGGCTGAATAGCGGTGTTTATGACCTAGATTTTTTATCTTAAGCCTATGAAAACGGAAAGTTTTACTTTGATTACCGGAGCAAGTATGGGGATTGGTAGGGCCTTTGCAATGGCTTGTGCAAGCAAAGGCATGAACCTCATTTTGGTTGCCTTACCAGATAAGCTTTTGGAAGAGGTGAAAAATGACATTTTAGCCCTATATAACGTTAAAGTACACCTTTTTCCGATAGACCTTACAAAGGATGATGCCATTCCCAAATTGTTTTCTTTTTGTAAGGAAAGTAAATTTGCTATTCAGATGTTGATCAATAATGCCGGAATTGGTACCGGGGGTAAATTTGAAAATATTGACTTGGAAAAACAGCTTCAAATTATAGATCTGAATAATAAAGTATTGGTACGGATGTGCCATTATTTCCTGCCATTGCTACATAAGCAAACCTTTGCTTATATCTTAAATATGAGTAGCATGGAAGCCAATCTTCCTTTACCTTATAAAGCAGTGTATACAGGTAGCAAAAACTTTGTGTATGCCTTTTCTCTTGCACTGAGAGAGGAATTGAAAAGTGGGCCGGTAAAGGTTTCTGTGGTTTGCCCCGGACCGGTAGTAACCAACCTTGAAGGTTTACGCCGCATGGAAGCCCACGGTAGTAGGGCTAAATTGGTAGTATTGATGCCTGATGAAGTGGCCAAAATTGCTTTAGAAGGTTTAATAAGTGGTAAAACCATAATTGTTCCAGGTAAAGTCAATTGGTTATTGGTGAAAATATCACGGATTTTCCCAACATCCCTAAAAATGCGATTGCTTGAGCGTCTTTTTAGAGTATACAGTACTCATTGAACAATATTTCCAAAATAATCAGCAATTCCACATTGCTCACAACTTAAGGCCCAAAGCTGGTCAGCATCAGGACTGGAGTTGGCTTTCTTGGAACAGGGCTTTGGTTTGCATTTGTCCCAGTACTTGCCTGAAATACCTTTTACACTTTTATCTAAAGCCAAAAACACGGAGGTTGCTGCACCCTTGGCAGGTGTCTTTCCGGTAAGTCTTCTTAGTTTCCACATTAAACCATGAAAAGAAAAGGTGTGTTTTAAGCCTATATCAGTTTTTACCAAACCTGGCTGAACTGCATAAATGGATAATTTTTTATTTGGTTTAAGCTTTTCAAAAGACTTAGTGAAAAGTACGTTGGCCAATTTAGACTGTGCATAAGCGCGCAAGCCATGGTAATTGTTTGTTAAATTTACATCCTCAAAATGAATTTTCCCATGAAAATGAGAGTCGGAACTCACTGTGATAATTCGGGGATCTTTGGCTTTTGACAGGGAGGGTAGTAGTAAATGGGATAAAAGAAAGGGGGCAAGGTGATTGATAGCCCACTGTCTTTCAATTCCATCAGCTGTTAATTGCATATCAGAATACCAAATACCGGCATTGTTGATCAGCACATCTAATACCGGATATTTGGTAATTATATTTTTAGCCAGATTCCTAATTTCTGCTTGAGAACTTAAGTCGGCAATGGCATAATCTAGCTCAGCTTCAGCATGCCCTATTAGAATTTTTTCCATTGCCATTTTCGCTTTTTCTTCGGTTCTACAAACTAGAATCACTTTAAATCCTTTTGAAGAAAGGGCTTTGGCCGTTTCAAATCCTATGCCTGCATTGGCACCTGTGATTAAGCAAATTTTATTTTTCATCTAAATTTTATTAAACAGGTGTTTTCCTATTCCTATAACCAAGCATTAAGATAAGGCGATTCTAACCGTTGATAGCCAATACTTTATACCTATTTGAATTAAGTTTAAATTCACTGACCTTTATTTAGATTTTCTTTTGCTTCCTTAATTACTGGATAAAGATCGTATGTTGGGTAAAACTCTGTTGAGAAGGCACCCCACACACTTTGTTCTACAGCTATATTGAGATTTCGTAGTTCACTGGCAGGAATTTTCAGGGTGACCACTTGTCCGATTCCCATCATAACATACCAATTGATAACTCTTGCTGAAGCTGGAGGAAATTTTTCCAAAAATCCATTTTTGTTTCTGATCTCTCTTAGCTCTTCAATGTTTTTATCTTGGTGGTGCTTCATCATGATCGTAATCATAATGCTATCTGATGGGGTAGGAAGGGTATCGGTTTGTCCCTGACTAAAACCCGGCATCAACAGCAAGAGCAAACCAAGAAAAATGACCCATTTGAATTTTGTATTAAAGATCTCCATTTTTTGGTGTGATAGAAATTTGTTCATATAGGCCAATTTAGTTAAATACCATGGGAATACGAATTAAATAAATATGGAAATTGGTGCAAAATATTCCCTAAAAAGGCCATCAGGATGGTAACATCTGTTCCGGTATGACCTAATTATAGTAAACCAACTAAAATTGAATGGTTAATAGCTAATTCTATTTCAGTAGTAATGGCAATACTTATTATCATTAGCACTTTTTAAAAGTTCTTTTGGGATAATTCATATTTTAAAAATATCCCGTCATACTTGATTGTTCCATAGTTCGATGATTCATAAATGGTATCTACATTAAATGCATCCTCAATATGAAAAGTAATTTTATCGCAAACAAAAGATCCTGCATCGGTAATGATCGTCACATTTTTATCAATGACTTCATACTTCCCAACCTCATTGTTGTTAATACCTTCCCAGGTGGCTCCTATGGCAGGGTCATTTTTCCTGAAAATATTATTTAAAGGGTCATCTGTAGCTGTATTCATTTGGGAGATATTTTCTCCACAGGAAAACCATATATTTTCTATTGGTTCATCAATTAGATATGAATCAATCAATACCTTGAACTTCCCCGGTTCCAATGGTTCTGCTATCGTTACGGTCATCTCGGCATCGGCCATGAAAAATGATTCAAGTTGGTAAGTCCATTGATTTCCTTCTTCCATATAAGGGAAATTTTCATTTCCGCCACAAGCTCCTTCTTCAGGCTCATTATCATCTGAAATACAAGATAGGTTAAGGCTTGAAGTTAAAATAATTGCCAAAAATGGCATTCCAATAATGCTACTTTTAAAACGCATAATTAAAAGTTTTAAGTTAAAAATAGTCTAATAAAACTCAATATTAAAGATTTAATTTTCAATATTTATCGCCGGTTATAAAAAACAACGAAATAAGTTTTAAAACTATAGTCCATAGCCGTTAATGTTTTGACCAAATGCGATTAGGTCTAAGTTTCAGTATGACGTTTTCTTTAATTTAAAATACTCTGCGTAAATTATTAAAAAAGCATTTTTCTGACCTGTAGTTAGATTACTTGAAAGAGGGTCATTGTCTTATCTTTTGTTATTTTCCAAAAGATAAATAGGTAAGATTATTGAATCTTTCCATTTATTTTGGAAGGGTTAGTTATTATTAAGGTGAAATTGTTCAAGAGCATTTATTACAAACGCCTTGATAAACCATACTAACACTTAATGCATTAAAACCGGCAGGAATACTGGCCGCAGGGATTTTGGATTGTGTGAGGCAATAAGTCTCGTTGCATTTGATGCAATGGAAATGGGTATGTTGATCTTTTGGCTCGCATGCGCAACCTTCTTCACATAGGGCGTATTTTACTGCTCCTGTTCCATCTTCTATGCTGTGAATTAGTTTTTTCTTTTCAAAAGTCTTTAGGGTTCGGTATAAGGTGGCTTTGTCTGCCCGATCAAATTTGCTTTCAAGATCATTTAGACTTATTGCTACATTGGAATCCACCAATTTTTTTAATACCAATAACCTCATGGTAGTTGGTTTGATGCTTTTTTCTTCAAGTTTTACTTCCAATTCAGGTCCCATAAGTATTTTAGCTTTTGGTGGCCACCGATCTGGCAATACCCAATTTATTAAAGTTGATCTCTTAAAAAATAGTTCCCTTTAGTAACCCTGTATTTTACCCGTTTTTATTAGAATGGATTATTCATTTAAATTATAAAATTCCTTTATAACCTATCCTCCTTAAATTAGACAATTAATAAGGATTTATTCTTAAATTCAATTTTTAATTCCTAAGGAACCAATTCATTGGAAACCTTACCTAAGGCAACCGCTCCTTGGCAGTTAAGTAAATCAAAATTCTATGAAAGTTACATTTAAAAATCAAATAGAAACCCTAGAAGAATTAAGAGGTGTGATGGGGTTTCCAAGGGAATTGGTGCAAAAAAAATCCATCAATTTTATTGATGAACATTGCAAAAGCTTTATTGGCAAATCGCCCATGTTATTTATTAGTACAGCCAATAAGGAAGGCAGTTGTGATGTTTCTCCCAGAGGGGATCCTGCCGGTTTTGTTGATGTATTGGATGAGCAATACCTAGTTATTCCTGAAAGGCCCGGCAACAAGCGTTGTGATTCTTTGGTAAATATTCTTTCCAATCCCCAAGTTGGCTTGATATTTATCATTCCCGGTTTAAAAGAAACATTGCGGATCAATGGCAAAGCCATCCTAATCCGTGACAAAGACCTATTGCAAAAGTATCAAGTAAATGGCAAAAACCCGGAAATTGGAATTATTGTAGAAGTCGAAGAATGTTTCATTCACTGTGCCAAAGCATTTTTACGTTCAAAATTGTGGGAACCTGAGGCTTGGCCGGATAAAGAGCAATTTCCATTGGTGGCGAAGGTTTTGGCTGACCATATCAATAGCTCCAATTTTTCTAAAGAGGAAATTCAAAATGTGTTGGAAGAAAGCTACAAAAAAAGATTGTATTAATTAAAAGCTTGCTATTTACAATAAGTCGATGCAAGGGTGTAATTGATATTATTAATAAGATTGTTATAATTCATGAAAAGAAGGAAATTTTTAAATAAGATCGGTACAAGCACATTACTAGCCGGTCTTCCATTTACCTCACTGTCTTTTAAAGCAAATGCCACGAATGAGGCAGAAAATCAAAAATTGCGATTTGGTTTGGTGGCAGATGTTCACAAAGATTTAATTCCTGATGCGAACCAGCGCTTAGAAAAATTTATAGATAAATCTATAAACAGTGAGCTTGATATGGTTATTCAGTTGGGAGACTTTTGCATGGCTGATCATAAAAACAAGGATTTTATGAACATATGGGAAACCTTTAAAGGTCCCAAATATCATGTTTTAGGGAATCATGACATGGATCGAAATTCGAAAGAAGAAATGTTGGATTTCTGGGGCATGCCTAAGACCTATTATTCTTATGATGTAAAAGGAATTCACTTTATAGTTTTAGACGCCAATTTCTTATTCCAAGATGGGAAATTCATCGATTACAAAAATGCCAATTTTTATGTTGACAGTTCTATGCGAACATTCATTGATAATGAACAGATTGAATGGTTTGAGGCCGAGCTAAAAGCCACAAAACTGCCAACCATTGTACTCTCTCATCAAAGTCTGTGGCACCATCAATGGGGCATAAACAACCGTTTGCGTCTACAGGAAATTATGGAAGCTCAAGCTGACAAGATCATCTGTTGTTTCAATGGGCATAACCATATTGATTTTCATCGTCATCTCAATGGCATAGATTATATTGAAATTAACAGTATGTCTTATCAGTGGATAGGAGAAAAATACACCAGTTTGGAGAGGTTTCCCAAGGAGCAGTACAAAAATTATCCCAATCTCCCTCATATTGCTGCCTATGAGCAACCGCTGTATGCCTTGGTGACAGTAGATCTTTCTGGAAAATTAGTTGTGGAAGGGGTAAGAAGTACTTGGATGAAACCTTCACCCTATGATTTAGGAATGCCCGAAGACCTGTATGGAAGTAAGGCCACACCAGAAATCTCAAATTATAAAATCAAATTCTAAGGCTCTAGGGAAGAGAATCATTTTTTTGGAGGTTCGAATGGGATTTCAGCGCGAAAAAGGTTTGCTATCGCCTTTTTCATATTTTGGTGTTATGCATTAAAAAATGATCAATGTTAGATAATAAATAAAAAGCTGACAAATCAAGACCCAAGGTCCTGATTTGTCAGCTTTTTATTACCTGGCGAATAAACTTAATTTTCGCATGCTCCAAGGTTTGTCAGCATCCTCTAAATTTTCTATTTTCAAGAATTTGACCTTCATATTGGTTGCCCAAGAAGTGGTTAAGGAGCCATTTTCACCGGTTCGCTCTGCTACTTCCGTCCATTGCCGGCCATCTTTAGAAATGGATACCTTGTATTTTCTAGGGTATTGATCATTTCCTGTTTCAAAGAATATTTCTGTCAGTGTGGCGGGCTGAGGTAGTTCTACCTGAAACCAACTGCCATTTTTTTGGTTACCATCCGTTTTCCATCCTTTAAAACCAAAAACATACGAAGGGTCTCGGGTGGAACCTACACCTTGTAATGAAGTACTGCTGGCACTTACTTTCCAATTGTCCTGAGGGGCTAGTACTTTAGGTATTTCAGCTATCAAGGCATCATATTGGTAGTTATCCTCTTTTTGGGAAGTATTTGCTCTAATTTGAGCCACATAATCCGGGTTAACAAAACTACCTGAATTACCAAAATCATTCCTTATATAGGAGGCAACTGCCGCAATGTATTGATCATCATTTGAACTCATGTCAATCATCACTCCCTCATATTCCTTACCTTCAATGGCACCGGTTAATCCATGAAGAAGTGTTTTTACTATGTATTCAGGGTGGCCTTGGACACGTGGTGAACCGGAGAAGGCCGGTGCAATCAATTGCCCTCCGGCTGCTCCTGTAGGTGTTCCTAAGCCTTTGACTCCATGACAAGTGGCACAGTAACTATCAAATATTGTTTTACCTTGATTAAACAATACAAGTTCCTCAGGTGAGTATTGAGTTTCCGCCATTTTTTTGGTTTCGGCTATTTTTTCTAGTAGTTGTTTAGTTACCAATTGTACACCCTTGGCAGGGTTTGTTGCCTCTAGTTTTTTTAACAAGTCTTCATGGTCTGTGATTTTCAAAATAAAGGCACTTTGAAGGGCCTGAATGACTACAGATGGATCAGTATCTTTTGTCAATTCTATATAAGATTTTTCGAGGCTTTTGTTTCCATATTTGTATAAGGTTTCTCCTGCTCTCAAGCCTTGGATTCGGATATTTGAACTTTTATCTGCGAGGAAACCCAAAACCAAATCTTTTTTCAGAAGGCCTAAACCTTCCAAAGTCCACAGCGCATGAATTCTAGCCAGTTCATTTTCTGAATTTTGAGCCATTTCCACCAAGTCTGACTCGACTGACTGATCTTGCCTGAGGATAAGGAGTTGTTGGGCTTTGTCTCTCCACCATCCATTGGGATGTTCCAAGTGCTTGACAAGGGCTGCTGCACTTTCCTCAAACATCCTTGGTTGGGTTTTGTCTCTTTCCATTCCCTCATAGGATACCCTCCAGATTCTACCGTTTTCAATTACATCATCCATTTGGTATTGAAGAATCTTTGTCCGTAGGTAACTCCCTTCCTGAGTCCAGTTTCCTTCTTGAATAATGCCGCGGTACATATCTACAATATACATGGTGCCATCAGGGGCAGTAGCCATATCTGTAGGTCTAAAATAAGGGTCAGTAGATTGTATAAACTCAGACTTTATGTCTAAGTACTGGTTTTGAATAGAAGTAATCCCTTCTTTTTTGTCGGAATACACCTGTCGCACAATCCTTCCCACAGGTTCTCCATAAAAATACTGGTTTACCAATTCTTTAGGCAACCTGTCACCTCTAAAGACATCATTTCCGGCAGCACCGGTAACATTATTTAATGAGCCATCCGGTTTTGTTTCTCTCATTCCCGGCTCAAAATCAGCTAATCTGACCAAGCTAAATGGTACCCTAAAATCTTTTTGGAATTGTTCTTCAACTGAATAATTCCCATAGACGATCGGAAAATTGAAATTTCTAGGAACCCCACCGGCACCATCCTGAAACCAAACTTGTCCATAGTTATCTTGGGTCACACCCCATTGGCCATAAGGATTTCCCGTGGGTTCTTGAATGATACCATCAGGTGTCCAACGGATTCTCTTAGAATTATAAGTACTGTACATCCAATTGTCCATGGCCCAAGTAAGGAAACTGGTTTGGTGTTCCACATTTCCTGACCTACCTAGGCCGGTGGCAAAGAGTTCCTTTTTGTCGGCCTTTCCATCATTGTCTGTATCTGTGTATTTGTATACGTTGTCTTCGTTTGACTCCATGGATAATATAGTGCCCGGCCCAAAGGGGACAACAAACCTTGGAAAAACCAAGCTGTCTAAAAAGACAACGCCATCTTCATAAAAGCCATCATTGTCTTTGTCTTCCCATCTTGAAATTCGACTGGTTGGTAACAATTCACCCACAGCATCGATGTCCTGCATATAACTTCTTAATTCAAGTACATACATTCTTCCATTGCCATCAAACTGAATGGCTGCAGGTTCTTTGATCAGGGGTTCTGTAAGGATTGGTGTCAACGAATAACCCGGCTGTAAAACAAAAGTCTTCTGTTCATCAGCCGCAGAAAGAGGATTCAGTGGAGCAATAGGACTTAGATCAATACCATTCCATCTTGGAGAAGTGAGGTCCGCAGATTCTGGTATCGCCACCTCGGGAAAAGGGGCTTCCATCCGTTTAGGATCCATTCTTTCTAAGGGTGAGATTTCGGTATAAGGTCTTTCTTGTTTGCAACTGGTTAGAAGTACCGCAGCAACCAATAGGTATTGGAATGATTTTCCGGAAAAGTGCATTCAATTTAATTTTGCTACACTTAATTAAAAGTGTAAAGGTTTTGATGATAAGCTCATTTAATCAAAGTGCCAATGGTTCAGACTAAAATTTAGAGGGACAAAGTATACTATTTTTTTAAATTTATAGATGATTAGAAAATAATTTTTCTTGGTTTTTTTCTTACTGGTAATTTTTTCCTTTAAATTATGCCAAATTAAGTGGATTAGAACAGTTTAAAAGCGTCATTGAAGGCTTCAGTATTCACCCTTGCAATCTATCGATTTACTTTAGAGCGTCCTGCATTCAACTTACTTAAATTTAAAAATGAACATTCTTATTAATTAGAAATGAAAAAACTCTTACCTATTGTTATTGCATTGGCATGTATGGTCTCGTGTGGCGAGAAGAACACCTTTTATTCAATGGAGGATTATCATTCGGTCAATAAGACGGACATACATATCCATATCACTGCAGACCGGGCTACCTTTGTGGAAAAAGCCAAAGCCGATAACTTTCACTTGGTAAATGTAGCCCTTGAGATAAATAAAGGCTGGGGTGATGTTTACTTTAAGTACAAGCATGGCAAGAACCAGCAAGAACTAAATCCGGAAACAGTTGATTTGGTTACGGCTTTTGCGGTCTCAGATTGGGATGACCCTGCTTGGGAAAACAAAGTGATTTCATGGCTTGACAGTTGTTTTAACGAAGGAGCAGTGGGAGTGAAAGTCTGGAAAAACATAGGCATGGTATCAAGGGATTCAGCAGGGAATCTAATAACCATCGATAATGAGAAATTTGATCCTATTATAGAACACATACAGCAAAGTGGAAAGACATTGTTGGGGCATTTGGGTGAACCAAAAAATTGCTGGCTACCATTGGCGGAAATGACTACCAATAATGACAGAAGCTATTTTAAGGAACACCCGGAATACCATATGTACAAACAACCTGAAATGCCCACCCATGAGGAAATTATTGCCAGTAGGGATAGGATGCTCGAAAAACACCCTAACCTTAGGTTTGTTGGGGCTCATATGGGAAGTCTGGAGTACAGCGTTGATTCTTTGGCAACAAGGTTTGAAAAATTTCCCAACATGGCCATAGGCCTTGCAGCTAGAATGGGTCAGGTTTTTTATCAAACTGTAGAAAATAGAGATAAAGTCAGGGATTTCTTTATCAAATATCAGGACAGAATTATGTACGGAACAGACTTAGCAGACAATGGTTCAATGACCAAAGAAGAGCTGGTCAACAGAATGGAAAATACTTGGAAAAGAGATTGGGAATACTTTGTCACTGACAATCATATGGAAAGCGACTTAATTAATTCGTCCTTTCAAGGAATTCAATTGCCCAAAGAAGTTGTAGATAAGATTTACTATAAAAACGCCAATAAATGGTTTGCTTTGAAACCTTAATTATTAATGACCCAATTCTGCTGGTGTAGAACTTGATTAGTGAGAATTTTAGTTCATTAACCACCCATTAACCTAGATTACTTTATTATTTAAATGGAATTATTATACAATTTACTCAGTGAAATAACAGGATTTTTAGGAATTGACCGATTGTTGGAAATATTAAGTTCCGGTGATTATGCAGCTTTTAAAACCTATGATGGAATTACTTCTTTGATCTTCCCAATTATTCCATTATTGGTTTTGTTGGAATTGGCTTTAAGTTTAATTTATAAAAAACCTCAAACAAAGGTATATAAAGTCAACTTTTTAATTTATGTTTTTAATCGGGTTGTCGGAAGATTTATCGCCATTGCCATGGTGGTTTTGCTTATAGGCTTGTTAGAACCCTACGCGCTTTTCCATGCGGAACTTACTTGGTATTGGTTTATCTATGGGTACATTGTATGGGAATTTGCGCATTATCTTTATCATTATTGGGGACACAAAGTCCGTTTATTTTGGTGCCTGCATTCTACCCACCACGCACCGGAAAATATGAACCTATCTGTAACTTATGCACATTTTTTCTTGGAAGCTCCTTATGCCGATACGATACGTACTTCGGTTTGCATCTTACTTGGAGTACCGCCTGAAATGTTGTTTGTAATAATGTTTGTTGATGGAACCTATGGAGCCTTTATACATGTGGGGGAAAACTTAATGAAGGATGGAAGAATGGGATTTCTCAACAAGTTTATCCTTACACCTTCCCACCACAGGGTGCATCACGCCAAAAACCCACTGTACATGGATACAAATTTTTGTAATTTGTTATTAATCTGGGACAAAGTATTTGGTACTTTACAGAACGAGGATGAAAATGTCAAGATAGAATATGGAATCACTAGAAAAATGGATTCCGGTAACTTTATGGACGTTTATTTTGGAGAATTTGTGGCCCTATACAAGGATGTAATTAACGCTCCCGGAAGGAAGAACAAATTGTTGTACATGTTCAAACCTCCTGGATGGCACCATTCAGGCAATTACCAATTGGCTACTAAGTTGAGAGCTGATTATTTGCAATCTCAGGTGGCTGAAAAAAAATGACAATCAGTGCCCCGAAACTTAAAGGCAAGCATACTGCCTGAATAGTTATTCCAATTGCAGTCTTGGTTTAATAATCTTTTTTGATCGGATTTTATCCAATAAAACCCAAGATGGAATGGAACGTAGTACTTTTAAGGACTAATTTGATCATTAATGAAAACTGATTTTAAAACATTCTGAATACGAATGTTTTAATAATGATTTACAAAGAAATTTAAATTTAACCTATATTATTTTGAAAGCAACAGTATATAAAGGGAATGGTACTTTTTCTGTAATCGATAAAAAATTAGAAGCCCCCAAATCGGACGAAGTCCGTATTAAGGTGGCTTATACAGGAGTTTGTGGCACAGACGTCCACATTTACCATGGCATGATGGATAAGCGGGTAGCTATACCTCAAACCATCGGGCACGAAATGTCAGGAACCATAGATGCCATTGGCGAAAATGTCAGCGAATACTCAATTGGTGAAAAAGTAGTAGTCAGACCTTTGGATGATCGCTTGGTCAAAGCTTCAGACAAAGGATACAACCATATATGTGCGGACCTTAAATTTATTGGTATTGATAGTCCGGGATCCATGCAGCAATATTGGAATGTTCCGGCTTTTGTTTTGCATAAATTAAAGCCTGAAACAGACTTGAAATTGGCGGCGCTAATAGAGCCATTGTCAGTAGCCGTGCATGATGTAAAATTAAGTGGTTTGGTTTCCGGAGAAACAGCAGTTGTGCTAGGTGGCGGACCAATAGGTTTATTGGTGGCTTTGGTCGCAAAGCATGCCGGCGCCAATGTGATCATCTCTGAGGTGAATGAGGCTAGAATAAAAAAGGCAGCTGAATTTGGCCTGCAGGCGGTTAATCCTACAAAAACGGATATTGTTGAATTGGTGCGAGAGCAAACAGAAGGTCGCCTAGCCGATGTTGTTTTTGAAGTAGCAGGAGTGCAACCTGCCTTGGACATAATGACGGAGCTTGCAGGTATTCGAGGGAGAATAGTCATGGTTGCCATCCATGGGGAAAAGAAACCGGTAGATCTGTTCAAATTCTTTTGGAAGGAATTGAAGCTTATAGGGGCAAGGGTATATGAAAAGGAGGATTATGAAAAAGCCATTGCACTGATCACAGCTAATGAGCTACCTTTTGAAAAAATGATCACCGATGTACAGCCTTTGAGCAATATTCAGCAGGTTTTTGAGTCCATAGATAAAAATCCTTCTGGCTTAAAAGTATTAATGGATTGCCAGCTATAAAAGGACATAAAAACCCATCGCATTGTTCCATCTAACTTGCTCAAGAAAAAAGCATATAATTGGTAGCCATGCGTTATATCTAATGGACAAGGTAAATAGATTGGACGAGATTTTAGGGCGGTATTGTTTTTTTTTTCTGCAACCATGTTGACAAAATCACAACGTTATTTATTACTGTGGATGTGGATGATTTCATTTAACCTCACCAAGCCCCAGTGGGGAGTAATATAACAGCCAAGGGTGCAAGCCCTTGGAATAAAAGATTAAGCACACCTTGATTTTGGCGGTATTGTTGCTTTTTTTCGGCAACTATACTGACAAAATCATTACGAAATTACCTGTATTGAGGTAATAAAAATTTTAACATTTAAACAATTTGAAATGTCAGTATTGAATTCTTTCAGTTTAGAAGGTAAAACAGCTTTGGTAACCGGTTGCAAGAGAGGCATAGGCAAGGCCATGGCCATAGGCTTGGCAGAAGCAGGTGCGAATATCATAGGCGTAAGTGCCACCCTCGAAACATCAGGCAGTGCAGTGGAACAAGAAGTAAAAGCATTGGGCAAAACCTTTAAAGGTTATGCCTGTGACTTTAGTGATAGAAAAGCTTTGTATCGTTTTATCGATGCCGTCAAACAAGATTTTCCGGTAATAGACATCCTTATCAATAATGCAGGAACCATTCTCAGAAAACCGGCTGCTGAGCATCCTGATGAAATGTGGGACAAAGTCATCGAAGTAAACCAAAATGCCCAGTTTATTCTTACTAGGGAATTCGGTAAGGACATGGTGAGTCTAGGAGCAGGTAAAATTGTTTTTACAGCCTCCTTATTAACTTTTCAGGGAGGCATTACCGTACCCGGCTACGCGGCAAGTAAGGGCGCTATAGGTCAGATGACCATGGCTTTTGCCAATGAATGGGCAAGCAAAGGGGTAAATGTTAACGCCATCGCTCCCGGTTACATTGAAACAGACAATACAGAAGCACTTCGCAATGATCCGGAAAGAGCGGCCAGTATTCTTGGAAGGATACCTGCGGGCCGTTGGGGCAAACCCGAAGACTTTGCCGGGCCTACCGTATTCCTATGCTCTGGGGCTGCATCTTATATGCATGGCACCACAATGTTGGTAGATGGTGGCTGGATGGGGAGGTAGTGAAATAATACTCCTTTTAAATTGGTATTTAGCTAGGATAGGGCTCGTTAAGGGACAAGCCTTATCCTATTTTTTTTGAAATTTAAACTAAAATCTAACATGCAGATATAGGTTGTTTTTACTTTTCCCCTTGAGTATGTTCCAAAATACATTAGGTGAATAAAAATAATGGTAAACAAAGGAGTGAAGTTTTTTGACTTTTCATAGATAAGCCATTTATCAGTAGTATAGACGTTTTAAGGATATTTTTTATATCAAGGATAATTGGGATAGCATTCCCTTAAACTAAGTATTATATGCCTATATGTCCGTTATTTGTTTTTAAATTATAAAATATTAGCTAGTTTTAGTAACAGTTGAAAGATAAATAAAGCCTATTGTAAACTTTATTTGAAATTTGGCGAAAAATTAGAATAAACAACTATGGATAACAATAAATCAACAAGATTGGCAAACAAACTTTTTCCCGTGAAAGAGGAATATGAGATTGACATTCTTGACATACCGGCCGAAAAAAGAAAGCTAAATACTGAAACTTATGATTTCACAGTATCAACAATTGTTGAATATATTAGTGAGAAACACATTGACATACCTATGTTCCAAAGAGGGTATGTTTGGAATAGGGCACAAGCTTCTAGACTTATAGAGTCATTGATTATACAATGCCCAATTCCAGTAGTGTATTTGAGTCAAAATCCTGATGAAACTCTCTCAGTTATCGATGGTAACCAACGTTTAACAAGTATTAGTTTATTTCTTAATGATGAATTTCCACTTACAGGTTTAGCTACATATCCAGAATTGGATGGTTTCAAGTTTTCAGAATTAGATCCAAGGTTTCAAAGACATATTAGAAACCGAACAATTAGATGTATTGTTATTCTAAAGGATACTCATCCTCAGATTAAATTTGATGTATTTGAAAGACTAAACACAGGTTCCGTAAAACTAAATCCACAAGAATTAAGGCATGGGATTTATAACGGTCCTTTAATTGAAATAATAGAAGAGCTAAGTAACATTTCTCAATTCAAAAAAGCAACATCAACCACAAATGACAAGAGAATGAAGGGAGAAGAGATGATTCTCAGATTTTTTGCACTTTATGATAATTGGCAAGATTACCAAAAACCAATGACCACCTATCTCAATAATTATGCGGAAAACAATAGATTCTTTGATCAAAACTCTTTAGAACGCTTAGAGGAAATATTTAAAGTAAATTTTAATAAATGTTTAGAATTATACGGTGAGTATACTTTTAAAACTTTTGATGAAAACAAAAAAAGGTTGAAGTCTAATACTGCTTTGTTTGATGCACAGATGATTTCAATGTCCAACATCAACCCACCAATGGAACAACTGGAAAAACTTAATAAAGAAATGGTTCTTGAAAAACTGACAGAACTATTAGGAAACGAGGATTTTTATGATAGTTTGACAAAAGGAACGACTGACCGAAACACTGTTCATAAAAGAATAATTGAATACACGGATTTTTTAGGGAAAATTTTGAATTAAGACATGTCTTACAAAAAAAGTCAGGCGAGAATTGACTTTGAAACAGGTACTAAATCTCTTAAACAAGTAGCAAAAAAAGTTTCATATAAATCTTCGCCTTTAAATTACGATCAAAAACTTTTGATTTTTCAATCATCAATTTTTTTAATGTCCGCGAAAATCGAGGAATATACTAAAGTGCTTATTGAGAAAATCATATTCAATTACAAATCAAAAAATGCTTTCATGAGTAAAATTCCTGTGAACATTAGAACCAAAGCATTAATTGATAACCAATTAGTTCATTACAAAAACTTTAATCATAATACTGATGAAAGAAAACTAATAGAAAAAATTAACTGTGCTAAAAGTTATTATGAAATTTTAAATCCAGATAATTGTTTTAGTAATTACATTAACTCTGAAAACGTTATTGCAACAAACAAATACCCGTCAGTAAAAAATATCAAAATATTATACTTCAGAATTGGAATAAATGATATTTTTAATGAGGTTGCAAAAAGAGGGAGGAAAGATTATAAAAGCCAATTAGAATCTTTTTTGAGTATTAGAGAAGCGATTGCACATCAAGAGGCTCCTGTTTTAACTTATCAGGATGTCGAAAGACATTTGGACAACTTAGTCGATTTGATAAGGAAAATTGATAGAGTCGTTTATAGTCATATAATAAAGTCATCCGGTGAAATATTTTGGAATTAATAATTATTCAATAATATAGCTTAATAATATCTGTTCTTTATCTGAGCATCTGGTAAATTTTTATAAATAAAAATAAAATGAAACTATCTTTATATTGTGTAAATATTTAATGTCTTCTATTTTTTATTTTATTTAATATCACTAAATTTTTAATCAATATAAATGAGTATTCATTCATGGGAGATCTTGATATTTTATAATCAAAAATGATATTTTGGTAGCCTTTTTAAGGGGGAATACTGATAATATCTAAATTTTAAATGTGTAATTAAAACTATTATTAACCTCGAGTTATACAAAGTAAATATGAGTATTATTTAATTTTAGATTAGAATTGTTTTTTTTTTTTTTTTTTTCTAAATAATGGTTAGTTTAGTTTCATTTTTGTCAAATTTATAATATTTGAAATTCTATATCAGTATGTCTAAATAGGGCGTTAATTGAATTGTAAAATTCATAAATATAAATCATTTATATTAATATTTATTCTACATAAACATCTGTTAATCAGCTATTTTAAGTGTAACTTTTAAAGTTATTTAAACTTTTGAATTTGCAATTGTATGCCTTTTTATTTTTTGCTTTATTAAAACGTTTAAGTCACTTATAAAATATCATTAAATAACACTTTAAATTTCTCATCCCTTACCTCCTTGTCCGCATTGTAGCTTGGGTTCAATGTGGGCCAGTATCGCTTGTCAATGTTTTCTTTTATCCATCCTTTTAACTTTATGAATAATTCTTTGGTTTGCTCAGGAGAAGTTTTAGACAAGTCATTTTTTTCAAATGGATCATTTTCAATATTGTACAAACGTAACCTTCCATACCAATCAAATATAAGTTTGAAATCGCCTTCCCGGATAGCGGAATGTGGTGTCAATGGATAAGGTTCGTAAGGACTATTGTAAATTACATTGAATGGATAGTGCCAGTAATGACTTGTTTTGGTATAGCTTTTCTTTTGGTTTTTACTGTCTGTTAACAACCACATTAAACTCTCACCATCCAGGTCATTTGCAGCTACTATTTGTTTTGCGTTATAGCCTCCTGCTTGCAGTAAAGTAGGATAGATATCTGTACAATCTATGGGTAGGTCTACCCATCGTCCTGAAGGAACATTGCCTTTCCATCGAAAAACCAAGGGAACTCTGATGCCACCTTCGGTAAGACAAGCTTTTCCTCCCAGGAAGGGACTATTGCTGGTACCATCACCTCTTGGAGTGATACTGGCATCAATTCCTCCATTGTCAGACATAAATACTACCAGGGTATTCTCTTCCAGTCCTAGGCTGCTTAGTTTATCCAATATTTTGCCCACGGAACGATCCAATCCTTTGATCATTGAGGCATAGGTAGGGTCTTTATGGCCATTCCATCCTTTGGTATCTTTTCCCTCAAAATAACTGATTTCATCTGCTATACCCTGATAAGGGGAGTGTATAGCGAAATGGGAAAAATACAAGAAGAATGGCTGCTCTTTGGTTTTAGCCCTTTGCTCCAAAAAATTCAAAGCCTGTGTGGTCAAATCATCGGTGAGGTATTCCTCAGAGCTTGGATTCCCGGCATCTCCAATATCCAGTTTTTCAGGTGCCAGCTTAGGGAAAGTCTTATTGGTAGCATCATTCCATCGGTCCTTCCAATTAAAATAGGCCGATCCACCGGCATCATACCATGCCAGAGGTTCAAATCCCTGATCTTCGGGTTGGTAGCCTTTTGCTCCAAATCCGCCAATATGCCATTTTCCAATAAAAGCCGAGTGATAATCTTCCAATGCTTCAGCTATTGACAATTCGTCCCAGCCCTTGTCCAAGTCTGAACCTGTGGGGATGGCCGAATTGGAAATGCCATTTATCAAGGCTTGTTCTATCAATATATTGTCTTTATGCTCCAATACATCATGAATATATTGTCCTTCAGGAACAGCCATATCCTGGTTATAATAAGTAGCCCTGGGCGGCATGGCAGTGGTAAAACCAAGCCGGCCTGCATATTTGCCTGTAAGTAGGCTTGCTCTAGTAGGCGAACACAGTTGGTTGGCATAGGCTTGAGAAAAAGCGGTGCCTTCGCTGATGAGTCTGTCTATGTTGGGCGTTTCATAAAACATTTTTGCCGTATCCGCACCTTTGAATTTTTGCGCATAGGCCTGGCTGTCCATGATCCCATAATCATCCGCTAAAATGAAAATTATATTGGGACGGCTAGCTACAGGTTTTTCGGCTTGTTTTTCTTGGTGCTGACAAGCGCAGCAAAGAAAGAGGGAGAGCGTTAAAAATTGTATTTTAATCATTTTATAGGTATTTGGGCTATTGTATCGTCGTTTTGATCAGGATTAAACAATTCTTTTTTGATATAATAACCGAAGTCTTTAAATCGGCTTTAATTTATATGCTAGCCTAAAAGTAGGGGATTGATTTATCAAACCATCCTGTGCAGTACTGGTAAGGAATTGGCAATTGGTTTAAAATTGGTTGGTAAAAAAATGTATTGAATATTGGTTTGTCTTTTTTTTGGGGGCCAAGATGTCTGGGTGTAGTTTGCAAAACAGCCCAATATCCTTAAGCATCTGGTTTTAAAAAAATAGACCGTAATCATAAATAATCCACTTCAATAAGCCCTTTTCATTTCGGCACCAAGTCAGGTCTTCCAAAATAAAATCGCTATACCTTTTTCTTGTAAAAACATCAGCCTATCCTATCACCTGGAATTGAGGAAATAAGGCAATTCTTGATCTCTTATTTGATAGGCTTCCCCCATACCTTCAAAATAACTGATTATCATTAAGATGTCAATTAAATTGTTTTAAAGCTGTTTTACACGTATCCTTAGAGGTGACATTAGTTCTGAAATATATAAAGGTGTAGTTGCAAACTACACCTAGCGGGGGATATTATGGGGAATAATTCAAAAGAATATACCTGTTTTAGCAGATGAAATCGTAAATGGAAAGCTGGATGTAGAATAAAATGATAAAATAGCCATAGTTTATTTTTTGTTATAGCAGTGAATTTTTAATAAATCTAATTTTTACCCTGTAGTTGCAAACTTCACTAGCGAAATTTTTAGGGTTCACTTTTTATTGACCAAATAAATAAGTGTAAATTAATGCCGTACATTTTCAGTTTTACTATTACTCTAAATTAACAATTGATACAAGCCCAAATAAATTAAATATGGATTTTAAACTACTTATTTATTGTGCACTAAGTGTATTTTTATTTCAATCATGTCAGTCTACACCAAATTCTGAAAACCATAAAGAGGAGAATGAAATTGCAGTCAGCCCGGAGCAAATGGATAAATTGGGAATTACCAATACGGAGCACCTAAGCGCCGCCTCCAAGCGTGCACTGAATTGGCCGGATATTGGGAATGAATGGTTTATAGAATTTTCAAATTTACAGCCCTTAAAAGGGGATCTGGCTTATGAAGAAGGAGTCGTTCGGAGAGACCCTAGTGCCATGCTATTTGAAAATGGTAAATATTATGTTTGGTATTCCAAAAGTACAGGACCAACGGATGGATTTGCCGGGGACATTGACAAAGACAAAGTATTCCCTTGGGATAGGTGCGATATCTGGTACGCGACTTCAGAAGATGGTTGGACCTGGAAGGAAGAAGGAATGGCGGTAGGCAGAGGGGAAAATGGAGCCTATGATGATCGCTCGGTATTCACCGTTGAAATCATGAAGCATGAAGATATGTATTACCTGACCTATCAAACAGTGAAATCCCCCTACAATGTGCGGGTGAAAAATCAAATTGGACTAGCATGGTCTGATTCACCTGATGGCCCCTGGACCAAAAGTACTGAACCAATATTGAGTCCGGCAGACAATGGCATTTGGAAAGGAGAAGAACAGGATAGGTTTGCTGTAGTGAAAAAAGGGGACTTTGACAGTCATAAAGTCCATGATCCATGTATTCTTCCCTATAAAGGCAAATTTTACCTTTATTACAAAGGAGAACAAATGGGCGAGGAGATTACTTTTGGAGGTAGACAGATCCGGCATGGGGTGGCCATTGCAGACCATCCCAAAGGACCCTATGTCAAATCTCCTTACAACCCCATCAGTAACAGTGGACATGAGATATGTGTTTGGCCGTACAATGGTGGAATAGCCTCATTAATCACCACAGATGGCCCGGAAAAAAATACCATTCAATGGGCACCTGATGGAATCAATTTTGAAATTATGTCTTCGATCAAAGGAGCTCCTCATGCCATTGGCTTAAACCGCAGTGCGGATTCAGAAAAGGAACCTACTGAAATTCTTCGGTGGGGACTGTCCCATATTTACAATAACTCCGATTATCAAAGTATCATGCGTTTTTCTTCTGCTAGACGAACCTCACACAAAGCCAAGGGAGAATAAGCGCAAATCGAGATACTTGAATTAGCAGTTGTTAAATAAAATTATTTGTTAAGACCGCTATCTTTACCACTAGATTTATCCTAACTATTATCCCAAAACGAACTCACTATGTCAATTGCTTCTAAAAGTGCTGTAGCCAAAGGGGACGGGACTTTTATTATTTCTCAGGTCAACCTTACTGATCCTCAAGAGGACGAAGTCTTAATCAAAATGAAGGCTGCAGGACTTTGCCATACAGATTATGATTCAATCAATTGGGGAAAGCCTCTTGTGATGGGCCATGAAGGCGCGGGAATTGTAGAAAAAATTGGATCAGCCATAAAAGAACTCAAAATAGGGGATCAAGTGATTCTTAATTGGGCAACCCCTTGCATGCATTGTTTTCAATGTCAGGAGGGGAATCAGCACATTTGTGAGAACAATTCACCGGTTGTAGCCGGGGAAAATGGACATACTCCCGGTCATGTCAAGCTTGAGAGTAGCCAATGGAACGGAGAGAGCATTGAGCGCTCATTTAATCTTGGAACCCTAAGTGAGTATGCTCTTGTGAAAGAGGCTGCAGTGGTGAAAGTGGAAGAACCCGGACTTAATTTTTCGGCAGCAAGCATAGTGAGTTGCGGGGTGATGACAGGTTTTGGCTCTGTTGTTAATGTGGCTAAGGTGGAAGCAGGAAGTTCAGCTGTGGTATTAGGTTGCGGGGGAGTTGGCCTGAACGTGATCAACGCTTGTAAAATTTCAGGAGCAGCGAAAATTATCGCAGTAGACGTAAACCCTACAAAGTTGGAATTGGCTAGAAAATTCGGAGCAACGGATACGATTCTTGCGGACAAGTCGGACATAGGTTTGTTGGCTGCGGCTAAAGGTGTAAAGGAACTATTAGGAGGTCGAGGCTCTAATTATGCTTTTGAGTGTACGGCCATTCCTGCCTTGGGTGCTGCACCTTTGGCCATGGTTAGGAATGCTGGAACAGCGGTTCAGGTGAGTGGAATAGAAGAAGAAATAAGCATAGACATGAGGCTATTTGAATGGGATAAAGTCTATATCAATCCCCTTTATGGTAAATGTAGGCCACAAATAGATTTTCCAAAAATTATGAAACTCTATAAAAAGGGTGAATTGATGTTGGATCAGATGATCACCCGGGAATATGCACTGGAGGATTTACAACAAGCATTTGATGACATGCTTGCAGGAAAGAATGCAAAAGGTGTCATCGTTTTTAAGTAAATTGAGTAGATACCATGAGTAGCTTTAGAACCAGCGAATTGTCTGACAAAACCTTTGAAAATGACGGTTTGCGCTTCCTCACTGTCAAAACGCCAAACCTTAAAGGGAGGGGAGATATTTGTCTATTTGTGCCTGATGATACAGATACCCTTGTTGACCTGCCCATTTATATTTTGCTTCATGGTGTCTATGGGAGTTCTTGGGTTTGGGCAATGAAAGGTGGCGCTCACCATACAGCCAAAAGGATGATGGATTCCGGTGAAATCCAGCCAGCAATTCTTGCCATGCCTTCAGATGGGCTATGGGGAGATGGCTCTGGTTATTTGAGGCATAAGAACAGGGATTTTGAGCAATGGATCGTCTCTGATGTGCCAAAAGCTGTCTATGAGAATATTCCCTCTGCAAGCAAGAAATCTCCACTTGGAATAGCCGGTCTATCTATGGGAGGGTATGGGGCTTTAAGGTTGGGTAGCGAATTTCCGGAAGTTTTCAAGGCCATTTCTGCACACAGTGCCATCACTAAATTCTCTGAAATGGAGGGTTTTGTAGAAGAGCCTCTGGATGCCTATGATTTAGAGCATGGGGACAATGATGTGATCGATTCAATAATGAAAAATCCAAAATCTATTCCCGTCTTGCGCTTTGATTGCGGTAAAGGGGATGAGCTAATTGAAGGCAATCGCTTACTTCATGCACAATTGCTGGAATTGAGTGTTCCTCATCAGTACGAGGAATTTGAAGGAGCTCATGAATGGCCCTATTGGCAGAAAAATCTGGAAAGCACTTTAAGGTTTTTTGATCGGAACTGTGTTAATAGTTGAAAACTTAAGGGCCTTAAGAGTTATTGATTGATCTCTTGTTTCTTACCAACTAGCGCATAAGGTTGGATTAGAAGGTTCACCGATAAACCTAGTAAAGTTGATAAATTTCTAACCATTTCTACTTTCAAAGGTCTTTTTCTATTGAGCACAAGACTGACAGTGGTTTTGCTTCCAATGGCTGGGATTAAGTCTTTGTCTTTAAGACCTTTTCTTTCCATTGTATCTTTAATTGCATCAATAGGATCAGGAAGTGAAATAGGGTAATGCTCCTTTTCATATTTTTCTATTAGTGTCACTAATAATTCAGCTTCCATTCCTTCTGCACTATCCGCATCAGCATCGAAAATTGTAGAAAGCCTTGCCAAAGCAACTTCATATTCTTGTTCCGTAGTGATTGTTTTTTCCCACTTCATGGTTACTATTTGATAAGTACTAAAATTGTTCAATTGTATTCACATCAACGATATTGTATTCAGCATGTGTTCCAATAAACCTGATAAAAATCCATTGCTTTTGATAAGAAATTTGTGCAACCAATCTGTATCGGTTATTTGATATTTTAAATACAATCCGGTTATTTTTTACCGGTTTGGCATCTGAAAAATCATTTTTTACATCCGATGGTTTTTTCCAATTGGCATCTTTTGCAATAGAAACCCATGTTTCTATACTTGTTTTAGCATTTGGATACTTTTTGTAAAATAAAACCAGATTTTTGATTGAAACGATGTTTTTCAATGCAGTGTATTTACAACGTTGGAAGGTAGGAAAAAGTTTTCAAATTGAAAACAAAATTATGAAAATATATTTATAAGGAACATATTCACACTTAAATTACAGATTATTGATAAAATAACAAAATAGTTCAAAGTAGGAAGATTGGTATATTTCAATAAAATCGTAATGTTTTATCCACTATAGTTATAATTTAATATTAGTAATCGAGTTATTTACCTCGATTAAATTATTTTTTAAGAAGTAGATCGGTTGATTGAAAGGAAATAAAATTGAATAGTATTTAATCTTATTATTTCTTTAGTAATACGAGGGTAGGCAAGACTATTCTCTTTAATTTCTGTTTTTTGACTTATTTAAAATAAGCCTATTCATTTTACATCTTTACCAAAAGTTCGCATTCTCCTTAGGTTAAGTTAGTTTTGGCAATTTTTCCGATTAATACCACTTGAGCATCCAGGTAAAACGGTACTGTAAACCTAAACAAGAGAATTGAATAGTGAAACTAACATGATGGTCTAGTAAAAAAATTGGCACAAAAAGATAAACGATCAAGTCAGCTTATAGCAATAACTTTGCTCCCCGATAAAGATAAAGTATAACTACTACATGCCCTTTAGTTGTCCAGAGAATATAAAAATTCTCGAACAAATAACTTGAGGAGGTTTAAATACAATTAATGAAAAATAAAGCTGTCCTATTGATGTCCATTATAATGTTAGTCCAAGGATCAATGTCCATTTGGATAATGGCTTCATTTTATGCAAATAGGGAGTATATCATAAAAAATGAATGCATTAACAGGTTTGTGCCGAATAGCTCTTGCGGTGGACAATGCGTATTAATGCAGAATTTACAAAAAGAGCAGGAAAGGGATCAAGGGAAGGCGGAGATTGAATTGAAAGGCATTCAACTTTTTGTTCAACTTGAAGAAATTTCAACCTCACTTGTTCCTGATTTAAGGATTAAATTTTGGGCTTATTCGCCCTATCAACAATTATTTTTAGGAAATAACCATTCCCGGTCTGTTTTTCGTCCCCCCATTGCATGAATGAATGGTAATTCATGTCATTGAACATTAGCATGAGCAGTAGATTGCTCATTGTTTTAATGGACATGGCTTATGAGTTGCCTCTACAGCTGGTTCCTAAAATGACCAGTGAAATTCCTAATAAAAGCTCCTATTTGCTGTAGCCTAAATACTGTTTTGGTTGATAATTAAAGCTTTAGATATTCCTTTTCAACAAGTTTTATTCAATGCAATATTTATTTCTACAGGCAACCGAATGTGTTATACATTTATAATAAAGGAGGACGATCACAAAACATTTAATTAAAATTTTAAGAAGATATAATGAAAAAATATTTAGCTATCGGATCTTTAGTTTTGGCTTCTGTGTCTTGTACAGAAACTGAAGTAGAATACATAGAAAAGGAAGTCGAAAAGGCCACTGCGGGTGAGACTACGTTGGTTCTTGATGCTCGATATGGGGATGCAGATTTCGAGCTTAACAAAGCAATGGATTATAAATTTGTTGATGGAGGTGAGGAAGTTGATCTAAAATATGAATTTTCAAACTTAAGGTATTGGGTAAGTAATGTCATATTAGTAAATGAAGATGGAGAGGAATTCCTCGTGCCGGACTCTCATTATCTAGTAGAGGAAACCAATGAAATTCCTATTCAAGAAGGAAGTTATAATAAAGTGTATCCTGCCAAAAAACGTGAAGAGATTGAACTTTCAGGAATTCCTGTAGGAAACTATTCCGGAGTAAAGTTTAGCATTGGGGTTGCGCCGGAATACAATGATAACCTTTCTTTACAATCCGGTGAATTGAACCCACTTAATGGCATGTCAAAATCTAGCTGGCATTGGCATACAAGCTATATCTTTACATCTATTTCCGGAGAAATGGAAGTTTTTATAGATGAGCCGGAGTCCAAAAGCTTTATCTGGGAAGTTGGATCCAATGATTATTACATACAAAAAGAAGTTCAATTTGAATCTCCTATTACCATAAGTTCGAAAACCAATTCAACTATTAATCTTGAATATGATGTTGAAAAGAGCCTTGAAATAGATGCTCCATGGGAAAACAGTTTCATTGGAGCGAGTACGCCGGAATTAATGGAAAAATTAACAAATAACCATATTGCTGCTATTTCACTGGTTTCGGCTGAATTTGAGCTTAAATAAGTTAAATACATCTCAATTGATTACTGAGAATTAAAAATGCTCAAATTTCAATCCTTTCAGTGGTTGGTGATTTTATTCGCAGGAGGCCTGTTTTTGGCCTCCTGTGATATTATTCACGACGAAAACCCTCCTGATTTACCTAATACTCCTACTTTAATAGGTTTACAAGTTCCCGGTAATTTTCCTGCACCTGTCTTAATGCCTGATAATCCAATAAGCAATGAAGGCGTGCTGTTGGGCAAAACTCTTTTTTATGATCCTGGCCTCTCTTTGGATGGTAGTGTTTCTTGTGCCAGCTGTCATGATAAACAATTAGCTTTTTCGGATGGGGTTTCACTAGGAAATTTTGGGGTTTCCGGTAAGAATCTCGTTAGGCATTCTCCAACATTGATCAATATGGCTTGGATGGATCAAGGTTTATTTTGGGATGGGGGATCTAAAAACCTGGAATCCCAAGCTTTTGGACCTTTAACACATGCAGATGAAATGGGGATGAGCCTTGCTAATCTGGAGTATAGACTTACTTTAGATCCTGAATACACAGCATTATTTTTAGAAGCATTTGAAGATGGAGTTACCTTTCAAAATGTAGCCAAAGCCTTAGCTCAATTTGAACGAACCTTAATTTCATCCAATTCCAGGTATGATAAATACATCCGAAATGAAAGGGGAGGAGAGATCAATGAACTTGAGTTAAAAGGATTGACTATTGTTCAAGAAAAATGCTCAAGTTGCCATAGTGGAGAATTATTTACAGATAATGGTTTCCATAACAATGGCATAGATGAAAGTTTTTTAGATGAATCCCATGAGCTAAGCTATCAAGGTAGGTATAGAATTACATTTGAGCAAAAAGACATGGGGGCTTTCAAAACACCAACTTTAAGAAATGTTATGGTAAGCGCCCCTTACATGCATGATGGTCGATTTTCCGGAATAGAAGAAGTCTTGCAACATTACTCAGAAGAAATAAAAGATGTTTCAACTACGAGCAGAAAATTGTACCAAAACAATGGTAAAGTGGGTTTAGCTCTTTCTGAAATAGAAAAAAAGGCAATTATAGCCTTTTTGCATACCCTTACTGATGAGGAATTTTTGCAAAACCCTGACTTTTCAGCTTTCTAATTGGTTTCGACCTATATACCGCGTGTAGTTCAATACATTTAATATTTGTTTTTAGGTCTTGACTCAATCCAAATATTTTTTCCTGAACTTTTCAGGGCTGTGGTTATCATATTTTTTAAAGAAAGTCACAAAGTAGGAAGTACTTTCAAAACCCAATTCGTAAGCAATTTCATTGATCCTATTGTCCGTATAGATCAATAGTCTTTTTGCTTCAGTAATTATCCGTTTCCTTATCATGTCTCCGGCGGTCAATCCGGTTTGTTCCTTGCACAATCGATTTAAATAGTTGGCACTTACATTGAGTTTTTCTGCGTAAAATGAAGGTAATTTTTGCTCCTTATAATGCTTGTCTATTAACTGTTCAAATTTATGAATTTTACTTCGGCTGGCAGATTTCTTTTTCTGATTACCGGTATAAGGGCATTGGCGGTCAAGTTCGAAAAGAATAATGTTGAGGTATGACCTTAATAAATGGGTATATTCTCCTTTTTTCTGCTTGAATTCATTGTAAATAAACAATAATAAAAGCTCCCACTTTTCCCAATCTGTTTGTTTGATCCTCACAAAACATCCTTCTGATTGGTTTAGAAAAGTAAACTTACAAAGTTGATTGTTATTGTACCTTAGGGAGAAGAAGTCTTCAGTAAAACATATTATTTTTCCTTCGGCTTCCCTATTGATGCTGATATAGTTGATGCTACGTGGCTTTATGACAACGGCTTTGTTTCTATCTAGGCGAATTTTCTGGTTGTCAACCATGACTTCTCCCTCTGCTTTTTTTATCAAAAGAAGTACATAGAAATCTTGTTTGTGAGGATTTTCCAAAGTCGGATAATCCTCTAACAAACCCTTTAAATCTTCTACCCAGAAATGATCAATACCGTCACCAAACAAGCCCATGTCACAAAAGGAAATGTCCATTTCCTGCATGGAATTTAGTGTTTAAGTAATAAAATTAGATGGATGATAATTAAGAAAAAAATTAAGCTTTGGGTGGATGAAATATAGCATGGATATATCCAATATTTGCAGCCGAAGTATAGCCAATGTTAGGGTAGATAATTGGTATTGTAAAATTCTGCTTGACAGCAATTGAGTTTAATTCTGAGCAATAAAATTGTACTTCTTTTTCATTGAAATTTGGTAATTTTTGTTCCTCTTTTTCGTTCTCGACTAACTGCTTATCAAGGAAACAAACCCCTCCACAAATGGTCATTGGTTCAAACCTATTTTCGCACAAATTTTCTATAATAAAGTCCCTTTGTGCATAGAAGGAGGCCATAATCCATAACTCGCTTGTGCTTTGGAGCATAAACATTACTACAAACAATATGGACAGGGACCTTTTCATTTAATGCCTAAAATTAAAAAATATATATTGCATAAAAAATTAGTTTTAAGTTAGATTCTAGGACCATTCACTGCTTTAGTGAGCTATTCTTGTTCAAGGCCTGCTTGTACCATTCGGATGGTTGTGAATCGGGCCATTCTTTGACCTGAGATGTCCGCCTTTATTTCCGTTCATTACTGCCTTCACTTCAGCCAAGATGGACAAGGCGATCTCTTCCGGACTTTCTGCACCTAGATCTAAACCCATCGGGCCAAAAATTAATTTTTCTTCCTCTTCCTGTAATACAATACCATGACATGATAATTGGTCCATTAATTTAAGCAGCTTTTTTTTAGGACCAAGTACTCCGATATAGGGGCATTTATATGGATATAGTCCTTTTAAAATTTCCAGGTCATAATTGAAATTATGACTCATAAGAACCACAGCTGTTTTCTGATCTACTTTTAATTGGCTTACTACCTCAATTCCTTTGCCTGATAATAGCTCAATTGCCTCGGGAAAGCGTGTAGGAGAGACCAAATCACTTCGACCATCTGCAATGGTAATCTCCCAACCCATTGCTTTGGCTAATTTTACCAAGGGCAATACATCATTTCCGGCACCAATAATATTTAAGCGGATGGTAGGTTGCATGTTTTCCACAAATGCAGTGAAATTTGACTGCTCAATGGGTTGAATTAGAGTTTTTTGGTCAGAAAAAACAGCTGAACATGCTTTTAAAATTGAAGATTGAGCATCAGGTTTTATCCGGGTAAATGATTGGTTGTAAATCTTACTTTTCTCCTGAAATAGAAGTGCAGTACCGGGTTGGCTTTCTCTTTTATTTATTATATCAAATAGGGTAACCAGCACTTTTTGATCTCGGTTTTTTGTGCAAGTATTGAGCAATTGAATGGGATTATTTTCCCTATTTTCCACTATAGGTTCAATCAAAATATGAATAATTCCATTGCAACCTAAACCTACGCCAAATTTAGCATCGTCATCATCTGTGGTGTCATAAGTGACTAGCATAGATTGCTGCTTAAAAATTACCATTTGGGCTTTCTTGAGAGCATCACCTTCTAAACATCCTCCGGAAATAGCCCCTGTAAGTGCACCGTTTTCCGTAATAAGCATCCGAGCTCCCGGTTGGCGGTAAGAAGATCCTTCCACTTTAACAACAGTAGCCAAAGCCGTTTTTTCATTGTGTCGTTTGGCCAAATCATATGCCTTGAGGATTTCTTTAATTTCTTTCATTTACCTATAAACCAGTTTGGTGAAAAAAAGTGATAGGGAATATTTCGCCCTTTTTAAATGTGTCTTTTTCCGCCGGAAGGCTTAGGAATCCATCTGCTAAAGCCAAGTGTACCAGGTCTCCTGAACCTGAATTGGCTACAGGGTTGGCAAGAATTTTCCCATCCTCAACACTACTTTTAATGAGTAGATGGTTGGTTAGGGGCTTTTTAAAGGTAACCTCATTATTTAAGTAAGCATAATTATTATTAGGAGCTATTCCCAAGTAATGATTGTACCACCATTTGAAATATAGGTGGAAGCAAACGAGGGTAGAACTAGGGTTTCCTGGAAAACCAAAAACACTTTTAGAACCTATGGTGCCGAACAGAAAAGGTTTCCCGGGCTTTTGTTTGACTCCATGGATATGAATTTGAATGCCTAGTTCCTTAAAAACAGTGGGTAGAAAATCATATTTCCCCTTGGATACAGCTCCTGAAAACATAAGCAAGTCATATTCTTCCAAAAGTTTGCCTATGGAGGCATTAAGCTGGTCTTTATCATCGGGTAGGTGAGTAGTATGCGCTTCTATATTGAGGTCTTTTAGTGCCGCTTGAAGCATGTAAACATTTGACCGCCTAATTTGATGGGGTAAAGGATTATGAGTGATAGGCACCAATTCATCCCCTGTAGAACAGATCATTATTTTTGGTACTTGAATTACTTTTATCTCTGTGTGCCCTGTTGTGGCTAAAACCCCTTTTACACCGGGGTGAATCCAAGTACCGGAGGCAAGCAATTGGTCACCTTTTTTCGCATCTATTCCTTTTTTATGCGTATTCTGGAATGCTTTATGATCTGTAGAATTTAATCGCGCCACACCATTTTTGATGGTTAATTTTTCATAAGGAATGACACAATCTGTATGAACCGGTAAAACTGCACCTGTCATGACTTCCAGGCAATTTTCAGGCTTATTTAGACTTTTTTGTTCTTGTCCTGCGGCCTGTATATCTTCGATTATAAATTGTTGTCGAATTTGTAACTGATCACTTTGAATGGCTATCCCATCCATAGCGACACGGTCGAAGGGTGGAGCATCTCGATCTGCATATATATTTTCTGCCAGTAATCGGTTCAGACAATTTTCAAAAGATACCCTTTCTATGGGGCCTTTATTCGAGAATTTTGACAGTATTTCTTGGGCTTCGCTTACACTTATCATGGGGGTAAATTGTCAGGGTTTGAAAATACCTATCCTCCTAAAAATGACATGGAATTTTTAGCTTGGTTCGAGGTTTGATTTTCCGCCTCGAAACCATCTTTCGCTTTATTGGCAACTGCTTCTAAAATGGCACTTTTGAGCTGGTCATCTCCACATCCACTCCTTAAAATATCTCTCAGGTTGGTCACAGGTGGCCCGTAAAGACAAGTTCTAAGTTCACCGGTGGCAGAAAGTCTAATTCTATTACACGTACCGCAAAAAGTTCGGCTGAAAGCGGGAATAATACCAAAAGAGCCACTGAAACCGGGCACCTTATAATTGACTGATGTACTATTGGATTCATCACTTATTTTTTGAATACCTGGGAATTGTGAGCCAATATAATTGTAAAGTGCTTGGTAGTTCCACTCAGGAATGTCAAATTTACCAGTGCCATTGAAGGGCATTTCTTCCAAAAACCTGACAGAAAGCGCATGATCCTTCGTTAAATTGATAAATGGTACAATGTCCTCAATGTTCTTTTTTCCATCGATTACACAATTGAGTTTAACATTAAAGTCTTCGGATAGTAAGGTTTTTATACAACCCATTACTTCCTCAAATTTATCCCTTCTTGTAATCTCGTAAAAGCGTTTAGGATCCAATGAATCTAACGAAATGTTTATTTTTTTTACCCCGAACTTGGCTAATTGGTTGATTTGAGCCTTGCTAATGGAACCATTACTTGTGAGAGTTATTTCTTTAAGGTTTTGATTTTTGGAAAGCAATTCGATAAAGTCTAATATGCCCTTTCTAACAAAGGGTTCTCCACCGGTAATTCTAATTTTCCTTACTCCAAGATCAACAAATATTCTAGTAAGATAATCTAGTTCTTCATAGCTGAGTAGGTCATCTCGTTGAACAAAATTCATACCTTCCTCCGGCATACAATAATAGCATCTGAAATTACAGCGATCTGTCACTGATAATCTCAAATAATCTAATTTTCTACCGTATTTGTCGATTAGCTTTTGTTCCATAATAATTTGATGGGATTATTTGACACCTTGAAAGGGTTAAGGGTGTGCATTTACCCATACTGTTTGGTCTGTGAAATATTCCTTTTTCCAAATTGGAACAGTCATTTTGAGTGTATCAATGAGGAACCTGCAAGACTCAAAAGCATCTTGTCGGTGGGCAGAAGAGGTCCCTATTACAACCACTGGTTCACCAATCTGTTTTTCGCCCAAAGCATGAACAATTAATACTTTTTTTAGGGGCCATTTCTCGATTGCCTTATGTGCCAATTTTTTCATTTCTGAGATGGCCATTGGTTCATAAGCTTCAAATTTCAGTTTTAGAACATTTTTTCCCAAGGCATGGTTTCTTACGCTTCCAATAAATAGGTCTATGCCTCCGGCTTCAGGGTCTTGTAAGTAGGTATATACCTCTTCAAGAATAATTTTTTCCACCAATTTAACGTGTATCATATTATCCTCCACTTACAGGCGGTATTAAAGCTATTTCTTTTGCCTCCCCAATGGGATGGTCGTCCTCTGCGTATTCCAAGTCAACAGCAATACCAATACTGCTGAGATTTCCCATTCTTGGATACTTTTGCAATATCCATTTTTTCAAATCCCTAACGGTTTGTATAGAAGGATCTTTCGGCAATGCCAATTCCCTCTCGCCTACAATGTCCTTAGAAATTCCAAACAATTGAATTTTCATACCTGCAGTTATTTTCATTATTCTAATGATAAAGCTAAACATAAGCATTCGATTAAACATAAAAATTGGGAACAATCTTCTTAAAATTGCCATATAGTCTGTAATACCCTTAGGAGAAAATTAATTGGATTATGCTTTACCTACCTTTTAGTTGTGTTAATCACATGTTGTTCAAGGATTAAAGGATTGGTCCTTACACCTTCCGTTTTTCCTGAAAAGTGAAATCAATGATCAGTTTTCTCCCTTTGTGAAATCTTTTTGGTTAATAGCCTATAAAATATATTTAAATGTATTTTTCCTTTCCTTGATTTTTATAAAAACCACTATATATCTAGTTTAAATTAAAATATTTAGTAGAATTTCAATAAAAATATTTATTAAATAAATATTCTTTTATTAAAAATTATTTTAACAGTATTATTGATTGTAAAAATAAATGGTAGTGAATATAAATTGTGTATTTCAGGAAAAATTCATTACTTGTATTGTTTTATTTACCAATATATCAACCCAATGGACAATAACCTATCCGTTCCTGAGCTAGTAGGCTTATTGCAGACCGGAGATCAAAAAGCCTATAATAAGTTGTACAAACTATTCGGTCCCAAAATTCTTAATACTTGCCGGAAAATGTATTTAAATCAGCAAGATTCAGAAGAGGTGGTGCAAGAAGTGTTTCTAAAAGTATGGGAAAAAAGAGCAAAACTTGACAGTACTTTGTCATTCAATGCTTATTTATTAACCCTTATGAAGACCAGAATTTTCAAACGTTCTAAAAAGCAGGCCATGGAAATTGCTTATCAGAAATACAATATTCATTTTTTAAATAGGGCAGACAATAGCACAGAGGAGCACATTCTATTTGAAGAAATAAAGTCATTTTCAAACAAAGCAATAGCTGCCCTCCCCAAAGGACAAAAAGAAGTTATATCCCTTAGATTTTCTGAACATTTGACATCCGATGAAATTGCGGAAAAGTTACAAATCTCCAAAAGAACTGTTGAAAATCAATTGTACAAAGCCACAAAAAAGCTTAAAAAACAATTTATTTCCAATGAATTAATACCTTATGAAATGCTTTTAATATTGTTTATATATTAATTCGACCTTTAAAAGGTTTATGATTTTATAAATTTTGTCATGTAAAATTAAATATAATGTAAAATTAATATTTGACATAAGTAAAAGTGGGTAGATAAGGATATATACCATATAAACAATGGGTTTTAGATGGATAACTTCACCAAAAAATGGCAAGATTTTCATGAAGGCAAACTTTCGAAAAAGGAAGTGATTGAATTTTTGAATTTTCTAGAAAGTGACCTTGGTAAAAGTTGCTATCAAAAGCTCTTGAAAGCAACTTGGGCAGAAGAGGAAGAAATAAAATCAGTAAAAAAAACACAGTTTTCAAAGGCTCCAAGTTCTAAGTCCCACATAGATTTACCTTCCACTAATGATAAGGATTTTTTTAATCGCTTTTATCCCTCAAAAATTGCTGCATTTAAATCAATTTTCAAATATGCTGCTTGCTTGATGGCATTATTGATGGTTTTTAAGACCATTGATTTCTGGCCCGACCGTTTGATGCAAGAAAGTAAAGTTGAGCAGGAAATTGTATGGCTTAGTAAATCCAATCCGCAAGGAATTAAATCAAAGATTTTATTACCCGATAGTTCATGGGTGTACTTAAATTCAGGAAGTGAAATTAAATACCCCGAAAACTTTGCAATTAACCGACAAGTAATTTTAAAAGGAGAAGCATTTTTTGAAGTTTTTAGTGACAAAGATCATCCTTTTACAGTAGAAGCCTCCCATATTAAAACACAAGTATTAGGTACTTCCTTTAATGTGAATTCCCTATTTCCGGAATCAGTTGAAATCGGATTGGCCACAGGGTCATTAAGAATTTTAAATGGCAGTTCTGGTGAAGAATTAATATTATCTCCGGGAGAGGCAAGCAATATACCTACAGGCAAAGAGGAAATGATAAAATACAATATAGATCCCAAGAAAATCGCACCTTGGAAAGAAGGTGTTCTACATTTCAATGATGAAAGTTTTGAAAGAGTAGTGAAAAAATTGGAGAACTGGTACGGAGTTGAAATTACCATTGAGGGGGATATTCCCAAAGAAAAATGCAATGGAGATTTCCAAAAAAACACGTATCTGACAAATGTCTTAAAAGTATTGGGGCATGCCTTAAACTTCAATTTTGATATAAACAAGAACCAAGTAACTATAAATACCATGAATATGAATGAATAAGTAGTACTAAAATTATTTCTAACCAATACCCAAAATTCCATGAAACATGTTTTATTTAACAAGTTTAATAGCCTAAAGTATAGGATACTTATCGTTGGGTTATTAAGCATAATCACCGTGCTGCCTACATCAGCTGCAAATACCGCCAAGAGTATTGAAGATGTAAAGATTAGGATGGATTTTCTTGAAGGAAATTTGAAAGATCTTTTAGGAAATATAGAAAGTAAGACAGATTATCGTTTTTTCTACACAGATCAGGCAGTAAAAGATTCTGAAGTACTTACCCTAGATAGAAGTAAGGGAACGGTTGCAGACATACTGAAGGAACTGGCGCGGCTAAAAAACCTTCATTTCAAGCAGGTTAACAACAATATTAGTGTCAAGTATTTAGGTGAAAATCAAGATCAGAATAAAGTTGAAATTGTTCTGGAACGGGCTGATATTAATGTAAAAGGTAAGGTAACGGATAAATCCGGTGAAGCTATTCCCGGCGCTGCCATATCAGTTATTGGAACCACAGTGGGCACCATAACGGATATTGATGGGAATTTTTCATTAACTGTTCCTGAAGATGGAGAATTGATGGTGTCCTATATAGGATTCACCACCCAAAGAATCCAAATCAATTCGAGGTCTATTATTAATGTGACCCTTGAAGAGAACATCGCCGGCTTGGAAGAAGTAGTGGTAACTGCTTTAGGTATTAAGAGGGAGGCCAAAAGTTTAGGTTATGCAACCTCTACTGTAGAATCAGAGGAAATGACTATCAACAGAACCCCAAATTTCATCAATTCACTTCAAGGGAAAGTTGCCGGGGTAAATATATCTTCCATGGGATCAGGGCCTCAGGGTAGTAGTAAAATTAGGATTCGAGGAGTATCTTCTTTTGGAGGAAATAATAGCCCTCTTATTGTGGTTAATGGTGTTCCAATTGATAACACCAATTTTGGTGTCAGTGGGGATGTTTCTGAGGTGGGAAGTAACAGGAGATCTGATAGTGGAGATGGATTGAGTAGTATCAACCCTGATGATATCACATCGATGTCTGTATTGAAAGGTGCTGCGGCTTCTGCATTATATGGGGCAAGGGCTAAGGATGGTGTGATAATGATTACCACTCGAAATAGGGCTTCTGGTTCAGGAATTCAAATAGAGCTTAATACCAATTATACCAATGACACGCCCCTTGATTTTACTGATTATCAATATGAATATGGGCAAGGTGAAGGTGGTTTAAGACCTACTTCAGCCCGACCGGTTTCGGGGGTATGGAGTTTTGGAGAAAAAATTGAGCCCGGAATGACTCAGATATTATTTGATGGAATAGAAGTTCCTTATACTGCTCAACCCAATAAGATTAGAGATTACTATAGAAATGGTTCAACCCTGTCTAATACAGTTACTTTATCCTCAGGAGGAGAAAATGGTGGCTTTAGCTTATCAGTAGCAAATATGGACAGTAAGGCCATCTTACCTGGCTCCAATTACAATCGAAAAACAATTAATTTGGGATTTACCCAAAACATCAACAAGCTAACTGTTTCCGGGAACATTAATTACTCCAAGGAGGATAGAATCAACCCTCCAAATATAGCAGAACAAGATTTTAGTCCTGTTGTCATCTATACCTTGGCAAGTACGATGCCCTTAGACCTCTTGGAGCAATATGCATTTGATGAAAATGGGGATGAATTTCCTTACTCAAGGTTTACAAATAGAACCAATCCCTATTTTGCCCTTTCTAGGTTCGAAAACAATATTAGAGATAGGGTTTACGGAAATATTACTGCTAGGTACGATATTACAGATTGGCTCTATGTTCAAGGTAGGTTTGGCCAAGATTTTTATTCCAGAGATTCTGAATACAATTTACCAACAGGTTCTCAAAGACAATCTTCTCCACCTCCAGGTTTTGTTAATGGTCAATATGTCCAGGACATCAGAAGATTCAGGGAAGTCAATACAGATTTCTTGTTGGGGATGAACAAATCTTTTGGGGACTTTGGCTTAATGGTTAACCTTGGAGGTAATCAAATGTACCGTAAATTAGATGTAAACACCCTATTGGGAGAAAACTTCTATACCAGAGATCTTTATACCATTGGAAATGCAAGTAAAATAACTACCAATTACAGCATTTCTGAAAGGCAAGTGAACTCCTTATATGGTAGCACAGAATTATCTTGGAAGGGTTATTTGTATCTAAATGGTACGGTAAGAAACGATTGGTTCTCTACACTCTCTCCTGCCAATAGAAGTATTGTTTACCCTTCGATCACAGGTAGTTTTGTCTTCTCTCAAGCATTTGAAAACCTGCCTAATTGGATGACTTTTGGTAAAATTAGAGTGGCTTATGCTGAAGTAGGTAGTGATACCGATGTGCAACCTTATGCCAACAATCTGTTTTACAATATCAATCAGCAGCAATTTCCCAATTCTAATGGAGTGGCTCAGCCTGTTGGTAGTGTAAGTGGTTCAGTGGTGCCCAATTCCAATTTGAGACCAATGAGGGTTAGAGAAAAAGAGATTGGTTTGGAAATGACCTTGTTTGATAATCTTCGTTTTGAAGTTTCTTATTATGATAAACTCTCTTCTGATCAAATATTGCAGGCGCAAATTTCTAATGGTTCTGGCTATGTAAATCAGCTCATCAATGTGGGAGAAAGCGAGAACAAAGGAGTGGAAATGTATGCAAATATTTCACCCATAAAAACAGCTGATTTTGAGTGGAATTTTGGAGCTAACGCTTCCTATAATCAATCCAAAGTTTTAAGTCTTGGTGATGATGTGGATGGGTCTTTTATTACCGTAGGTCTTGCAGAATTTCATGGTGAATTAAGACAGGAAGTAGGTAAACCAATGGCTCAACTTTACGGTTGGGGATACCTTAGAGATGAACAAGGAAGACAAGTTTTTGACCCTAATAGTGGGAGACCATTAAGATCAAATGAGCAATTAAACTTTGGCTCTGCAATTCCGGTGTGGGTTGGAGGTTTTACAAATAGTTTTAACTATAAAAAACTTAGTTTCTCATTCTTAATCGATTTTAAATTGGGCCATAAAATGATTTCAGGTACTCATACCAATGCATATAGGCACGGTTTAGACAAAGCCACACTTGTTGGAAGAGAGCAAGGTTATGTTGTTGGGGATGGAGTAAACCCAAATGGAGAAATCAATACAGCTCAAGCCCCTGTACAGACTTATTATGAAACGATCCGTTCCGGAAGAATGTCTGAGCAGTCTGTATTCAATGCAGGTTCCTGGCAGTTGCGTCAATTGACCTTGGGTTATGACCTAAGCAGCTTGATTCCACAAAATAACTTTATCAAAGGGTTAAGATTTAACGTTGTTTCAAACAATGTTGCGGTAATAAAGAAATGGGTACCTCATATCCATCCGGACCAAAATGGCATTATCTCAGATAATATGGCAGGTTTGGAAGCTACCGGTTTGCCGGTTACCAGAAGTATTGGTTTTAATCTGAATGTGAAGTTTTAATGACTTTGCGTGAACCAATAAAATGAGTGTTATAACTAAATTTATTAGCGATGAAAAAGTCTAAAAAATCATATATATATCCCTTTATTTTACTATTCATTTTGTTTTCCTGTGATTCAGGGTTTGATGAAATGAATACCAACCCGGTTAGGTTAACTTCAATTGATCCTACCTTTCAATTAAATCAGGCCATTATTACCAGTTCTCCGGGTTACAATAATTTGACCTACGAAGTTACGATAGTAAGGCAAATGATAACTCCTTTTCAAGGTGTTGGAACCGGAGGAAATTTAAATCAAGACAATAGAGCAGCTACCCAAGGCAATTGGTATACCTATTATGAAACCATCATTAAAAATCTGGTTGACGGATTATCAGCACTTGAAGATATGCCTGAAAGAACCAATTTGGAACATATCATGAAAATATGGAAGGCGCATGCTTTTATAGTTTTAACAGATACCTATGGTGATATCCCTTATACTGAAGCAGGCAAAGGGTATATTGATGGTGTGGTTTTTCCTAAATATGATTCTCAGGAAAGTATTTACACCTCCATTTTAAATGACTTGGAGGCAGCTGTTCAAGGGTTGAATGATTCAAATGATGATATAGGTCAAGAAGTCATGTATAGTGGCAATATTGAACAATGGAAAAGATTAGGGAATTCTTTACTGTTACGTGCCGGAATGCGTTTGTCTAAGGTAGATCCTTCCTCTGCAGCAGCATATGCAAGCAAAGCAGTGGCTGGAGGTTTGATGCAATCCAATGATGACAATGCAGTAGTAAGGCACAATGCTGATTATAGAAATGGTGTAGGTACAAACCTGAATGGGGGGCAGGCGCCATTCTACTATCTTGATAAGGAGTTAGTAGATTTCTTTAAAGCCAATGAAGATCCAAGATTGACCTCCATAGGAGTGAGGTATGTAGGCGCTCTTAGTGGAAACGATCAGGTGGAAGCCAATGCCGTAAGAACTTTTGATGCTCAAATAGGTATGCCACAAGGCTATGACAATACCACCATTATCCCTGTGGTGCAGCAGGAAGGACTTGCCAGTTTATTTGATTATAGTCAGTTGGATAGAAGCCGTATGGGAAATCCAGAAGCTCCCAATTTTTTGGTTACCTACTCTCAAACATTGCTTCTTTGGGCAGAGGCGGCTTATCGTGGTTGGGCTCCCGGTGACCCTGAAGAATTGTATCATGCCGGTATAAGGGCACATATGGAGCAAATGGCATTGTGGGAAAATAGCATGGCCATTTCATCAGAAGAGATTGATAGCTATATAGCAGCTCACCCGCTAGAAGTTGGAAAAGAACTTGAACTTATCAATACCCAATATTGGGTGTCTTCCTTCTTGATAGGCCATGAAGCCTGGTCTAATTTTAGAAGATCCGGTTACCCTATCTTAACTCCTAATCCTTATCCGGGTAGTGACCTTAAAGATGAGGACTTTATTAGAAGGCTTACCTATCCTGATTCTGAGTTGACTGTTAACAAGGAGAATATTGATGTTGCCACAAGTAGAATGGGACCTGATATATTGGATACAAGGGTTTGGTGGGACGTAAAGCAATAGCATAAAATAACCTATTAATCCATGTTCAATTTACCTTGGCTATGTAATGTAGCATTTATTACATAGCCAAGGCTTTATTGCATCAGTTGAGTCTCAGCTGAATTTCGAATGGCAGGGCTGTTCTGAATCGATTGTTATTGACAATAAACCTAAAAATGAAAAATATTAAAAAGAGATTAAAATCCGGGGAAACATTGGCCGGTTGCTGGCTAAACTTAGGTAGTTCTGTAACCGCAGAAATTGTTGGTTCTTCAGGCTACGACTGGGTACTTATTGATTTAGAACATGGTTCAGGTGAACAAGCTGATCTTTTACACCAACTCCAGGCATTAGAGCATACACCAGCTTCAGCATTGGTACGCGTAGAGAGTCACCAAAAAGAAAGAATTCATCGGGTACTGGATCTTGGTGCCAATGGCGTAATGGTTCCTCAAATAAAAAAAGTAGCAGAAGCCAAGTCAGCTATTGCGGGTATTCATTATCCTCCTAACGGTGTCAGGGGAGTAGCCAAAATGGTCCGGGCCACAGGATTTGGTAAAAACTTTGATTCTTATAAGAAAGGGACATTGGAAAACCTACTTGGTGTTATTCAAATTGAAACTTTGGAAGCTTTAGAGGTATTGGATGAAATTGCTGAACTTCCGGGAGTAGATGTGTTATTTATTGGTCCTGCAGACCTTACCATGGCTTTGGGAATAGATGGAGACTTGTCTCACCCTTTATTTGTTGATGCTGTGGAAAAAATTGTTGCAGCCGCAAGAAAAGCAGGTAAAGCCGTGGGTATTTTGCTTTTCGATCCCAATGATTTTCAAAAATACAATGAATTAGGGATTCAGCTTATCGCATGTGGTGCTGATGCTACCTTTGTAGCCAATGGAGCAAGGGCGATGGCTAGCCAGCTGAATTCGGCTAAAAATAGGAAAGGGTAAACAGATGTTGCAAGACCCTTTAATTATTCTAGTCATAGGGATGCTTATCGTAATTGGTGGCATCATATTCGGGAAATTAAACCCTTTTATTGCGCTAATTGTGGCTGCATTGGTGGTGGCTTGGTTGACTCCATCAGTAGCTATTGTGGACTTTGCTTTAAGCAAAGGACAATCTGAAACAGCCGCTCAGGCTTTGGCGAATACCTCTATTGGCGAACGAATCGCTGCGGCTTTTGGAAGTACCGTGGGGAAAATAGGTATTTTAATTGCTATGGCGGCCATTATTGGTAAGGCCATGTTAATGAGTGGTGCTGCAGAACGGATCGTTAGGTCTATTTTAGGGTTGACAGGTGAGAAAAATGCTCCACTGGCATTTTTGAGTGGTAGTTTTTTCTTGGGAATACCTGTTTTCTTTGATACGGTATTTTACCTTATGATACCTTTGGCCAAAGCCATGGCCATGCGATTGAAGCAGAGTTATTTACTCCTCGTATTGTGCATCACTGCTGGAGCAGCTATGGCCAATTCATTGGTTCCTCCGACACCCGGACCTCTATTTCTAATTGCCGAAATGGATATTCCCATAGGCATGATGATGGTAGGGGGTTTTTTAGTAGGCTCTGTGACTATTATTGTAGGCTATTTCTTTGCGGTGTGGGTCAATAAAAGAAACCCAATTCCATTACGAGAATCCCTTGATGCTCCATTGAGTGAAATTGAAGCACTGGCCAATAAAGATGCTGCCCAACTGCCATCATTAGGAATCTCTTTATCTCCTATACTGGTGCCTTTAGTGTTGATTACAGGAAGTGCTACAGTTCATACTTTTATGGATATAGACAGTACAATGAATAGCAATAAATTGCTCCTTTTGCTTCAGTTTTTCGGAGAAAAAAATATGGCCTTGATCATGGGGGCTTTGGCGGCATTATTGACGCTCTTTATTCAGAAAAAGAAAACAAATGATGGGATCAAGGGGGCTGTTCAGTCTGCTCTAACCAGTGGTGGAGTAATTATATTGATAACCGCAGCAGGAGGTGCTTTTGGCGCCATGTTGCAACAAACTGGGATAAGTTTAAGAATTGCAGAGCTTACATCCGGCTATCAGATGGCACTAATACCCTTGGCTTTCTTTATTACAGCATTGGTGAGAACTGCCCAAGGCTCAGCTACTGTGGCAATGATCACTGCATCCGGGATTTTATCAGGCATGTCAACCACCGGTTTGGATTTTCATCATCTATACTTGGGTTTGGCCATAGCATGTGGATCCAAATTGGTTCCATGGATGAATGATAGCGGATTTTGGATTGTATGTAAAATGAGTAATCTAACTGAGAAAGAAGCCTTAAGGACTTTTTCTCCTTTGCTTACTATTATGGGAATTGTTGGATTAATAACCATTATGATAGCCGCGAAAATATTTCCTTTAGTTTAAAATAGTTAACCCAAAGTAATATGAAAGATATATTAAAAATTTTACAGAGGAGGAGGTTTATGAAGCTGTTTGCTTCAGGTACCGCCGGTGCACTTACTACGGCAAGTGTAGCATTAGGGGCCGACAGGTCTACATTGAAACCTACCAACCAAAAGGCTAAAAAGGTTTTAATGAAAGTAGGTTGCCAGTCCGGCGGAACCTCAGAAGAAAATCTGGCTTTTAAAGCCAGACATGGTGTTTATAACATGGACGGAGGCATGCCAAAATTTATTCCGGGAAAAGGCTGGGACTTAGAGGATAGCTTGAGAAAGAGGGATGCTTGTGAGAAATATGGTATCAGTCTTGATGCTTACCATCTTCCCCTTACATCTGCTGGAATTGACCGTGTGGTTGTTCCTAACATCATGCTAGGGAAAGCCCCAGAGAGAGATAAAGAAATTGAGATGATTCAGCAAATGATTCAAGTTTCAGCCAAAACCGGGGTGAAATTATTGAATTATAATACCACCATTTTGCCTGTATTAAGAACCGGAAGAACGATTGATCCCAATAGAGGAAATGCTTCTTACAGTACCTGGAATTATGAAGAAGCTCTAAAAAGGGAGCAACCATTGACCGTAGCGGGGAATGTGGATGCTGATGAAATTTTTGAACGGATAAAATACATGCTGGATAGAATAATTCCTGTGGCAGAGGAATACAAGGTGCAGTTAGGTAACCATATTGCCGATCCCCCGGTACCTGATCAATATAAGGGAATAATGCGATGGAATAGTCCTGAAGTTTTTGAGGGAATGAAGAGGTTTGCTAAATTGTCGGACAGTCCCTATCATGGATTTAATTTTTGTATTGGGTCTATTGCAGAGGGACTCCGAGATCCTAAAAATGATATTTTCCCCATAATCGAATATTTTGGCAAGCAAAAGCAAATATTTAATGTACACCTTAGAAATATTAAAGGCAATTATAACAATTTCCAAGAAGTATTTCCGGACAATGGAGAGATGAACTTTTTCCATGTTATGCGTGCATTGCGAGAAGTGGAATTTGATGGGATGGTAATGCCCGATCATGTCCCGAAACACGAAGCAGAGGGGTCGAGTGCTCAAGCTTTTGCCTTCGCTTATGGACATATTATAGGTATTCTTCAGGCTTTAAAGGACGAAGCTGACAATGGTTGATTTACAGATGACTATCAATAAAAATTAATAAGTGATCAATAAAAATAAAAACGCAACTATTATGAAAAAAGTAGGATTTATAGGATTAGGAATTATGGGGAAGCCCATGGCCATCAACTTAATTGATGCAGGATATGATTTAATTGTATTAGACAGCAACAAAGCAGCGGATGATTTAACTCAAAAAGGGGCAAAGGCCTATTCCAGTTGCCAAGAAGTGGCTGAAAATTCAGAGATTATTATCACCATGCTTCCTGATTCTCCTGAAGTAAATGAAGTTGTTTTTGGAGAAGGAGGGGTATTGGAAGGTATCCAATCAGGTGCTGTTTTTATAGATATGTCTACCATTTCCCCATCCACGGCTAGAGAAGTTGCGGAGGCCATGCTAAAAAAAGGAGTGGATGCTTTAGATGCTCCTGTTTCAGGTGGGCAAGTTGGTGCAGAACAAGGGAATCTATCAATAATGGTAGGAGGAAAGCAGGCCGCTTTTGATACTGCCAAGCCTTTATTTGAGGTAATGGGAAAAAGTGCAGTGTTGATTGGTGATGCCGGAGCAGGACAAATGACCAAAGCTTGCAATCAAATGATTGTGGGGATGACTATTCAGGCGGTGGCTGAATCTTTTACTTTGGCCAAAAAAGCTGGGGTTGATCTGGAAAAGATGAGAGAAGCATTGTTAGGAGGCTTTGCTCAGAGTCGAATTCTGGACTTACATGGCCAAAGAATAATTGATCGAAATTTTGAGCCTGGTTTTAAGATCAAATTGCATCGAAAAGACATGAACATCGCTTTAATGGCCGGCAAAGAATTTAAAGTGCCTTTGTATGGCTCAGCTCTTGTTGCTAGCCATATGGATGCTGTTTTGGCAGCGGGAATGGATGAAAAAGACCACAGCGCTTTGGCTCTGCTAATGGAAAAATTATCCAATGTAGACTAAATCCTAAAGCCCAAATTATGAACAATATTCTTTCAGGTAGGGGGCCGATTATTAAAGAAATGATTATTACCCCTATTGCTATTAAAGATCCCCCATTACTCAACGCTGCAGGATTACATGCTCCTTATGCTTTGCGAACAATTGTTGAGTTGGTTACTGAGGATGGAATTGTTGGAATAAGTGAAATTCCCGGAAATGATGCCATCAATGATTCCCTAGCAGAAGCAGCTCAAATAATTATCGGAAAAGATGTATACCAACTTAACCAATTGCAAGCCTCAATAAATGCTTATTTCGGTACAGATACGAGTAAGGATCGGGGAGATGCACCTTGGGATCAAAGAAAGCTAGTACATGTTTTTTCGGCCTTGGAAGTGGCCTGTCTAGATATTATTGGAAAGGTAGTAAACCGCCCAATTGTAGACCTTTTGGGTGGCAAAATGCGTGATGCTGTTCCATTTGCGGCTTACCTATTTTATAAATATGAGGGTGCAGGAGGTTCACTAGGTTTTGGTACCGATCACAAGGCCACCGGTTGGGATGCTGCCAGGCAGAAAGCAGCCATAAACCCTGAGGGAATCGTTGCCCAAGCCCATGCCATGTGTAAACACTATGGGTTCCAATCTATAAAATTAAAAGGTGGGGCCTTTCCTCCGGACCAGGAAGTAGCTGCCATGTTTGCTTTGCATGAAGCATTCGGCGATAAAATGCCATTGAGGTTTGATCCCAATGCCATATGGAAACCGGAAACTGCCTTGAAGTATGGTAAAAAAATGGAACCTATTCTAGAATATTTAGAAGATCCTGTACGTAGCCAAGAAGAAATGGCCAAGTTAAGGAATGCCATTGAAACCCCTCTTGCTACGAATATGTGTACAACTTCATTTGATGAAATTCCTGCAAGTATTCGCTTGGGAGCTGAAGATATCATATTGAGTGATCATCATTTTTGGGGAGGCTTAAAAGCTTCTATGGAATTGGCCAAGCTTTGTACCACTTTTGGCAGGAAGCTTTCCATGCATTCCAATAGTCACTTGGGGATATCCTTGGCTGCCATGGTGCATTTAGGTGCAGCACTTCCGGAAGTCCCCTATGCCTTAGATACCCATTATCCATGGCAATCTGAAGAAGTTATTGTAGGAGGGAGTATTCCCTTTGTCAATGGCTCAGTTGAAGTGCCTACAGGAGCCGGACTTGGGGTGGAACTTGATCGACAAGCTTTAGAAAAGCTTCACCAACAGTACCTTCGATCAGGGCTGTCCAAAAGGGACGATCAAATTGAAATGCAAAAGGTTCATCCGGATTGGACTTTTCAAAAAGTCCGTTGGTAAGTTATCATTGAAAAACCCATCTCACCAAAGAGATGGGTTAATATTATTGTTTTACTTTAAACCCGGTGTACATGAGAAAGTGCAGGACAATAGCCCTAGTATTTTTAATTTCTTTTCTAATCAATTTGCCTGGATTTGGGCAGCAAATTAGTAAAGAAGAGTTGTTATTTCTTACACCAAATTGGACTGGAGAAAGATTTGAAGATGGTCGCCCAAAAGTTGCCGATGAAATTTTAGATAGAATGAAGGAGGTAACACATGAAGAAGCATGGGCAGTCTTAAAGAATGAAGGGTATAAATACCAATATGCAGAAAACTGGGAAACCATTCATTCAGATAGGGTTTTGGTTGGAAGGGCTTTGACAGCCACCTTTATGCCCGGGAGACCTGATATTCACGATGCCATTGATAAAAGAGGAAAGGCTGAAGGGAAAAGAGGCCAAAATAGTTGGCCTGTAGATCTATTAATGCCCCGAGATGTTTACGTGGCAAACCAATTTGGGCTTCATATAGGTGGCCCAACAATAGGAGACAATGTTGGCAATGCCATTTATGCCAAATCCGGTAATGGAATTGTATATGATGGGGCTGTAAGAGATATCAATGGTTTAAAAGCCATTGATGGTTTTGTTTCATTCTTTTCCAGTTATCACCCTTCACATCACAATCAAGCCGGAGACTTGAATACCATGTTAATTGGAATTAATCAACCTACCCAAATTAGACAGGTAACTGTAATGGCGGGCGACGTAGTTTTAGGTAGGGATGGGGCAGTTACTTTTATACCACCTCATTTGGCAGAAAAGGTAGTGATTACTTCAGAAGTGGTTCGGCTGAGGGATATGTTTGGGCACAGTAGGCTTAGGGAAGGAGTCTATACTGCAGGACAAATTGATACCCGATGGTCTCCTGAAATTGAAAAAGATTTTTCACAATGGCTCAATAATCATAAAAATGATTTGCCTATACCCAAAGAACAAATCGAAGAAATATTGAGGGAAAGAACCTGGTAATTCTAAAAGTTTAAATATCTAATTCATTGAAAAATAGTTTGATATATTATTTCATGTAATAAAAATTGAACGGTATTTAATGAAATTGACCTTATTTCAATAGATTGATTTAACCCAAATAACCTATCATGAACAATAATCTAAAAAGAAGATCATTTTTGTCTAAAGCTGCCTTGACAGGAGTGACAGGAGCAGCATTTTTATCCGGTTACGGATCCTCTCTTTCTGCCGCAGTAGAAAAAATGCCCTCTTATTCCAATCCTTCAGATTTAAAAATTACAGATGTGAAATGTGGCTATGTAAGGGGAGCTTTATATGTAAAGATTTATACCAACCAAGATATTTTTGGCTGTGGTGAGGCCGTTGATGCCATCCATGGCACCTATCACTTGGTAAAAAGACTCGGTAGGCAAATCAAAGGAGAAAGTCCACTAAACCCCAACCGGCTTGCTGAGCAGTTAAGAAAGGGGGCATTTTTCGGGGGTGCGCAATCGGGAGTATTTGTTGCAGTGCTAACGGCCATAGAAACTGCTCTTTGGGACATTACAGGGAAGGTATTTGGTGTTCCGGTTTACCAATTATTAGGAGGTAAGTTCCGAGATAAAATCCGGGTGTACTGCGATACAGCATTGTACACATCCAGAAACCCGAGCCCTCAAGATTATGCGCAAGCTGCTAGGGGAGCGGTGGATAGAGGTTATACAGCGGTTAAGTTTGACGTAGATGATGGGGGAGATCCCAATAAGTATGATCGATTCAATTGGACAGCTAGTCCGGCAGAAATTGACCGGATGTATGCTGCTATAGCTGCTGTAAGAGCAGAAGTTGGAAAAGACGTAGATATCTGTGTAGATATGCATGGTCGGTATGATTATATCACAGGGGTAAAAATGGCTCGCATGTATGAAGACTTAGACCTAATGTGGCTTGAAGAACCCATTCCTGCTGATAACCCAAAACTCTACCAAAAGCTTACCCAACAAACAAGTACTCCAATTTGTACAGGAGAAAATGTTTATTTGGCCTATGGCTTTGTCAATCTTTTAAGTGAGGGTGGGGCTGACATTATCATGCCAGACATTCAGAAAGCCGGAGGGCTTGGTGAGGCACAAAGGATAGCCAATCTTTCCAATTTGTATTATGTTCCTTTTAGTCCACATATGGTTGCTTCATTTTTAGGAGCCATGGCTTCCTGTCATGTTTGTGCTTCTGTGCCGAATTTTCAAATCATGGAATGGCAAATTTATATGGACACAGATCAGATGTGGCAAGACATCGTGACTTATGATGGAGAAAGAACGGTAGACGGTTTTATAAACCTATCAGAAAAACCCGGGATAGGGGTGGAAATTAATGAAGAAGGTATGAAAAAATACGCAGTGAAGGATATTCCTTTTTTTGAATAATTAAATATTAAATACCATGACAATGAAACCTAAAAACAACCCAAAATTCAAACATCTTTTTGACCTCCCGGAAAAAGTAGGAAAGGATGTTAAAAAGCCTCAGCCTAACAACTTTGTGAAGGAAAATATTCCTGAACGAAGATCATTTCTTCAAAAGGCGGCCCTGGGAGGGCTGGGGTTAGGCGCATTTATGTCAATGCCTATTGAAGATACTTTAGCTCATTCAATGCAGCTTGTCAATAGGAATTCTAATCCATCAGACTTAAGGATTACAGATTTAAGGATTGCAGAAGTGGCCAATGCACCAATGAGATGTCCTATCATCAGAATCGATACCAATCAGGGGATTTATGGTTTGGGCGAAGTTAGAGATGGGGCGAGTGCGAGATATGCTCTTGTTTTGAAAAGTAGAATTCTTGGAGAGAATCCATGCCAAGTAGAACGATTATTTAAAAAAATTAAACTTTTTGGAAACCATGCCAGACAAGCCGGAGGTGTTTGTGGCATAGAAATGGCCTTATGGGATTTGGCAGGTAAAGCTTATAATGTACCTATCTATCAAATGTTGGGTGGAAAATACCGAGATTCTATTCGGCTATATTCCGACACTACCAAGTCCAATGATCCTGAAGTATTTGCAGATAGGTTGAAAGCCCGCAAAGACAAAGGCTATACCTTTCTTAAAATGGATTTTGGTGTGGAGATGGTAAAAGACAATGAGGGATCTGTTGTCAATACCAGGGCCTTTGAAAAAGGCAAATCTTGGGATTCAGAATATGGAAGCTATGGTAGAACCGGACACCCTTTTACAGGAGTTCAAATAACAGATAAAGGGATTGCTGAAATGGTCGAATATGTTGCGGCAGTTAGAAATAAGGTTGGCTATGATATCCCCTTAGCAGCAGATCATTTTGGTCATTTTGATTATAAGGAATGTATCAGGTTGGGAGAGGCATTGGAGCCATATCGTTTGGCTTGGCTTGAAGACATGGTACCTTGGTTTTATACTGAAAAATGGAAACAGATAACGGATGCCATAAAAACGCCAACTTTGACAGGGGAAGATATTTTTCTTAAAGAAGAGTTTATTAAGTTGATTGATGCACGAGCCATAGATATGATCCAACCTGATTTGGCCTCTTCCGGAGGAATTTTGGAAACCAAAAAAATTGGAGATTATGCAGAAGAAAAAGGTATTCCGATGGCCATGCATTTTGCCGGAACTCCCGTTTCCTTTATGGCCAATATTCATTGTGCTGCAGCCACTGAAAACTTCATTTCTCTGGAACACCATTCTGTAGATATTCCATGGTGGGAGGATCTGGTGAAAGATATACCCAAACCACTCGTCACAAATGGCTTTGCTAAAGTGCCGGAAGGTCCCGGTTTGGGAATTGATTTAAATGAGGATGTGATAAAAGAGCACTTACAGGATGGTACTGAGTACTTTGCACCTACAGAAGAATGGAATACTGATCGTTCAAATGACAGGTGGTGGAGTTAATAAAACCCTATACTAAATTGATGGTAATTAATTTAGATGAAAGGGAGGTTGTTTTATTACATACTTTTAAGGAAATTCACGTTTAATTAGTAAAAAAATAGAAAATGATGAAGAAGATTTTGCTTGTATGCTTGGTATGCTTGTCTGCATTTAATTTGGAAAGTTTTTCCCAGCAGATTTCACCTAGTCCGGAACAAATAATCGCACTTACTGCTGAGTGGAAAGGGGAAAGGTTCCCTGATGGTAGACCTAAAGTTTCTGATGAGCACTTGGAGCGGTTAAAGGCCATTTCTGTGGAAGAAGCCTGGGGTATATTGAGAAACAAAGGCTATAACAATCAGTTTGAAAATGACTGGGTTATTTTAGACGATAATGAAGTGATGACGGGTAGGGCTGTTACTGCCCAATATATGCCGTTTAGAGAAGATGTTGACAATCTAGTAAAAAAGATTGGAAAAGAGGAAGGTCGTGCACAGTCCGGAGGAACCAATTCCTGGCCAATCGATGGTTTGGTAGAAGGAGATGTATATATCGCGGATAGTTATGGTAAGATTGCCAACGGTACTTTGATCGGTGATAATCTTGGTACTGCCATTTACTCTAACTCCAAAAGAGGTGTTATTTTCAATGGTTCTGTAAGAGATATGGATGGATTATCTAAAATAGAAGGATTTAATCTTTGGATCAAAGGTCATGATCCTTCTTATATTCAAGATATGATGCTTACTACTATAAATTATCCGATAAGGATTGGTAGAGCCACTGTATTACCTGGAGATGCTGTGTTGGCTAATAAATGGGGTGTGGTTTTTATCCCTGCTCATTTGGTGCCTGAGTTGGTAATCAATGCCGAATTTACCGCTCTTAGAGATCAATTTGGTCACATGCGATTGAAGGAAAAGAAATATACTGCAGGTGAAATTGATAGTAGATGGAGTGAAGCAATTAAAGCTGATTTCATGGATTGGTTAAATAAGAAAAAAGACCTTCCAATGAGCAAAGCAGAGTTAGATGCTTACTTAGAAGATAGAAACTGGTAATTAAAAAAACCTCCTTTATTAACTTAAAGGAGGTTTTTTTAACACTCTTAAATGTTAGTCTACAATCTGAATTTAATTTTACAATATGCAAAACCACCTTTTTTTATGAATTTTTCATCTTGTTTACCTTTAGTTTTAATATAATGATTAACTAAGGTTTTAAATTATTTGTTATTGATGTTTTTTGAGATATCTCTAATAATTTGATCCAATTCTAAAGAAGAAATCATTATATAGGTTAATATTTCGTCTAAATCTTCTCCTTGGTAATTCATTTCTTTTTGAAGGTTTAAAAGTCCCATAATCCTTGCAACAGGTCCTCTTACTTCGTGGGATTGTTTCCAAGCTATATCGCTTAATTTTTTATTTTGCTCTTCAATGGCTTTTATATGATTGATTTTATCAGTGATGTCTTTAGAAAAACAGGCAGCACCTATTATTTGGTTTTCTCCTGATTTTTCTAAAATTGGATAAAATCCGACTTGATAAATTTTTGATTCTTTATGTGGAATTTTAGACTCAAAGGTTAAGTTTTGTTGTTCGCCTTTCAATACATTTTTATACTTTTCGTTCCAAAAATTATTGGCATCATCATAAAAAGAAGCATCTTCTCCAACAAAATTTGCAACTCTTTCACCCAATTTAAATTTATGCCCCGATATTCTTTCCATTTCATCCAAGAAAGCATTGTTTGCTAAAATTAAATTATATTGACGATCTATAGCCCATATAAGGTCATCCGTACTGTTGATTACGTGTTCTTGAAGCAACCTTATTTCGGCAAGTTTCTGTTGTTGTTTTATTCTATCTGTAATGTCTTTCATATAGACCACAATCCCATTTTCCTTTGGAAATGAAGAACACTCAAGCCAGATGTCTATTGTTGGGTAATATTCAACAAAACGCCTTTCTTCTCCTTTATCCATTGAAATAGAAAATTCAGAAAAGAATTTCAGGTCAATGGCATCATGATATATATCCCATAAAACTTTACCTTCGATATCTTCTCTTGGCATTTTTAATGTTGTTTCGGCAGCCTTGTTCCAATAGGTTACTTTCCAGTCTTTTTCCACAGAGAAAAAACCATCAGTAATACTCCCCAAAATTTCTTCTCTTTCATGGTTAACCCTTTCCAACTCCTTCTTGTATATTTCTTCTTCGGTGACGTCATAATTGATTCCAACCATTCTCACTGGTTTTCCTGATTTATTACGGATAATTTGAGCAATGGCTTTTATAAATCGTATCTTGCCTGTATTAGGTAATGTGATTCTGAATTTTGTATTATAGTCTTTGTTTCCTAGTAGGGTTTCTTGAATCAGAGAATCTTGGTACTCACGATCATCAGGATGCAAACTTAATTTCCATTCGGCATATTGATCTACTGATTGGCAAATATTTCTTTGATATAATTTTTGCATGGTCTCATCCCATACAATGGTGTTTTTCTCCATATTCCATTCCCAAATTCCAATCGTAGAAGCTTTGGAAGCCAATTCATAACGTATTTTGGCTTCCATGATTTCTTGTTCAGTTTTTTTCCTTTCATCAATATCTTGAATACTACCATAAATACGGTGAAGCTTTCCATTAATCCACTCTGTTTCAGCCTGCACTCTAACCCATATTGTTCTGCCTTTTGCTGTATCCAATTGAGCATCCAATTCAAAATGACTTATCTCACCTTTGATGGCTAAATTAACTTTTTTTTGTATCAAATCACGTGATTGACCTTCTGTATAAAAGTTAATAGCACCTCCCAAATTGGGGATATAATCTTCATCTAAATCATGGATGAATTTTGTCATTGGAGACCAATACAATTTGTTTTGAGAGAGATTAACTTCCCAAGTACCTATCTTAACTATTTCATTGGTCCTTTTTATTAAATCTTCTAGGTATTTTTGATGGCTTATGTCTTTTCCTACACAGTAAATAAATGATTCAGAGGGAAGAAAAGTTGCTGTCAAGTTGATCCATTTTATTTGGTTGTTAATCAAAATTGGAATATCTATTTCATCTACCTTTCTAGATTGTTCAATTTTGAAGAGAAAATCATCAAATTTTATTCTTTCAGCTAAAGGAATCATGTCACGGAAGGAAATGCCTTTTAATTCATTTTCAGCGCATTCAAAGATTTTTGAAGCTTGAATATTTCCTTTGACAATTATGCCTTTGGCATCGGTTACAAATAAAAGATTGGGTATTAATTCAAATATTGTTAGCAGCTCATTTTCACTTTTTAAGCGCATTATTTCCATTCCAAGTCGGTTACTTAGGCTTTCAAAAAATGGGAAATGTTCTTCTAATTGGATCTGTTTCTTACTAGTAAAAATTGTGATTACTCCCACCAAATTTTTATTATTTAAAATTACTGTCGTCCGACTAAATTATCAAATTTAAAATAAAGTGG
>TARA_R110000868_G_scaffold78284_3_pt1 | contig 61385 bp, 50 predicted proteins | sample TARA_R110000868 | Tara Oceans TARA_R110000868 (sample SAMEA4397489) | marine metagenome | biome: Polar Biome; feature: [SRF] surface water layer (ENVO:00010504); material: water (ENVO:00002006), including particulate matter (ENVO:01000060) such as... | depth 5 m | reverse complement strand
ATATATTTAAATTTTTCAAAACAATTCAGATATATTATTAAATATACATTATATATTAACCCATGATTTAATAAATTAAATATAATTTTGTGAAATAAGTCAATATTCTTATTAAGTTTTATGCATGCATAACAAGAACATTTTTAACATTTAAATGTTAGGATTTATGAAAATAAAATCTTACCCAAGATGTAAGGCAAAAATACACCTCTTACTTATTCCAATTATTATCCTTGTTTCACTTAATGGCCATTCCCAACAACTAGAGGTAGGTGCGGCCAAACGAATTATTACCCCCAACCCTCTAATTTCGGTTTCTGGTGGTGTAGGAACTCCCAAGCCTACTAAGGAAAAAAAGGGAGAACTATATGTTAGGGCCATGGTGCTGGCAAAGGGTGAAGAAAAAATAGCTATTGTTAATATAGATAATCTAGGATGGCCGGCAGCACTTGGCAATAGATCCCGAAAATTGATCAAGGACATTCCTTTCAATAATATATTAATAGGAGCAACACATACCCACAGCGCTCCAGATGCCTATGCTTTCCCAGACGAAAAAGGCAATTTTGCAGCCGATTTAAAATACCTTGACTGGTGCGTTATCCAAATTGCGGATGCAGTGAATGAAGCTCTAAAGAATTTAGAACCTGCCAAACTGAAAATTTCGGTAGGTGAAGCAAAAGGCAAAATAGCCTACAATTATTACGCTCCGGAACTGTACGATCCAAGATGTGGGGTAATACAAGCCTTGGGTACCAAGGGAAAAAATAAGGACAAGCCCATAGTTACATTGGTAAACTATGCCATACACCCAGAGGTTATTGGCAGCGATCGTGGAATTTTAAGTCCAGATCTTATTGGACCCTTATATGATAGAATCGAGGCAAAGACCGGCGGAATGGCAGTTTTTATGAATGGTGCCCAAGGAGGAATGGTTACCGCAGATAATAGGTTGGAGAACAATGCAGAAGCCTTTGATTGGGATGAATGCAATCGCATTGGGAACTTGTTGGCGGATGAGGCCTTAAGAATCTTATCAGCGGCCGATATCCAGGAGAATCCTGAACTTTACTGCACCTCCAAACAGGCCGAATTCCCCATAGATTCCGAAATGATGCGATACATTTTCAATAATTCGCCCTTAAAAATGGGCAACTCTGACAGTAGCATTAGTACTACCCTAAACCTAATAAACATAGGATCGGCCCAAATTCTGACCATTCCCGGGGAAGCCCTACCCAATATAGGGTATTATTTAAAACGACATATGCCTACAGAACATCCATTCCTTTTTGGATTGACCAATGATGCTTTTGGGTATATTTTGACCAAGGAAGATTTTAACAGTTTTAAAAGATACGATTATGTAAGTCGCACCAGCCTAGGGGAAAAAACAGGAGAAATCCTTATCAATGACCTATTGACCCTAATCCAAAACAGTCCAAAACCTAAGAAGTAAAATAATTGCTAATCCTAACAAAATAACAATATGAAAAAAATGCTTTCCCTTTTTGTATCGATGTCCTTATTATGTATATCATCCTGTAAGGACAGTCCAAAAAAATTAGTAGAAAATGTTGCCCCAACTGAAGCGATAGTAACTCCCGAAACAGCACTTCAGAGTTACCTAAAAAATGACGATCAAACCTTTAAGTGGGAACTCAAGGAGAACTACCCCATTGGTGATGTTACCGCCTACGAGCTCTTGCTGACCTCCCAGAAATGGAGAGAGCACGTCTGGACACATGAACTTACGGTATTGGTCCCCAAGGAGGTTTCATATGATGGAGCCCTATTAATGATTACAGGAGGAAGCGTAAAGGAAGGGATGCCCAATTGGTCCTCCAATGAAGAGGATAAAAAGTCGATAAGTTTTGCCCAGGTAGCAGAAAAGAACAAGGCTATAGTTGCTATTGTAAGACAGGTTCCCAACCAACCTCTCTATGATGGCCTAACGGAAGATGAACTCATTTCCTTTACCCTGCACAATTACAAAAATGACAAGGACCCAACATGGCCATTACTTTTCCCAATGGTAAAAAGTGCCGTCAGAGCCATGGATGCAGTTCAGGAATTTACCACCAAAAATCTCCAAAAAGAGGTTACGCGCTTTACGGTAACCGGTGCTTCAAAAAGAGGCTGGACAACATGGTTGACGGGAGCAAACGACAAGAGGGTAGAAACAATAGCCCCGATGGTAATAGATGTTTTAAATATGCCCGTTAGCTTGGATTACCAAATTACGGCTTGGAACGAATATAGCATCCAAATCAATGATTACATACAATTGGAAATTCCACAAACCGTAGGAAGTGAGGATGGTAAAGCGTTAACCCAAATGGTAGATCCCTATTCATACAGGGCCAATTTAACCATGCCAAAATTAATATTTATAGGTACCAACGATGAATATTGGCCTGTGGATGCCATTAAGAATTACATTAACGATATCCCTGGTGAAAACTATATTCACTATGTACCCAATGCCGGCCATGATCTGGGCGGTGGCGAACAGGCCGTAAGGGCCCTAAGTGCATTCTGGGGCAAATCGCTGAACAAGACTCCACAGACTTCCTTGGCCTATGACCTAACAACGGACAAAGCCTCGGCAACCCTAACGGTCAAAACTACCTCAGATGAACTCCTAAATGCCTATATATGGTCTGCAGATTCATCCGACAGAGACTTTAGGGACGAAAAATGGACCTCAAAACAAATAGATTCAAAAGACCATGACCATATTTTCCAGCAGGTAAAATTTCCAAAAAGTGGCTTCAAGGCTTTTTATATCGATTTGGAATACGCCGACCCCAATGGTGGAAAATACACCAAGAGTACTAGAATGTATGTAGCTGACGACGATGAAATCCTTTAGTAAAAAACAGGTATATTGGTTTTCTGGAATTATCGCCATTCTTTTACTGCTGGCATTTACCATCATTTACGCCAGTGACACCAGCGAGAACTTCCCTGTTAGTGAGTACTACACTTATGATAAGGCCATACCCCTAAAGGATTCCATAACACTGTTGAAGGATACCACGGACCATACCCTTTTTCATGTATCCTACTATAGTGTGCACGACAAAAAAGTGACCGGCCTATTAAGTCTGCCTAAAAATAGCGCCTCCCCCCTACCTGTAATTATTTTAATGCACGGTTTGGGAGACAACAAGAGTGTGGATTATGTGTCCTATGGCAACGATCTTTTCCTTAAAAACGGTTATGCGGTACTAAGGATCGATTTTAGTCAGCACGGGGAACGAAAAAATGATGTGTACGATTTCAGTCTAACAGGAAGCTATAAAAATTGGAGTCGGGACATTATCAGTCAGACCGTATTTGATTTAAGAAGGGCTGTCGATTTTATTGAAACACGGAAAGAATTGGATTCCCAAAAAATAGGTTATTACGGCATAAGTTTGGGTGGAATAACAGGTACCATTTTTTGCGGTGTGGAAAGCCGTATAAAAGTTCCTATAGTGGCCTTGGCCGGCGGACAATTAAATCTATTGTACGAAAAAGAGGCCCTCTCCAAAGAGGCAAAAGATTTTGTAAGCATTATAGAGCCATTAAACTTTGTGAAAGAAATTGCTCCCCGTCCCTTTCTAATGTTAAATGCGAAAAATGATGAAATAGTACCTCCCTTAATGAGTAACTTACTTTATAATGGAGCTAAGGAACCCAAGGAAATTATATGGTACGATGCCAAACACAGGGACGCCCCTTTGGATATAATTTTTGGGGACGGACTAAACTGGTTTAAAAAATATTTATAAATCTATACATCAATAAAAATAATTAAAATGAAAAAGTCATATTCAATCACTTTGTCAATGGGCCTTTGCATGGCCCTCCTACTACTTAGTTGTGGTGAAAAGAAAAAAAACTCTGATGAAGCCAATAATTCCGACACCATGGAACAAAAGACAACGGCGGCTACAACTTGGGCCGAAAAACTAGGTTGGCCGGCCGGGAAAAAAGTAATAATGTTGCACGCAGATGACATTGGGATGTGTCCAGAGGCAAACATAGCGGCCAAGGAACAATTAACAAAAGGCCAAATACAATCCGCTGCCGTAATGATACCTTGTCCCAATGCCGAAGAATTCATCAATTGGGCCAAGGAGAACCCTGCTATGGATATCGGCCTTCACCTTACCCTCACCAGTGAATGGAAAAAACATCGTTGGGGCCCTATTACCCCGGATGTGGAAGTCCCAGGTTTGTTGGACCCGGAAGATAAACTATGGCGAAGTGTACCGGAAGTGGTACAACATGCTTCAGCCGAGGAAGTAGAAAAAGAAATAAGGGCTCAAATTGAACAATCCATAGCCTGGGGCTATAGACCAGACCATATAGACACCCATATGGGCACCCTGTTCGGTGACCCCAGTTATGTAAAGGTCTACATGAAAGTAGCCCAGGAATACGGTATTCCTGCAAATATTATTGATATATCCGTACCAGCTGTCCTAGCGGAATTTAGAGCAAAAGGCTACCCTATGGATGATTCTGTGGTAAAAATGTCCGAAGATTACACATTGCCCAAATTGGACTTTTTTACCAGTGCGCCAAAAGCGGATACCTACGAAGAAAAAGTGGAAAGTTTTAAGACCTTGATAAAATCCCTGCAACCTGGTCTAACAGAAATCATTTTTCACCCTTCCGTTGATACCGATAACCTTAAGGACATTACAGGTTCATGGCAGCAAAGGGTTTGGGAATCACAAATTTTTGCCGACCCGGAACTAATTAATTTCTTCAAGGAGGAAGGGATTATTTTCACTAATTGGAAAGAAATCATGAGTCGGTTCAATACTATAAAATAAATATCCTTTTAGATATTTGTTGGGGCCCTGTTTATGCCCCAACAACTCTTAAGAACAAGTTCATATAGAGCCTGGAAAAGACACAAAGTCTTTTTCAGGCTTTCCTTTATAACCTATCAAGAAAGCACAACAAAATTTAATATATTCTAACACTTTTAAGAAATATTTAAAGATATAATCACTTTTTTGCTAAGATATAATGCAAATCAAACAAAATTTAATAATGAAATTGCTTTTTAAAAAGTTTTATTTGTGTATAACCCAGTTTTGGGAAAGTTATGATGATCTTCAATAATACCTATTTATCATGAATTCAACATCCGGAATAATCCTTGCAATATCTTTGATCATAATAATGTTCGGGATGGGCCTCTCCTTGACCAGTTCCGATTTCAAGAGAGTGGTCAGCTATCCCAAGGCTATGATCATAGGGCTTCTCTGTCAGATGTTGTTGCTGCCGTTAATTGGCTATTTTATTGCTATTTCCTTAAGCTTGTCCCCAACGACGGCCATAGGCATTATGTTATTGGCAGCCTGTCCTGGCGGACCCACCTCCAACATGCTGACCTATTTGGCCAAGGGAGATTTGGCCCTTTCCGTTTCCCTGACTGCCGTGTCCAGTATTTTATCCATTTTAACCATCCCCTTAATTGTTCAATTCGCCTTGGAAGAATTTTCCAACAAAAGCATGGCAGTTACTGTTGATGCCATAACTATGGTAAAACAATTAATGGTAATAGTGATCATACCCGTTGGTATTGGGATGCTTATTAAAAGTAAATTCGAAGCATTTGCGAACAAGATGGAGAAACCTGTCAAAATAGCCTCTGCCATAATTTTTGTTTTGGTAATCGTTGGCGTAACCATAAGCGTTAAGGATGTTTTCATGAGCTATTTAAGTGAGGCAGGTCTACCTGCCATACTTCTTAATGTAAGTACTATGACCATAGGGTTTTTAATGGCTGTCCTGTTTAAACTAACCAGACCACAGGCCATCAGTATTTCCATAGAAACAGGAATCCAAAATGGTACTTTGGCCATAACCCTGGCAACAATTGCCTTGAACAATGCCGAATACTCCATTGTACCGGCTATTTATGGACTGTTAATGTTCATTACGGCCACCGTAATTATTTTTATCAGAAAACCACTTGGGGTAAAGGATGAATTAGGTTTGGAAAAAGAATCGGCCAATTAATGTACGTACCCTTAAGATGAAAAAAAATCAATTTATTGTTCTCCTTATTTTATTCATCTTTTTTGTCATTTCCTTTCTTACCAATATTTTAGGACCCCTAATCCCTGATATCATTGCCGACTTTAAGGTTAGTTTAACCATGGCCGCTTTATTGCCATTTGCCTTTTTTGTTGCCTATGGTGTGTTTTCCATTCCCGCTGGAGTAGCTGTAGAAAGCTACGGGGAAAAGCAGGTTATTTTGGGCGCCTTTTTGGTGTCTTTTTTTGGCGCTATTCTCTTTTCCATGTATCCCACTTTCCCTATTGCTTTGATCTCCCTATTTTTAATAGGTTCGGGAATGGCCATGTTGCAAGTGGCCATAAATCCTTTGTTGCGCGTCGCGGGTGGAGAAGAACATTTTGCCTTTAATTCGGTCATGGGACAGCTGGTTTTTGGACTGGCCTCCTTCATAAGCCCATTCCTTTTCTCCTATCTAGTGCTCAATTTGGAAAACTACTCAGATCCTGACAACTCCAATTTTATAATCAATACGTTTCACAATATTGTTCCAGAGAATTTGCCATGGGTTTCACTGTACTGGATATTCGCCATTATCTCCCTCCTTATGGTCCTTTTCATATATCCTATAAAATTGCCCAAGGTGGACAGGAATGACGACGAAAAATCCGGTACTTGGGCCACAAACAAGAGTTTATTAAAAAATAAAAAAGTAATCCTGTTCTTTATGGGATTGTTCTCCTACGTTGGTACTGAGCAGGGGGTAGCCAATTGGATGTCCCAATTTCTAGCCGAATATCATGGATTGGACCCCAGGGTTGAAGGAGCCAGTGCTATTGCATTGTTTTGGGGGTTATTAACGGTAGGCTGTCTTTTAGGACTGTTCTTATTAAAATTCATGGATAGTAAATTAGTTCTGAAAATATTTGCGGGTGCGGCAATCTTAAGTTTGACCGCTGCACTTTTCGGCTCGGCACAAATTGCCGTTTTTGCCTTCCCTTTGGTAGGTTTTTTTGCTTCGGTCATGTGGTCCATTATTTTTTCATTGGCAATGAACTCGCTAAAGGATAACCATGGCGCACTCTCTGGCATCCTCTGTTCCGGTATCGTAGGCGGGGCCATTGTACCCCTTATTGTAGGGGCTATAGGTGATGTGGTTGGACTAAAGGGAGGTATGATCTTTTTATACCTGACCTTAGGATATATTTTTAGTGTAGGATTTTGGGCCAAACCTCTGATAAACAATAAAACCATCACAATAAAAGAATTATTAGGGTCAAAAAAAGCAGTGAATTCTTGAAATAATTATTGAAAACATTAAGGTAAAAGGATGAGAATTTTTTTTTATATATTGATAATTTTGCTGCATCTTGGATGTAAATCCAAACAATACGACCCTTCCGAACCACCCGAAGGATTTGCAAATAATTTCAACCTTAAAATTGCTTATAGCATTGGTGCCATTGACCAAACCCAAACCAAAGTCGAAGTACCCGAAAACATCCAGGAATACAAAGATTTGGTTTACAAGGCCATCGACTCCACAACGCTAAAACTAGATATCTACCATCTTAAAGACTTAAACAGGGATGCACCTCTAATTGTATTTATACATGGGGGAGCATGGGAGAAAGGAAAGAAAAGCAATGTATTGCACTATTTGGTCAATTATGCCAAGAAGGGATATGTAACGGCTACAATACAGTACCGATTAAGTACCAAAGCCAAGTACCCTGCCCAACTAGTAGACGTAGAGGATGCCGTAAAATGGTTAAAATCGCATGCTGCAGATTATCACATCAATAATAACAAAGTAGCCATAACCGGTGGATCTGCAGGGGGACATTTGGCTATGCAATACGCCTATTCCCATTCCAACAATGAGCCCGATAGTAATGGCATAGCCACAGGGGTACAGGCCGTAATAAATATTTATGGCCCCTCCGATTTAACAACGGAGATTGCCAAAAATGAAGAACGGGTACATCGATTAATTGGAAAAACTTATGAAGAAGCCCCCGAAATGTATCGTAAGGCATCGCCAATTCTATTTGTAAATAAAAACTCCCCACCTACTATTTCGTTTCATGGCACTTTGGATGAACTGGTCCCCTATGAGCAATCCAAAAAACTTCATGAAACCCTTAAAGCTAATGGGGTACCCAGTTACTATCACGAATTAAAGGGCTGGCCACATGCCATGGACCTTTCCGCCAAAGTATTTTCTTATATACAATATCACACAGATATATTTCTGGAACAACATTTAAAATAAAAAACGCGTGCATTGCCAACAATATAAAAGCAGTTAAAAACAAAAAATATGATCAAAAATATATTTATCCCAATAGTAGCTTTAGCCTTATTGATAGGTTGTAAGGCCAAGCAATACGATATTTCCGTTCCACCAAAGGGATATTCCAGCAATACCTCTTTAAAGTTGGCCTATGCTACCGGAGCATTAAAATTGATTGAAAAGGACTTCCCTATTCCTGAGGATATAAAGGAATACAAAGATGTCGTCTACAAAACCGTGGACTCCATTCAACTTAAGTTGGACATTTACCATTCCAAGGATATTAAAAAAGATGCACCCCTAATAATTTTCATCCATGGTGGAGCTTGGAAAAAAGGAAACAAGCACGACTATTTGGTGTATCTGGCCAGTTTCGCAAAAAAGGGCTATGTTACAGCTACCATTCAATATAGATTAACGGATGTAGCAAAATATCCTGCCCAACTCCATGATGTTGAGGACGCTGTTAGATGGCTAAAACATAATGCGGCCAGTTATCATATCGATGCCAGTAAAGTTGCCTTGGTCGGTGGTTCCGCAGGCGGTCATTTGGCTATGATGAATGCCTATTCCAACACTCCTGATGACGTGGATGTAAACGGGATTTCTGCGAATGTACAGGCCCTTGTAAATTTTTACGGCCCTTCCAACTTAACCGATGAAACAGCCATTAAAGCAGCATCGGTACAATATTTAATAGGAAAAACCTATGAAGAGGCACCTGAATTGTATAAAAACGCTTCACCTTTATTTCTAATTTCGAAAAATGTCCCTCCGACAATTACCTTCCAAGGCACTCTGGACGAATTGGTCCCCTATGAACAATCGGACATATTACATTCTACCCTTCAAAAAGCTGGTGCCATTTCCTATTACCACAAACTAAAAGGTTGGCCCCATACCATGGATGCCTCGGTAAAAGTGAATGCCTATTGCCAATACCATATGGATCGGTTTTTTGAAAAGTATATCCCTTTAAACTAAATCATTGAAAACCAAATGAAGTTGCTTCAAAAAATAGCGAAAATCACAGCCTATTCCCTTGGTATAGTCATATGTCTTGTGCTTCTTGCTATTCTTATTGCTAGCTGGAAATATAAAAGTATTGTCAATGCCACCCCAAAAAACCAAATAGAAAATTTAAGGCCCGGGGAATTAGGTAAATATGTAAATACATTTATTGGTACAGGAGGTTTTCCGTCTTGGGTTTGTGGATTTAACTTTCCGGGTGCGACCGTTCCATTTGGTATGGTCCGACTTAGTCCTGAAACCATGTCCATCTACAATAATTCCAAAGGCATCAGTACCTCTGGATATTACTATGGGGACAATAAATTACTTGGATTTAGCCATACCCGCTTAGCTGGGACAGGTGCTACGGATGGAGGGCATTTTCTATTTACTCCGACCACCACCCCAAGCGATAAAATTGACTTCAATTTGGATTATGCCCAACTTTTTTCGCATGAAGATGAGACTTCCTTTCCTGGATATTACCGCGTATTTTTAAAGAAGGAGGACATTGTGAGCGAACTTACGGCAACAGAACGTAGTGGCCTACATAGATATAGCTTTCCTAAAGACGGCAACAAAAGTCTACTGGTCCATATAACCAATACTACTGGAAATCACAGAGCAGAGGATGGGGCCATAAAAATACTATTAAAAAAGAATGAACTGGAAGGTTCCGTTAAGACCTTTGGCAGCTTCGCTGGCCGTTTCGGTGGAATAAAAGTATACTTCGTAGCCAAATTTGATCAACCTTTCACAGAATATGGAATTTGGGATGGAAAAGAATTCATTACCGATATAACCTCTAAAGAAAGTGATAGTCTAAAACTATATCTGAAGTTTAAACAGGAAAAGATAACGGTCAAGGTTGGAATTTCCCATGTTAGTATTGAAAATGCACGTCTCAACCTGGATAAAGAAGTTGGCCATTTCAATTTTGAGGACATACTCCAAATTGCGAAGGACAAATGGGAAGGCAAATTGGCATTAATTAAGATTGAAGGTGGCTCCACTGAGGAAAAAAAAGTCTTTTATAGTGCTTTATACCGAAGTTTTCAAATGCCAACAACCTTTAATGACGTTAATGGCCAATATATAGGCTTCGACAAGAAAGTCCATTTAGCGAATGACTTCACCTACTATACCGACCTATCCTTATGGGACACTTTCCGAACCGTTCATCCACTATTTAATCTTATTGCAAAGAACGAGCAAAGAGACATGTTGGTATCTTTGGTGGAAATGGCCAAGCAAGGAGGTAGCCTGCCCCGTTGGCCTTCAGGCTACGGTTATAGCAATTCCATGTTGGGCTCTCCTGCCGATATGGTCATCGCAGAATCTTATTTAAAGGGAATACGCGATTTTGATGTGGACCTCGCCTTTGAGAAAATGAAGCAAGTGGCGCTGCAACCCATTCCCAAGGACAGTTCAGCATCGGGCAGGGAAGAAATTAATGAATATGTCACCTATGGCTATTGCCCAACCGAATTTGGAGATGAAGCTGTAAGCAAAACGTTGGAATATGCCTGGGCCGATCATTCCATAAGCCTTTTGGCGCAAGAATTACAACATCCCGAAGATCAACAACTTTTTGAGAAACATTCCAAATTCTATAAGAATGTTTGGAATCCCGAAACACAATATTTTCAGCCTAGATATAAGGATGGAAAGTTTGTGGAAAAATTTAAACCCCTACAACTTACCTATACGGATTGGGACGATGAGTACACCAAGGATTATACCGAGGGGAGTGCCCTTCAATGGCGATGGGCAGTACCTTTTGACACGGATGGATTGGTGTCTCTTTTTAAAGATAAAGACTATTTTATTAGTGAACTTAACGATTTCTTTGCCAAGGCCAACCCTAAAAAAGCTACCTGGTCCCCAGGCTCCTACTACTGGCATGGAAATGAACCGGATATCCATGCCGCCTATTTGTTTAATGCAGTTGGAAGACCTGATCTGACCCAAAAATGGGTGCGTTGGATTTTGGATAACAAATATGATAATACCTACGTGGGTATAGACGGAAATGATGATGCCGGCACATTGTCTGCCTGGTATATTTTCAGCTCACTTGGGTTTTACCCCATTGCAGGTACGGACATATATCAACTGGGAGCCCCTTTATTTGAAAGTGCAGTTCTTAAAATGGGTGAAAACCTATTGACCATTAATACGGAAAACTATGACCCAAAACATATGTATGTAAAACAGGTGCTACTTAACAATATACCCGTGGAGCGCACCTGGATCAACCATAAAGAAATAGCCAATGGTGGTAATTTAACCTTCATCATGGCCGAACAACCACAATATTCAATTAACGAACAATCATCAAAATAGACCTTATGAGACTTTTGTTTTTATTATGTACCTTGTTAGTAGCATCATGTAAAGGAAAAATGGATAAATTACCTGAAGTAGTCCCATTAGATCATCCCGCCATATTGGAACAGGAATTTATTTATGAAATAAAAAATGCCCTTACCCCGGAATGTCATGCCTCTACAGTAGAAGTAAGTAATGGGACCGTTATCTCCTCTTGGTTTGGTGGTACCGAAGAAAAGAACGACGATGTGGGGATATGGGTATCCCGCAAAACAGCTGGTTCATGGTCTACCCCTATCGAAGTGGTAAATGGCGTTCAGGAAGATGGTTCCAGATACCCTTGTTGGAACCCGGTACTCTTTAAACCAAAAGACCAACCATTAATTCTATTTTACAAGGTAGGGCCAAGTCCAACGGAATGGTGGGGGCTGTATATGACCTCTGAGGACGATGGAAAAACCTGGTCCAACCCCATAAAACTTCCAGATGGGATTCTAGGACCTATAAAAAATCAACCTATACAATTGGCAAGTGGGGAAATACTTTCTCCTTCCAGCACGGAAGACGACAATGACGGATGGAAAATACATCTGGAACTTAGTGCCGATAACGGAAAAACTTGGTCCAAGACACAAGCCCTTAATGATGGTAAGGAATTTGGCGCCATTCAACCCGTAGTGCTCAATTATGGAAACGGCAAATTGCAGCTATTGAGCAGAACCAAAAATGAGGTTGTAACAGAAAATTGGTCTTCGGATTACGGCAGTACGTGGAGTAAAATGACAGCCACTTCCCTACCAAATCCCAATTCTGGAATTGATGGTGTAAGCTTAAAGGATGGGCGACAATTATTGGTATACAATCCCACTGGTAAAAATTGGGGCGATAGGGTACCTTTAAGTTTGGCCCTGTCCACTGATGGTAAAAACTGGAAGCGCGTGTTGGACCTGGAACCATTAAGGGAAAACACGGATAAGGAGGGGGAAGAATATTCATACCCCACCATGATACAGGCTGCTGACGGAAAGGTGCATATTGTGTATACCTGGAACAGAAAAACGGTAAAATATATCGTTTTAGATCCCCAAAAACTTAATTAATGGGAATGATGGTTAAATGGTTAAAGATTTTGGCTAAAATTTTTGGAGCACTTATACTGCTCCTCGTTATTCTTTTCTTTTTAGGCACCAGCACTATAGATACCACTCCGTATTTTGAAACGCAATACTATAGAAATACTATTGAAAATATAGAGGAAGCCGTTAAAAACAAAACGGAAGTTACAGGGTCTTTACAAGCTGGATTTGCAAGAACAAATATCACCCCTAAAATTGTTAGTGGAACTCCAGACCCCAATAAAGGCGAATTCAACAGCATTAAAATGGCTGGGTATGGTAGTGGCAAAATTGCAACAGGTGTTCACGATTCCATATTTGCCAAAGCAATCGCGATAGATGTCAACAATGAATCCATCGTATTGATCAACGCGGATCTGGTGGCCATACCCGAAAATCTTGTCATTAAAGTAACTGAAATCTTAAAGGGAAAAATATCCAGAAAACAACTTTTTTTTGGAGCCACCCACACCCATTCCAGTATTGGCAATTGTATGCCCGGCTATGTGGGCAAAAGTTTCGGGGGTGAATATCAACCTGAGGTGGTAGCCTGGCTTGGCCAAAAATTTTCCGACCTTATTTTAGAAGCTTTGGCAGATAAACAGCCTGCTCAATTTTCATCGGGTTACATTAAAGTGCCTAATTTGGTTCGAAATAGAATCATAGGAGAGTCCGGGCGACTAAATGACAAACTAGATCTTTTGTCCTTTATTCAGGAAAATGGCAGAAAGGCCTCTATTGGTGCTTTTTCCGCCCATGCTACCGTAATAGGTACCGACAACGAACTTTATACAGGAGATTATCCTGGATATTTCCAAAGGCATTTGGAAGAAAACGGGGTGGACCTTGCCATGTTCTTCGCCGGTACGGTCGGAAGTCATTCCAACAAAGGACTAGGAGAAAAGTTTGACAAAGCGAAATACATAGGGGAAACCCTTGCCGATTCGGCCCAAGTGGCCTTGAACAAAATGGAGCATACCGGAAATATGGATTTAACGGCGATATCTTCTGAAATTGAGATTCCAAAGTTACAATTCCTATATATCTCTGACCGTTTAAGACTTACACCCTACTTGGCAAGGAAGCTAATGCCCGTAATGAACCCTATTCATGTGCAAGCCCTTAAACTAAATAACCTGATTTGGCTTGCACTGCCCTACGAACTTAGCGGGGAATATGGCCTAGATCTAAAGAACGCCTTGGAATTACAGGGTTATAATTCCGTACTCAGTAGCTTTAACGGACAGTATCTAGGTTATATCGTACCTCAAAAATATTACTATTACGACACCTACGAAGCTCGATTAATGGGCTGGTACGGCCCCACCATGGGCGATTACCTAATGGAGCTCAATTATAAAATGGCCAATGAATTAACGCATACCAAGCTATAAAAACATATCTAATGAAAACTTTAAAAAAGTGGTTGAAAATAATTGGGATATCTATCCTTGTACTATTGTTAATCGGGGCATCCTTGGTGATGTATAATTGGCGAGATCGCCATCCTGATTATGCCATCGATCTGAAAATCGAAAACAAAACACCTCAACCCATACAGGCCGGATTTTCCAAGAAACCAATAACCCCTACCATCGTGGATACTTGGAACGATGCCAATGGAAACAACAAATACAGTAAAGACGAAGGCGACACCTTTAATGACAACAACAATAATGGAAAATTTGATGCTTATTGGATAGCCGGAATGAGCAATGCCAAGCCCGCGCAGGGTGTCCATGACGATGTGTGGTCACGTGTCATGGTGATCGACGATGGTAAAAGCAGGATCGCAATGATCTCTATGGATGCCATTGGTTTTTTACATGGTGATGTAATCGACATCAGAAAACGTTTACCGGCCGAGTTGGGAATAGATTACACTTTACTATCCTCCACCCATACACACGAGAGCAATGACCTTGTAGGCATTTGGGGAGAAAATATTTTTAATTCCGGAGTAAATCCTGAAATGATGGAATATGTAAAGTCCCAGACTGTGGCAGCCATTACCGAAGCGGTTCACAATTTACGTCCGGCCAAACTGGTGTTTGCCGAAGATCTATCCGGTGAGGATGCCAAACTCATCAAGGACACCCGAAAACCGATCGTAAAAGCAACTGGAATACATTTGATGCAAGTCTTGGATGCCGAAAACGATACTACCTTGGGAACTATCATAAATTGGGCCAATCACCCTGAAACACTATGGTCCCAAAATCTATTGATAAGCTCAGATTTCCCGCACTTTATACGTGAAGCTATGGAAAATGGGGTGTATAACGGAAAGGAATTGGTACATAAAGGCCTTGGTGGAGTCGCCATTTACTTTTCTGGAGCCATTGGTGGCCTTATGGCCCCCCATCCTTCCCTGGGCATTCAAAACCCCTTTACCGGAGAAGAATATTTTGAACCCACATTTGAAAAAACCAAAGCGCTCGGAGATCAAATTGCACTTATGTCCTTATCTGCCCTACAACAAAAAGGCGATACTCTAGCCAATTCCAATATTTCGTTAAGGGCAAAGACCATTTTTGCCCCCTTGGACAATACCACCTTTAAAATTGCCAGTGGCATTGGCTTAATTAAAATGGGCATGCCAGAATACTTTAAGTCCAGAACGGAAGTAGGGGCCATCCGAATAGGCCCTGCCTTATTTTTGAGCATCCCTGGGGAAATATATCCGGAAATTGTTTATGGCGGAATTGAAGCTCCGGAAGGGCGCGAATATGACATCCAACCTATGGAGATACCACCACTTCAGGAATTGATTACCGACAAGTACAAATTCTACCTAGGACTTTCCAATGATGAAATTGGATATATTATACCAAAGAGTGAATGGGATACGGGGAAACCCTATCTCTACAATGATGAAGGGGACACCTATGGGGAAGAAAATTCATTGGGACCAGAAACGGGGCCGATCATTTACAAGGCTTTGACAGAAGTTATACACGACTTAAAATAAGGGTGAAAAAGTTGCTTTAGGGACCCTATAATTTTAGACCTAAAAGGTACTTCCTGTATTTTCCTATAGTGGTTCCAAGCGGTTCAAGAATGCCCTTGGAGTATGGATTATTTCTCTTTAATTATGTAGAGGGGACCTAATTTTCATCATTTTCCCATAACTTTATGGTCCTGTTATGCCCAGCGCCATTTTTTATGTACACCATTATAGATATAGAGACCACCGGAAACGGAATAAAAGGAAATAAGATTACGGAGATTTCCATCTTCAAATTTGATGGTTATGAAGTGGTTGATGAATATACCTCTTTGGTAAATCCTGAATGTGAAATTCCGTACTTTATAACCGGTCTAACAGGAATTGATGACAATATGGTACGCAATGCCCCAATTTGGGAGGAAGTGGCCCCAAAGGTCTTGACAATGACACAGGATACCATATTTGTAGCGCACAGCGTAAATTTTGACTACAACGTCATCAAAAATGAATTTCAGAATATCGGGATTAATTTTTCCCGTAAAAAATTATGTACGGTAAGATTATCCCGAAAATTGATTCCCGGCTTAAACTCCTATAGCTTGGGCAAATTATGCACTTCCTTGAATATTCCATTGACCGATCGCCATAGGGCAAAAGGTGATGCCCAGGCAACGGTACTCCTGTTTAAAAAATTGCTTAGGACCGATGGTGCCAAGACTGTTTTTAAATCCTTTCTGAATGCACGCTCGCAAGAAGCTACCCTTCCGCCATCCTTACCCAAGGAAATATTTGAAAGATTGCCCAATTCCCCTGGGATATACTATTTTAAGGATGAAAAAGGAACCATTATTTATGTGGGCAAGGCCATTGATATAAAAAAGCGGGTATTGGGCCATTTTTATGACAAGGCCACCAAAGAGGTCCTAATGTGCAAGGCCACGCATGATATTGATTTTGAATTATCGGGCAGTGAGCTAATTGCACTACTAATGGAATCTGCGGCAATAAAACATCATTTTCCAGTGTACAATCAAAGTCAAAAGCGCACTCAGCAAGAATATGCCATTTTTACCTATGAAGACAGAAACGGCGTATTGCATTTGGCCTACAACAAATTAAAATTGACACCCACGCCTCTGACCACTTTTAATACCATAACAGAATGTAGGTTGTTTATGGAAGAATTGTGCAAGGCCTATGGCCTATGTCCAAAGTTCTGCCATTTACAGGAAAACATCTCCAGTTGTTCCCATTATAGCATAAGGAGCTGTTCAGGTATATGCAAAGGAACAGAATCTGTGACCGACTATAATTTCAAGGTAAAAACGGCTATTGAGGAATTAATGCTCAAAAACCAAAATATCGTCATTAAGGAAAAGGGAAGGTCAAAACAGGAAGAGGGATTTATTTTAATTATCAACAACCAATATAAGGGCTATGGATTTATACCCAAAAGTGAACAGGTAAATAAGGTGGACGACTTGGAGAACTTTTTGGAACTCCAGAAAGAAAACATGGACACAAAACGAATTCTTTCAGGGTATTTAAGAAAATACCCAAACAAGGCCATTAATTTATCCCCTATGTCCATTTAAAAAAAGGAACTGAGAGTTATCAAACAAAGGATACCCCCAGCCTATTTTTTATTACCACTGTTCATCAACATCAATACTGCCACAACCAAACCAACACAAACAGCTGCAAAAACAGCAATCATTATGATGCCGTTGCTCCAATTCACTAAGGGTAGGTATTGTAAAATCATATTAATCTATTTTTATTAAGTTGGCTAAAATAAATACAAACAACCCTTTAAAATATGATAATTGTCACTTTTTAAAGTGTCGTTGGGCAAACATAGTTTGTTACCTCATAACCGGAATCCTTTATTTCAGAGAATCCACCGGCAATATCCACTAGGTTATGTATACCCCTACTTTTTAAGATAGAAGCTGCTATAACTGACCTATATCCTCCAGCACAATGCACGTAAAAGGTATCCTCTTTGGGGAACTCTGCCATATGATCATTTAAAAAATCCAAAGGGGTGTTATTGGCTTTTACCATGTGCTCTGAAAGATATTCGGATTCCTTTCGTACATCAAAAACTTTTGTATCTTTATTATTGAGGGACTCTTTTAAATCCTTGGCTGAAATAGAAGTAATTGTATCGTATTCCTTTCCTGAGGCTTTCCATGCCTTAAAACTACCTTTTAAATAGCCCACGGTAGCATCAAACCCTACTCTTGACAATCTTATTATGGTTTCTTCTTCCCTACCTTCAGGTGTCACCAATAGGATAGGTTGTTTGGTATCGGCAATTAAAGCGCCTACCCAGGGGGCAAAACTCCCATCCAACCCAATAAAAATAGATCTAGGAACATAACCTTTAACAAATTCCTCTTGGTTTCTAACATCCAGGATTACGGCGTCCGTGACATTGGCAGCCTCTTCAAATTCATCAGGGGACAGAGCCGTAGTGCCTCTTTCCAAAATTTCCCCAATATCTTCATACCCCTCTTTGTTCATCTTTACATTAAGCGGAAAATATTTTGGAGGAGGCAAAAGTCCATCCGTAACCTCTTTAACAAATTCCTCCTTGGTCATATTGGCACGAAGGGCATAATTCATCTTCTTTTGATTCCCCAAGGTATCCACCGTTTCCTTCATCATGTTCTTGCCACATGCAGAACCGGCACCATGGGCTGGATAGACCACAACCTCATCGGCCAAAGGCATAATTTTTTTTCTAAGACTATCAAACAACAAACCAGCCAAATCCTCTTGGGTCATGTTGGCGGCTTTTTGTGCAAGATCCGGCCTACCTACATCCCCTAAAAACAAGGTATCCCCCGAGAATATGGCATAATCCTTACCATTTTCATCCCTTAATAAATAAGTGGTGCTCTCCATGGTATGGCCAGGGGTGTGCAATGCTTTAATGCTGATATCGCCAAGCTTAAACTCCTGACCATCCTTAGCTATAATGGCTTCAAAAGAAGGATTGGCCGAGGGGCCGTAAACAATGGGAGCGCCAGTTTCCTTTGATAAGGTTACGTGACCACTCACAAAATCTGCGTGAAAATGGGTCTCGAAAATATATTTTATGGAAGCGTTATCTGCCTTTGCCCTTTTTATATAAGGTTCCACCTCTCGTAAAGGATCAATTATAGCCACCTCTCCTTTACTTTCTATATAATAAGCTCCCTGCGCTAAACATCCTGTATATATCTGTTCTATTTTCATCTTTATAAATTTAACTGTTTTTAATAGGTCATCCCAAACTATCCGGAGTAATTGACCATTAAACATTTTCGTTGGCAACCAAAATTGCCATGGATTATTTTATTCTCCAGGTTTTATGTGATGTGATCCATACAAAATAAATCTAAAATCACTTTTACAAAGGTAAATAAACCAAGCCGGTGCGTATGCAACATTAGTTACCAAGGTTCTGATGTGCTACTTTTTCCCTTAAACTGGTAATGGTATTGGGATCATCAAAATAGGCCACTGCTTCCTTTATTTTTACAAACAAATACTTTTTGTCCAAGCATTTAACGATTCCACTTTCAAAAATAATGTCCCTTGTAGGTCCTATAGCCCCGGCAATGTAGAATTGAACATTCATTTGATGAATCTCATCAATGACACTCATTAACATTGTAGAAGCAGTAGAATCAATATAATTAATTGCTTCGGCATTTAATATAACCGCCTTTAGTCCTGGCCCCTTGGCTTTAATATACTTAAAGAGTTGACTTTTAAAAAAAGCCGAATTACCAAAATACAACTGGGAATCGAACCGCACAATTAACAGGTCTGGTCTAACTTCTACTTCGGGGCCAAAACGTTCAATATTCTTGTAGTAGTCGGAACCGTTTATATTTCCCAATACAGCGAAATGTGGCTTGGATGTTCTGTAAACCATCAATAACAAGGACATTAATACCCCAATCAAAATTCCTTCCACTATACCAATGGACAGCGTAATCAAAAAGGTGATCAAAAGTACTAGGAACTCGTCCTTACGCTGTTCCCATAATTGTTTAGGGTAGGAAAGATCTATTAAACCAAAAACGGAAACCATAATAATGGAGGCCAAAGCGGCCTTGGGTAAATTGTAAAATAATGGGGTCAGAAATAAAAGGGTAAGCGCTACCATGACAACGCTTATGACAGAGGCCACTGTCGTTTTTGCACCAGCTTCGTAATTTATGGCCGATCTGGAAAAACTAGCAGTAACAGAATACGACTGAAAAAATGAGCCTACCATATTTGAAGCCCCCAACGCTATCAGTTCTTGATTGGGCTCTATGGTTTCAACCTTATTCTTTTCCTCAAATGCCCTACCAATGGAAATAGCCTCCAAATATCCTACTAAGGCCAGTGTAAGTGCTATGGGCCAAATGTCCCTGATTTTTTCAAAACTAAAATTATGCATCCTAAATGAAGGCAATCCCGCCGGAACCTCCCCAACGACCTGAACATCATAGGCTTCCAAGTTAAAAAAGTAAACGACCAAACTGCTTAATACCACTACCAATAAAATAGCCGGAAATTTTTTAAACCACTTTTTAAAAGAAACAATAATTAGTATGCCCACAATCCCGATCCCAAAATCATATGGATTGGTTTCCGAAATATGTTGAAACGCATTAATTACCAATCGATGAAATTTATTACTACTGGCGATATCTGCTCCCAATAAATGTTTTAGTTGACTAAAAATAATGATTACCGCTGCTGCAGAGGTAAATCCGCTGATCACCGGTCTGGACATAAAATTCACTAAAAACCCCATGCGCAAAAACCCTAACAACATCTGAAAAGCTCCTATCATAAAAGCAAGGAACAACGCCATGGCAATATAGTTCTCAACACCCGAAATTGCCAAGGTCCCCAACCCTGCAGCTACCAAGAGGGAATCCATGGCCACGGGGCCAACAGCAATCTGCCTGGAAGTACCTAAAAAAGCGTATACCAAAATAGGAAGCAAAGAGGCATATAGGCCATAAACCGGAGGCAGTCCGGCAATCATGGCATAGGCCATACCTTGAGGAATCAAAATTATACCCACGGTTATCCCGGCCACCAAATCTTTTCCAAAAAGGTTTTTGTTGTATTTTGGAAGCCAGTCCAAAAAAGGTAAATATCGCCTCATACACCAAATTTAATGTTTAATACCTGATATGTGTGTAACGAAGGTTACAGAATATTAACGGAAAAAATACCTTCCTACGCTTAAATTGGTTATTTATAAAGTTTAAATAATTTATCTTGTGCCTTTAAACCACATAATTCCTTAATACATGCAAAAAATCCCTTCTGTCATCGGATGCCTCATATTAGCATTTTTTCTTTGTCAATGCAGTACTGTAAAATCGGTTTCCCAAGATAATAACGATGAATGGATTTCCATGTTCAATGGAAAAGATATTAATGATTGGACCACTAAAATACACCATTATGAGGTAGGTGATAATTACGGAGATACCTTTAGAGTGGAGGATAGTATCATCAAGGTGCGTTATGACAAATACGAGGGCGATTTTAACGAAAGGTACGGTCACCTATACTATAACACCCCCTATTCCTACTACCATTTTGTAGTGGAATATCGTTTTGTGGGAGAATTACACCCAGGTGCTCCCAGCTACACCATAAAGAACAGTGGGGTAATGTTCCATTCCCAGGATCCAAGGACCATGCCCAAAGAACAGGACTGGCCTATTTCAGTAGAATTGCAGTTATTGGCCGGATTGGAAGAAGGAAAATCTAGGCCCACAGGAAATATGTGTTCCCCAGGAACAGATGTGGTATACGAAGGTAAAATTGACCCAAGACATTGTATCAATTCTACTTCCAAAACGTACTTCGGAGATCAATGGGTGCGTGCAGAGGCCATCGTACTTGGAGACTCTATAGTAACCCATATTATTAATGGCAATCAGGTATTACAATACACCAAACCACAAATAGGCGGCGGTGTGGCCAACCGATATGATCCGGCAATAAAGATCGATGGTAAATTGTTGAAGGAAGGCTTTATTGCCTTACAGGCAGAAGGGCAGCCCATAGATTTCAGAAAAGTAGAAATAAAGAACCTAAAGGGTTGTATGGATCCCAAAGCCGTAAATTATCGCAAATACTATATTAAATCAGAGCCAGAAGATTGCAAGTATAAATAATACTGCGCTCGCCCAGGTCTATTGTATGTTTCCCCCAACAGCTAAACCACTGGGAACTTTTTCGGGAATTTCCTTGTCAAAATTGTCGTCGTTAAGGGTGTTTAAAAAAGAAATAATCAAGGACATATCCTTAACGCTAAGCTGAAGCTCTTTAACAAAGGGGTCGAACATATCCTTGGACACAGAGGGATTTCGTGTTTTTCCAAAAGAGATATCCTCATAAAATTCCAAAACCTGTTTCAAATTTTGAAAGGCACCATTGTGCATATAGGGCGCGGTAAAACGTAAATTCCTAAGCGTGGCCGTCCTAAATGCGAAACTTTCTTGGAATCCACTATCAGGCTCCGGTACTTTATCGTTCTCCGGCACTCCCAACACGTGCAATTTAAAGTCAGAAAACATAGGACCATTATGGCAATTTATACAACCTACGGATTTAAAAAGCTCCAAACCTTCTTTTTCCGAATGGGAGATGGCGTTTACATCACCTGCCATATATTGGTCAAATCGGGAATTGTTGGCAATTAAAGTCCTTTCAAAAGCAGCAATTGCCTTTCCTATCTGAATGCTATCTATAGGTGTATCGGCACCAAAGGCATCCGCAAAAAGTTGTCTGTATTCAGGAATAGCAGTAAGTCTTGTTGCCACTTCTGTTAAAATTTGTGACTTTGGAAAATGAACACCCTTCATTTCCTCCATAGTTTTAATTGGCTCCAATGCCTGTTTTTCGAGGCTCTTTACACGATCGTCCCAGAACATGGGGGCATTTTCCGGATCATAGTCATCCTTTCCGTGGATTCCATTAAATGCAGTGTTTAATATGGTAGGGGAATTGCGTTTCATTAAAGGGATATTATTGGGCTGCTTAAAAACCCTTTTACTACCCAACCCTTGACCGTTACTACCAATGGAAAGATCTAAGAATTCTGCATATCCAGTAGCCGGATGATGGCAACTGGCACAAGCAATATCCTTAGCTCCTGAAAGAATGGGATCGTAAAACAATAGTTTCCCCAAAAGCTCCTTCTCCTTGGAATTTGGATTGTTAACGGGCATTTTGATGCTTTTTGGCAAGGCGCCAACTTTGGCTATTTCCGTGGGTTTTGAGATATCCCTATCCTTCTCTTTTGTAGCATTGCCGCAACCCGCCATTAGTATGGACAGGAATACGACGTACTTACAAAAATCAACCCTCATAGATCTTTACTTTTACCAAGACAAGTTTAGCATTTAATATCCTCAATTACAAAGACTAAACATTTTAAATTTACAAATCCAACACTTTTATTTGATTTCTATATAGTTCTATTTTGCCTTCGTTTTCCATTTTTTTTAACAGTCGTGACACTACCACCCTAGACGTATGAAGGTCATAGGCAATTTCTTGATGTGTGGCATACAATACGTCATCATGGGTAACTTTGGCCTTATCTTGTAAATGCTTCAGTAATCTTTCATCCATCCTAAGAAAGGCAAGAGTATCTATAGTCTCCATAAGCTCCATCATTCTGGCATTGTAACTCTCCAAGATAAACTGCTGCCAAGTTTTATATTTGCCCATCCATGTTTCCAAATAAGCCACTGGAATCATTAATAATTCGGTATCGGTTTCTGCAACTGCCCTGATTCCACTCTTTTTGTTTCCCAAACAACAGGAAAAAGTCATAGCGCAAGTGTCCCCTTTTTCAACGAAGTACAACAACAGTTCATTTCCATCATCATCTTCCCTTAAAACTTTAATAGCTCCGCTCAACAATAAGGGCATAGACTTAATGTTATCGCCGATTTCCATTAAAATTTCGCCTTGACTAACTTTTTTATAAGTACCTACTTTCCTAACCTCCTCTAACAACTCTGGTTCAAAAAGATAACCATAATGTAATTGTAATGCTTCTGTCATTCTTACCGTATCAAATATTAGGTTGTATAATTACCGAAAAAATCCTTTCCAACTTGTTTATATTTAGAAATCCGGTATGCAGTTGTTCCTGACTTACCTCATAGGGATAAAAGGTAATGGGTTCTATGCAGAGCATATTGGATACCTCTGTCCATAACATGAAATTTCCAAAACCTTCCGTTTTTATACTAAGTTCCTTGTCATCCAATAGTGTAATGGCATTGCATTCCAAAATTGGCAGTGCCCTGCTACCTTCAGCAAGGATCTCCTGTAAGCTAATTGTCCTATCATCGGTTTTTACCACTGCTGAATTGGAATGTAACTTAAAGGCCGGATGGTATCCCAACATAAAAGGCATTCCATGATCAGCTGTAATCTTAAATAGAATCTTAAGGCCTCTTTCCGAAATTTCGAAGGATTTTTGGAATTGGAAACTATAGGGCCATGATAAATATTCTTGCGTGGATTTCGCAGGAAATTTAGAATTTTTTATTTGGGTGCCCGCAGCATATTCTTTATTAAAAATTACTTTTGTTTTGGATTCGGAAACATGTTCGTACTCCATTTCCCGCAATAGGCCATGTTGATCTTGTACTGCAGTACCTCTTGGGGTTGTAACCCTAAAATTGGCCTCGTTCGTGGGGCCAATTATGGGAAACATTTCGGTGTCGGAATTTCGCCATCCCGGGCTACCCTTTTGGTGTATGTACTCATGGCCGTCCACTTCGTAGCCAACCAACTCACCAGCGTCGATTTTTACTTTTTGATTATGTAGTTGCAAATTCACCATGTACTTTTAATATTCATCTGAAATTAACCCATTTTTCGGTCTTTGTAAGAACCATGAAACTCTCCAATATTACTACTCAAATTGTATGGCTTTTACCGGAGAAATTTTGGTAATTATATATGACGGTACAAGCAACATCAATAGGCATAAAACCAACACACCAAGATTAAGGAACAATACAGTTAAAAAATCAATGTGCACAGGAATATAATCTATATAGTATTCCTTTGGATTAGGGAACTTAAACATACGAAATTTATACTGCAACCCAATGATACCCAATCCAATGATATTACCCAACAACAGCCCAATACCTATCAAATAAGTCGCGTTGTATAAAAATATCTTACGTATGCTCCAATTGGACGACCCCAAGGCTTTTAAAATCCCAATCATTTGGGTGCGTTCCAAAATTAAAACTAGAAGTGCGGTAATCATATTAATTCCTCCCACGATAATCATGATACCTATGATCAATGCTATATTAAAATCGAATAGATCCAACCATTCAAAAATATACACGTATTTGCCCTTTATTGTCTGGGTATCGAGGTTGGACAAGGTTTTTCCATAAATTTCTTTGGCCTTATTGTCTATTTCGTCAAAATTATCAACAAATATCTCAAAGTTGCCCACTTCGTTATCGGCCCATTTATTCATGTGCTGAATGTGACGCAGGTCGATAAAAATATAGGCGCTATCAAACTCTTCAAAACCACTATCGTAGATACCCGTAATTGTAAATTTCCTTTGATTGGGCATTTTGGATGCATCATCTTCCTTAAAGAAAATAGCAACGAACGAATCCCCCGTTTTCAGTTTTAGTCGGTTGGCCAAAACCCGTGATATTAATGCCTCATCATTGATTTCCCCTGAAAAATTGGGCAAGGCCCCATCTACTAAAAACTCCTGGAAAACCTCCCAATTATAATCAACCCCTACACCCTTGGCTATAATACCCTCAAAAGTTTCCTCGGTCCTGATAATACCGGCCTTAGTGGCTACCGCCTGTATACTTTGTATACCACTGACCGATTTAAATTCGGGATAAAATTCCTGATCAAGGGAAACAGGGACCATGGATACCTTGGAAGTATTGTTGTCGTAGTTCTCTATTTGGATATGACCATTAAAGGCAGCAATTTTTTCGCGTATCTTGTGTTTTAACCCAACACCGGTCGAAATGGCCACCAACATCATAATTACACCCAATGAAATTGCCGCAATAGCTATTTTTATTATTGGTGCAGATATACTAATTTTATGCTCCTTACCTGTAACAAGGCGCTTGGCAATAAAAAATTCTAAATTCAATTTATGGCAGTTTTTTCCGTTTTCAAAAATACAGTTTTATTATTGTTTTTTACGCTTTCTTCTTGTGGAAACCCCACCAAAGCGCATAATAAAGAACTTAATTCCTCAGTTGCGCAAGATACCCTTACCGCTAATCTACCCATTGTCGTAGCCGCCAACAGAACCGAAATCTATCTTCCTTTACTCCGGGGGAAAAAGGTGGGAATAGTAGCCAATCAGACCAGTGTTATCTTTAAAGGTACTCCATCCCTGTCCTTTACCCATATAGTAGATTCGCTATTGTCCCAGAACATAGATATTAAACAAGTATTTGCACCAGAACATGGTTTTCGGGGCGATGCCGATGCTGGTGAAAAAGTAAGCGATGGGAAGGACGAAAAAACTGGACTTCCCTTAATTTCCTTATATGGAAAAAACCGTAAGCCCTCCAAAGAGCAACTTAAGGACATTGATGTTGTACTGTTCGACATTCAGGATGTAGGCGTAAGGTTCTATACCTATATTGCTACCATGCAGTTGGTCATGGAGGCATGTGCCGAAAACAATATTCCAATTATAGTCCTGGATAGGCCAAATCCGAACGGACACTATGTAGATGGCCCTAGTATGGAAACCGAACATAAGGGTTTTTTAGGAATGACCAACATTCCCTTGGTCTATGGTATGACCATAGGGGAATATGCCACTATGATCAACCAAGAAGGCTGGTTGGAAAATAAGGTTTTGGCCGATTTAACCGTTATACCCCTCGAGAATTACGAACATCAGAAAGATTATATATTACCCATTAGGCCTTCTCCCAACCTACCCAACAATACCTCAATTTATCTTTACCCAAGTCTGGGATTATTTGAAGGCACCAATGTTAATGCCGGGCGTGGAACTGAATTCCAATTTCAACGTTATGGTGCCCCCTTTATGGACAGTACCCAATACCAGTTTAAATATACACCCGCCCCCAATTTTGGCTCCAAGGACCCAAAACACAACGGTAAAACATGTTACGGCAAAGACCTCTCACAGACTCCCAAAATGGATTACGTGAATTTGGATTACATATTGGACGCCTATAGGAATACCAAGGATAAGAGTTTGTTCTTTAACACCAGTGGCTTTACAAAGCATGCAGGGACGGCAAGCTTACAAAAACAAATAGTGGCAGGACTTTCCCAAGAGGAAATTAAGCAAACATGGCAAGCAGATATTAACCATTTTAGGAAAATAAGGGCCAAATATCTTATTTATAATTGAGGAGTAGATTCTAAATCCACTTCTTCGGGAGATTTATAGCGCTTAAAAGGAATTTTCAACAAGGCCCCTATGTCCGAATTCTCCTTTTCATTGGGATAGGTATCCACCCCATAAACTATTTGTTCGTTGGGCAATTTAAGGTAGGTACCTAAAAGGCGATCCCAAATGGAAAAAATATTTCCATAATTACTATCGGTGTAGGGCAGCTTATAGTGATGGTGTACTTTGTGCATATCCGGCGAGACTAGTACCCAACTTAATATATCGTCCGCCTTTTTAGGCAGTGAAATATTGGCATGGTTAAATTGCGACAAAACAACCGATAATGCCTGATAAATCATAATTACAGCCACTGGAGCCCCAACCACAAAAGTACCAAAGCACGTGAACGCAAAACGAACCGCGCTTTCCCCAGGGTGGTGCCTATTGGCTGTAGTGGTATCTACCTCATGATCGGTATGATGAACTAGATGAAAGCCCCAAAGTACTTTAACTTTGTGCTCTACCCAATGCGCCAACCATGCGCTCAGAAAATCCAACAACAATACCCCCAAGAATACCTTTAGCCATAAGGGCATAATGGGCAACCAATTGAGTACGCCAAAATTATTGGCCATGGTCCAATCACTGGTTTTTAGCAATAAAAAAGCCAATGGAAAATTTACAAGTATGGTAGTAAGAGTAAAAAAAATATTAATGCCGGCATGTTTTAACTTACTGTATCGCAAGTGAAACAAGGGAATAAGGTATTCCAAAACCCAAAAAAAAGCTATCCCGGAAACCAAAATAATACTACGGTGTGCAGGAGGTATCGTTTCAAAATAGGTATAAATAGATTCCATTTTCTAAATTTACAAAATAGTTACCTTGTTTAAAACGTAAAAAAAAGTGATTTGGAAGTTTTGTAAATACTGGTATAAAAATTAAAACAAATCCCTTTTATTTAAGAGGTATTAATTTTTTCATTTCTTCCACAATATTGTACGCCGCTGGGCAAATTGCTACATTTTTCAGGGTAAGGTGACTAATTTGCTGAAACTTTTTCCTGTCGGTGTGGGGAAATTCCCGACATGCCTTGGGTCTTACATCATAGATGGAACAGTAATTATCCGCTCCCAAAAAAGTACAGGGAACACCCTGCAACACATAATCATTATCCTCGTCCAACCTCAAAAATTGGTCAATAAATTTTTGGGGCTTCATCCTAAAATGCTTCGCAATACGCTCCACATCGGCATTGGTAAATAAAGGCCCGGTGGTCTTACAACAATTGGCACAGTTTAGGCAACCGGTCTTTTTAAACTCCGCTTCATGTAGGTCCTGCATAATATAATCCAGGTCCTTAGGTGGTTTTCTCTTTAGTTTCCCGAAGAACTTCCTATTCTCGTTATGCTTCTCCTGTGCAAGTTTGGGAAGATGCTTAATTACCTCATCCATTATGGAATAAACTTTTAAAAGTTGGTTAAAAGTCCCACATTTGCATGAAAATAACAAATTTATATGGCGAAGGACATTTTGGGCAATGCACTCTTGGATTATCAGTCAGGGAATTATACCGAAGATATCAAGACCTATTCCTCCTTGGATGAAGAAGACATTATTCCTGTCCCCTATTTATTTAGGGACTTTAAAAAAATGCCCACTTTGGAACAAAAAGCCCTGAAGCTTTGCAAAGGTAGCGTCCTGGATATTGGTTGTGGAGCTGGTAGCCATAGCCTTTATTTACAAAAACAAGGGTTGTTGGTCACGGCCTTGGACAATTCCAAAGGAGCCATTGAAACTTGTAAGCAAAGGGGAGTGAAACAAACTGTTTTATCTGACATCCATGATTTTAGCCTACAAAAATACGACACCCTACTCATGCTTATGAACGGCATAGGTATCGTTGGGAAATTAATAAACATCGACTCCTTTTTAACACATTTAAAATCGCTATTAAAACCTACAGGTCAGATTCTTCTGGATTCCAGCGATATAATTTATATGTATGATGAAGATGAAGATGGGGGATATTGGATTCCGGACGACCAAGATTATTATGGGGAGGTAACTTTTGAAATGGAATATAAAGGGGAGAAAAGTGAACCCCTGGATTGGTTGTATTTGGATTACAATACCTTGCAACGCGCCGCAAACGCCAATAACTTGGCCTGTGAACTTGTAAGCAAAGGAAAACATTACGACTATCTAGCTAAACTTACGCAAATAAGGTAATACCTGTGGAAATTTGTCGTTATCTTTAAACTAAGATGCCCTTATTGTAAATTTATTGAAAATGAAGAAGTTATCCATTTTGCTTTTCTTGACCTTTGCCCTTATCCTAGGTTGTTCCAAAGACTCTAATGAAAGCGACGCCTTAAAGGTAGACAAGACAGCAAATTTAAAAGGTCCCGGCGATTCTGCCAATGAATTCCTTTCTGACTCCAAATTTAAAAACTTGGCAATCGAAATTGGTTATGTAACCAATTTTAAACCAACTGAAGCAGCAATATCCAGCTTTTTGGACTTGATAAACGCACGTGCCCATAAAGATAATATCAGCATCATTTACAAAGAATTGGACTCCCCGAAAAAGGACAGTTTAACCGTGGAGGAAATAGCAGATTTGGAAAAAGAAAATAGAACCATCTACAATAATGGGGACACCTTAGGGCTTTATATCTATTTTACGGATGCCGCTTCCAGTACCGATGACCCCGAAGAAGATTTGGTCACCCTTGGGGCTGTTTTCAGAAATACTTCCATGGTTATTTATGAAGCCACAATCCGAAAATTGGCCGCCAGGAGTACCTTAATTAACAATTCTACTGTTGAATCGGCCACTTTGAACCATGAAGCAGGGCATTTGTTTGGCTTGGTAGATCTAGGCACCCCTTCCGTAATAGACCATCAAGATCCGGACGCCAAAAGCCACTGTAATTTACAGAATTGCCTTATGCGGGCAGAACTGCAATTTGGTTGGGGCATGGCCAAAATGTTGACTTCAAAAAATGGAGCAATTCCCAATTTTGGTGTGGAATGTATAAAGGACCTACAGGCCAATGGCGGAAAATAGCCTTACAACTTACAACCCATGCGGCGTAAGGGCACTTAGCCGGTTTCTTAAAAAAATAATTCCTAATTTTACGCTCAATAGACATAGAATATTGTTATGAAAAAAATAATTACCACAACTAATGCCCCAGCCCCTATTGGACCTTACAATCAGGCTGTTCTCACTGGCAATACCCTATACATTTCCGGGCAAATACCATTAGATCCCAAATCGGGGGAATTGGTATCTGGAGATATAAAAAAGGAAACCGAGCAATCCATGCAAAATTTAAAAGCCATTCTTACCGAAGCAGGAATGACTTTTGAAAACGTTGTTAAATCATCGATTTTTGTAAAGGATATGCATCAGTTTGCCCAAATAAATGAGGTATATGGTGCGTATTTTGATTCGGATACTGCCCCTGCAAGAGAAACTGTCGAGGTGGCCAATCTACCCAAATTTGTAAACGTTGAAATATCTATGATTGCCGTTAAATAGTGCTTTGGTGAAATTCCACTAGACCTTCTATAGGCCTTTGTCTTATAACGCCTAGAATTAAATCATTTCTTTCTACAACTGTTGCCAGTTCCTCACGTAAGTAATAGGCTATACTGCCTACAAAACTAACGGGAACCTTTGTTGCCAATTCAAACTGCATGATGTAATTATTTACAAACTGCTGAAAGCCTTTGTCTATAACCCCCCTGCAATATGGATGATTCTTATTTTCAACAATGAATCTGGCAAACGTGGCAAGATACGTATTGGGATTAGGTTGCTTGTATAGATTCTCCTTGATCACATCGGCATCCAAATTGTATTCCTTGGCAAACTTGGTCGCCAAATCCATTGGGATTTTATTAAAATAATAATCCCTGATCAATTTCCGTCCAAAAAAGTTACCACTACCATCATCCATAGGAATATACCCCAAAGAGGTAACCTTCTGATGTAATTTCTCACCATCGTAATAGCTACAATTGGAACCTGTACCTAAAATACAAACTATTCCGTGCTGCCCTAATTTTGTAGTTGCAAATATTGCTGCATAGGTATCTTCCTTTACGTCCGCCTCGGCATTTGGAAAAAATTCGTTAAATATCTCGGTCAAGAATTTTTTCATCCTATCGGTACCGCAACCGGCCCCGTAGAAAAATAATTTAGTGACACTCTCCCTATTCTTGGAAAGTTCAAAATTATTGGCCAAACGGTCTTCGATTACAGGACGGGTCAATACTTCAGGACTTAATCCTAAAGTCTGGGTCATGAACAACTGGTTACCCTTCTCATCCAAAGCAATCCAGTCCGATTTTGTTGCGCCACTATCTACAATCAGTATCATATAACAAGTTTATTAAAAAAGAATCCTGAAAATAAGCAAAATATGGCTCACTTTCAGGATTCATTAAATTAATACCAATAAGTTTATAATTTGTGTATGTATTGTGCTAGGTCTACCAATTTATTGGAATATCCAGACTCGTTATCATACCAAGAGACCACTTTAAAGAATTTTGAATTCAATTCAATTCCAGCACCGGCATCAAAAATACTGGTTCTTGCATCTCCAATAAAATCTTGGGAAACCACCGCTTCTTCGGTATATCCTAAAATTCCTTTTAATTCACCTTCAGAAGCCTTTTTAAATGCTTTTTTGATTTCTTCATAAGAAGTCTCCTTCTCTAAACGAACCGTTAGATCCACTACGGAAACATCAGCAGTTGGGACACGGAAAGCCATACCTGTTAATTTACCCAACAATGATGGAATAACCTTGGTAACGGCCTTTGCTGCACCAGTTGAAGCTGGAATAATATTTAATAGAGCACTTCTACCACCTCTCCAGTCTTTTCTGGAAGGACCATCAACTGTCATTTGAGTGGCCGTTGTAGCGTGAACCGTAGTCATTAAAGCTTCTTCGATTCCAAAGTTATCGTGCAATACTTTAGCCATTGGAGCCAAACAGTTGGTAGTACAGGAAGCGTTTGAAACAATTTTATCGGAAGCTTTTGCCTCTTTATGGTTAACACCCATTACAAACATAGGCGCATTGCTTGAAGGAGCTGAAATAACCACTTTTTTAGCGCCACCGTCGATATGTGATTGAGCTGTTTCCAAAGTGGTAAAAATACCGGTACATTCGGCAACAATATCGGCACCAACCTCATCCCACTTTAAATTTTTAGGATCTCTTTCGGCAGTAATTCTAACCGTTTTACCGTTCACAACCAAATTACCATCCTTTACCTCAACGGTACCATTGAATTTTCCGTGTACAGAATCATATTCCAACAAATAAGCAAGATGTTCTACATCCAGCAAATCGTTAATAGCAACTACATCTACATTATCTCTTTCTACAGTAGCCCTAAAGACCAATCTTCCAATTCTACCGAAACCGTTAATCCCTATTTTCAAGTTTGACATTTTTATTGTTTTTAATGTTTAAAATTATGTTGTCATGATATCGGAAACCCGCATAAGCTCCTTATCAATCTTTGTATGCCCTTTTATTGCCTTACTGATCGGCGTAAGCGTTATAGTATTATCTTGAATACCCACCATTAAGTTGGTTTTCCCTTCCAACAACGCTTCAACTGCCTTTACACCCATTCTACTGGCCAAAACACGATCAAAACAGGATGGAGAACCCCCTCTTTGCATATGCCCTAAAACGGATACTCGAACATCATAGATAGGAAGGTGCTCTTCTACATATTCCTTAAGTTCAAAAACATTTTTACCAGTTTTATCCCCTTCGGCCACCACTACTATACTAGATGATTTCCCAGATTGTTTACTGCGTTTTAAAGATTCCAATAATCTTTCAAGCCCAAGATTTTCCTCTGGAATCAATATCTCTTCGGCTCCTGCACCAACACCCGCATTTAATGCGATATGTCCAACGTCCCTTCCCATAACCTCTACGAAGAAAAGTCTATTATGAGAACTGGCCGTATCCCTAATTTTATCTATACATTCAACAGCGGTATTTAAGGCTGTATCAAATCCTAACGTATAGGTGGTTCCAAAAATATCATTGTCGATAGTACCCGGAATTCCAATTATAGGAAAATTAAACTCCTTGTTAAAAGTCAATGCACCGGTAAAACTACCGTCTCCACCAATAACAACAAAAGCATCTATTCCAGCAGCTATTAGTTGGTCATATGCTATCTGCCGGCCCTCTTTGGTCCTAAATGGCATACAACGAGCCGATTTTAGGATAGTTCCGCCCTTGTTAATTATATTGTTGACGCTACGTGCGTCCATAACCTTAAAATCACCTTCCATCATGCCCTCATACCCTCTGTAGATACCAACACATTCCACTTTTAAATAAGCACATGTACGCACAACTGCCCTAATAGCAGCGTTCATTCCCGGTGAGTCTCCTCCTGATGTAAATACACCAATCTTTTTTATTGCTGAAGCCATAAAAATTTTAAAAGGCAAAACTAGCAAACTTATTTCAATAAATACGCGACTTTGGCTTTAATTTGACAATAGTGGAGCACTAAAACGTTTGCGTTGAATATTTTCTTGGAAATTGTTAAATTCATAATCAATATTTAGCAAAAAGTGATTTTTTCCTATTTGCAAAAATCAATTAAAATAGCCTTTAAACCAACTATTTGTTCTTTCCTAAAATTTTAAGCATTAGCTCTTTAAAACTATTAAAATCTACCTGATAGGAAAGTCCAACACCTTGGGTATATCCCTGACGATCTGCAAGAAATTGTTGAATTTCGTTTTCCCTGTTGAATATTTTTGCGCTCAGGGTCCCTTCTTCGTTTAGTAGAATCTGAACTTCTACATCCCCTGCAACCACCGTTTCCGATACTCCGCCTACCGGAACCCCTACCCTTCCGTTTAGCAGCACCCGATCGCTGATTTGGGTGGACAAGGTTACCCCCACCCTATTTTCTGTCTGTATATCGGTACTTCTATCCAAAATACCTTGCTCATAGGACAGGCCTAAATTTAGTTTATCGTTATCACCTGCCAATAAGGAATTGAGGATACCTGAGGCAGATTGAAGTAGGTTCCCTGTAACAGCTTGCTGATTGATACCTGTTTGGTCATTGACAAAAGAGCCTTGCGCCAATAAAAACAGGGCATTTCTTTCGGCAATCGTAGGATCTTGCAACCTATATTCCAATTCGGATTTAACTATGGAATTGGTACCCGGAAAATCGATTCTCCAATCAATAATAGGGCTTTCCAGCTCTCCGGTAAGTCTTACTACAACATCGGTGGGTATCCTTCTGGTGTACCCAGGATTATCCAACAATGGAGCCGGATTGGCATTAAGGGAATAGACCGCTTCCATATTTAATTGGGCCGCCAAAGGCTCCCTTTCCCAGGTAATATTACCTCCCGGCTTTACCTTAAAGGTTTTATCCACTATTCCACCAAACTTATAGCGAAACTGCCCTGTTACCACCACAAAATCCCCGTACATATTAAACTTCCCATTGGTGTTAATTTCAATAAACAAAATCCCCGCACCCGTACCTTTCAAAGAACTGCCTGTTTTGGTATCCACAACAATTTCAACCTCAGCATCCGGGGTTACATCCAGGTTAAAGGCCAGTTCCAGACCCTCCACCTCTTTTAAAACCCGTTGTGTAGGATCAGTACTATCTGGCTTTTTACCCACAAAGTTTATAAATGAAAAATCGCCAACACTTACCACATCGCTGATCGGAATCTTCAAGGAAGTCCCCCTTGCCGTTGCGCCATCTACGTTTATGGTAAGGGCATTGGTTGGTCCAAATATTCTTCCTGTACCATTTAAATACCCAGCTCCATAGTACAATACTTCTTCCTTGAAGGGCGTATTCAGAATCAAGAAACGGTCATTATTGGTATCTACGTCCAGATCTAGGCTCCAATCCTTAAATAATTTATGTGTTATTGTACCGTCCAGGGTAGCTTTGGTCTTCATGGCTACGTCCGTAAGTTTAATCTTTTGAAAATTAAAGGTCTGATTGGTCAAACTCACCTTGGAAAAGGGCGCAAAACTGTAATCAACGTTTAAATAAGGAATTGCAATTCCGGCCTCATTTAGAGATAAAACCCCACTCCAAATGGGATTGTTTATAGGCCCCTTTAATATGGCGCTACCCTGCAACAATCCTCTAATATTCGTAATAACACCTTCGCCCAACGGACTAAATGGTTCTAAGTTGAACTTGTTGAAATCCACTATTAGGTTAGCTTGGGGAATCTCCTCTCTGTTAGATATATTACCTACTACGCTAAGCTTTTCAAACCCCTTATCCACCAAAGAGGTATTCACAATAAAATCTGTCAAATCCCTATTCCCAACTATGCCAATGGCCAGATCGCCCAATGTAATATTGTTGATTCCAAAATTTTTAATATTCAAATTCGAGGACGGCAGATAAACATTATCCCTTTGCAAAACGTTCAAGGTACCATTTACTTCCCCATGTAACTTTAGACTATCTATGGCCGGGGTTATCTTGCCAAGGGTTACAATTTTAAACTGAAGTTCTATATCCTTATAAGTTGAATCGGCCAATTGCCCCCTTAACCTGATCTGCTCCTGTTCATTATTGTTCATGACAATTTCCTCAATAGTAATACTATCCAGTGTTTTATTGAGAATTACCTTATTCTTGTTATTGCCGTCCTTGTTCAGTATCCATTTATTCCCTTTAAAACTAATATCCGAAGTTTTTAAGCCGATAACGGATTTATTTTCCTTATTAAAGGTATGGTAGAAATTTAGGTTATAGCTATCATTATATTCGCTTCCTCCACGAAACTCCGTTCTAAAGAACAAGGTGTCCTTTAAGGTGGTATTGATCAAATTAAAATCCTTTACATCGTAGTAGGGAGTGGCAAGATCACCTATGGATACATAGGTATTAAACAAAGGGTTCTTATTGTCTATCTTTACATCTATACTATCCAATTGATTGCCATAAGCAATTATACTAGGTGATTTAAACGTTAGCTTAAAATCTCCGTCATCGGCAATGATATTTCCTTTTATAAAGGTGTTTGGGTCAAATTTTACCTCAGGAAAAAACACATCCACAATCTTGTTATAGATTTTAAAATTAAAGGCCAACCTTTGATTTTTTGAAATATTGAAGGGCCTATAATTGGTGTAAATACTTCCCAAAGAGTTTTGTAGTAACCTACCCAGTTCCTTTACTTTGAAATTGCCTTTCAAAAAACCGGTAATGATATCCGGGGAATTTATATCTATAATTCGGGTACTGTCATTTTCAAAGTTGGACGAAACCTTAAAATCCTCAAAATAGTAAGTGTCGTTTTTGTTCTGATAATTGGTTTTGGTAAACTTTATATCCCCCACAATATTGTCCAAGGAATTTCCGGAAATATCCATATTTACATCCCCTTTAAAAATGGAAACACTATCATTTATAAAGTTTATTTTTTTTAGATCTGCATAATCTACCGAGGCAATAAAGTTGAAGTTATTTCTGTTTTCGGCAAAATCCGCCAAACCTTTAAAACTAAACTTTATATTTTCGTCCTTACACAAAAGGGACCCATCAAAAAGTTGTTCTTTTATAATACCGGAGACGCTGATATCCTTATAATCGTAGCCATTGAAATTTAAGGAATACACCTGCCCAATTACTTCGGTATTTAAATATTCCATGACAACACCCTTCCCCTCCACATTAAAATCCAAGTTCGTGATCCCCACGTCCTTTCTTTCAATTAGATTTCCAAGATCAAAATCGATCAAAGAGACAAATCCTTTGTAGGAGGCATCGTCTATATGGTCTATATCGGTTAGTTCTAGATCCACATAACTGCTCCCAATAAGGGTGTTAATGTTGGCTTTGGCATTTATTGAAGATTCTGTAATGAGGGCATCCCCACGTACCGTAAATTGGCCCAGTTTCTGAATGGAAGATGGTAATACATCCAATATATTGGGAAGTAGGGCCCTAAGCTCATAGTAATTGGAAGTAACATTCTTCATGTTTGCCGTTAGGGCGAATCTACCATCCTTGGCGAACAAATTCTTAAAATTAAAGTCCCCGCGGATACCAGTATTGTCCATAGTTAAAAACAGGTCGTTCGTGTTTAAATCATTCAACACCCCGTCCGCTACAGTTGAGAAGGATACTATTTTATCACTTCCAAATTGATTATAAAGCAGGTTCACTTCATTCAAGGCCACTGTAGACTCAATAAATTCTGCATTAATTTTCACCTTGTTCAAAAAATCCCTGAAGTCCTCCCTATCATAATCGAATACTACTTTACCCAAAATATGGGATTCAGGAGTCTTAATGCTTAAGGAATCAAAACGCATTTGCTGCTTTGTATACTTAAATTCAGTAGCCATTTTTTCCACTACGACCCCCCTTGTACTCCTAAAGGACATTTTCTCAATATTGGAATTTACGTCCGGGCCAACTATAGTAAATTGGGAGGCCGAAATGTTTAGATCCTCAAAATTCAACATTTCGGTAGTCTCTCGATTTTCATCAATAAGCTTAAATTTACTATTCCTTATCTCGACATCCGCAGAAGAAAAATAAAATGGGGGCGTTCCCGGTTTACGTGGTTTTTTATCGTCCAGTTTATCAATAAAGACCTCTAGGTTGGTATTGTTATTGTCCTGGTATGTTTTAAGCTTAAAATTGAGTCGCTCTATAGCTATATCACCAAACTCCAATTTACCATTCACCAAATTGCGGACATTTAAGATGGAAGTACTTAAATTATCAATGTAAAATAGGGTGTCCTGTTTATAATCTTCAATATAAACACCCTTTAAAGAGGTATCCCACGAAATTAAGGAAATCCTTAAGCGCTCAATATTAATATTAGTCCCAAATTCTTTATTGATTTCTGTAGTGGCGTACTTGGCAAAACGAGTCTGGACAAATGGCAAGGAAAGTATTACACTACCCAAAACGCAAATAAGAACGAGCACCAAAAATACTCTGACTAGGATTTTTCTTAATTTTTTGATAGGGCTTTATGTTTTACCTTTGTACATTCAAATTTTATTCCAAACAACGTGGAAAATAAAACTATTTATATTCTTGCCATTGAGTCCTCCTGTGATGACACTTCTGCTGCGGTATTATGCAACAATAGGAAGCTGAGCAATGTTGTGGCCACACAAAAAATACATGAGGAATATGGCGGGGTTGTTCCCGAACTAGCCTCAAGGGCGCACCAACAAAATATTGTCCCTGTGGTACACCAAGCGTTAGCCAAAGCAAATATCGATAAAAAACAGTTATCCGCCATAGCTTTTACACGTGGACCAGGACTTATGGGTTCTTTATTGGTCGGAACCTCCTTTGCCAAATCCCTGTCCATGGGTTTGGACATTCCTTTAATTGAGGTAAACCATATGCAAGCCCATATTTTATCGCACTTTATAGAAGAAGAAAATTACAAAATACCCACCTTCCCCTTTTTGGCAATGACCATTAGTGGAGGCCATACTCAAATTGTATTGGTGAAGGATCATTTTGATATGGAAATTTTAGGGGAATCACTGGATGATGCTGTTGGGGAAGCTTACGATAAAAGTGCTAAAATATTGGGACTACCCTATCCAGGGGGACCATTGGTGGACAAATATGCCCAGTTGGGCAATCCGAAGGCCTTTCCCTTTCCTAAGCCCAAAGTGGACGGACTCAACTTCAGTTTTAGTGGCCTAAAAACGAGTATACTCTATTTTATTCAGCGGGAAACAAAAAATAATCCAAACTTTATTGCTGAAAATTTGAACGACATTTGCGCTTCCATCCAATATACCATCATCAATATTTTAATGGATAAATTAAAAAAGGCGGTTAAGCAAACCGGAATAAAACAAATTGCCATAGGTGGTGGCGTCTCGGCAAATTCGGGCATAAGACAGGCATTGAAAAATGCCGAAAACAAATGGGGATGGACATCCTATATCCCAAAATTTGAATACTGTACGGATAATGCCGCCATGATAGGTATTGTGGGATATCTAAAATATAATGAATTAAACTTTGTGGATCAAAGCATTACCGCAAAGGCCAGATATGTGATTGAATAAAAATGCTCAAGACCGGGAAAGCGTTCAGGTTTCTGGGTGGCAGATAATATATTCTTGAAGTAAATCATTTTCACGGAATTTGTATCTTGAACCTTATTGAATAATATGGCATATAACGAACAATTTGCACAACGTATTAGGGCCAATTTTGAAATGCAGCCCCAATCCGTTCTCGCTAACATTACCGAAAAGAAAATGTTTGGTGGACTTGCCTTTTTGTATAGTGGAAAAATGACCGTAGGCATTATAAAGAACGATCTAATGGTAAGGGTCATATCCGATAAAATGGAGGAGATCTTATCGTCTATTCATGTGAGACCTATGGATTTTACAAAACGCCCCATGAAAGAATTTGTTTATGTCGCCCAAGAAGGAATTGCCACTGAGGAACAGTTATTAAATTATATTGAATTAGGCCTTGAACATGCAAAAAAAAAATTAAGTAATCTGTAATCATTAGTATTAAACCATGCAACTGTTCTACCATCCTGAATTAGAAAACAACTCGGACCAATTTATTTTTCCAACTGATGAAAGCAGGCATATTTCAAAAGTTCTGCGTAAAAAATCAGGAGATATCTTGCAAATTACCAATGGTAAGGGCCTTTTTTTTGAGGCGGAAATACTGGCTCCCGACCATAAAAAATGTACCGCTAAAATTATTTCCAAAACTCAAGTACCCCCAAAACCATATCAACTTCATATGGTGGTGGCCCCTACCAAATTGAACGATCGTTTCGAATGGTTTCTGGAAAAAGCCACGGAGATAGGGGTTCATGAAATTACACCAGTTATTTGTGACCATTCCGAAAGAAAGATCATTAAAATGGATCGCATGGAAAAGGTAATTCAATCGGCCATGAAACAATCCTTACAGGCTTACCTGCCACAATTAAATCCGGCAATCACCTTCAAGGAGTACCTTGCACAACCAAAAAGTGGTACGCTTTACATAGCGCATTGCGAGGAAGATCAAAAAAAAGAACTATCCCATTTAGCTATTGCCCATAAAGACACTACCATATTAATTGGGCCAGAAGGGGATTTCTCTACTGAAGAAATACGATTGGCCCTAGAAAACGGATTTCAAGCCGTAGCTTTGGGCAACACTAGGTTGCGAACCGAAACCGCTGCCATTGTAGCCTGCACTGCAATAGCCTTAATTAACTTATAAATGGCCCTTTAGAGCCTGTCTTAAAGGGCAGTCCAACTTAAATCCCTGTAGACCAATAAAACTTCCCGCCAAGACACCATAGTAGGATATACGTGGCCTTTTAGTTTTTTAACTCGCTAATATTCTTAAATTTGAATACCTTAATTTTCCGAGTTTACATGAAGTTATTATTTGCTATACTTTTTATTTTTCATTTTTTTGTGGCCACAACATTACATGCCCAAGAAATTGCCATTTTAAAATACGGCGGTGGCGGTGATTGGTACGCCAACCCCACTGCACTTCCAAATCTAATACAATTCTGCAACCAGCAATTAAGGACCACAATCGACCCCAAACCGCAAACAGTAGAAGTAGGCAGCCCCAATATATATCAATATCCCTTTTTGCATATGACAGGGCATGGCAACATATTTTTTACTCAAGAAGAGGCAGAGAACCTAAGAACCTATTTATTGGCAGGAGGGTTTTTACATATAGATGACAACTATGGTATGGAACCTTACTTGCGCAAAGAACTGGCCAAAGTATTTCTGGAAATGGAACTGACAGAGTTGGGGGCAGACCACCCCATTTTTAAACAGCAATTCCAATTTCCCAAAGGACTGCCAAAAATACATGAGCATGATGGAAAACGACCCCAGGCGTTTGGTCTCTTTGATCAAAACCGTCTGATCCTGCTGTTCACCTTTGAAAGCGACCTTAGTGACGGATGGGAAGATCCCGAAGTACATAACGACCCTAAAGAGGTACGTTTAATGGCTTTGCAAATGGGAGCCAATATTATCTCCTACGTTTTTAAAAGTTAAAATATGACCTCAAAGACTATTGCCGATGGTATCTTAAGGGCTCTTGGAATTGTGGTAGCCATTCTTATCCTTATGACTTTCCTGTATAAAATTAGCGCTGTATTGGTTTACATCGCCATAGCAGGGGTGGCCAGCTTAATTGGGCGGCCCATTGTTCTGTTTTTTCGTAAGAAGTTAAAATTCAACAACACCATAGCCGTTATTATAACCATGATATTCCTTGTTGGGATTGTTGCCGGAATCATTGCCCTGTTTGTTCCATTGTTAATTCAACAAGGGCAAAACCTATCCTTACTCAATATAGATGCCTTACAAGTTAATTTAGAGGATCTATACGGACAGCTCTTGGAATATTTTGGTGTTAAATCCGAAGATTTGGAACAAGGCATTAAGGATTCACATTTGTTTTCGAACTTCAACTTTGGGGTTCTCCCAGATTTCTTAAATTCAGTTATCGGAATTTTGGGCAGTTTTAGTGTAGGGCTATTTTCCGTATTATTTATAGCCTTCTTTTTTTTAAAGGACAGTAAGCTTTTTGAGGATTCCTTACTTACACTAATTCCTCAAAAAAATGAAAATAGATTTCAACACTCCATGGAAACCATAAAAAATCTACTTTCTAGATATTTTGTCGGCCTGGTCTTTCAAATCCTAATCTTGTTTGTTATTTATTCCATAGTCCTGTTCATCTTTGATATAGAAAATGCCATAGTGATCGCCTTCCTTTGCGCACTTCTAAACCTTATTCCCTACATAGGCCCCATCATTGGTGGAATATTGATGGCTGTTTTAACCATGACCAGCAATGTGGGGGCAGATTTTAGCAGTGTAATTTTACCCAAAACTGGCTATGTTATGATCGGATTTATCATTGGTCAATTGGTAGATAACTTTTTTTCACAACCCTTTATTTTCTCAAACAGTGTAAAGTCGCACCCCCTGGAAATTTTTCTGATCATCATTATTGGAGGGTTACTTTTTGGGGTGACAGGGATGATTATAGCAGTACCGGGATACACCGCTATTAAAGTTATTCTTAAGGAATTCTTTGAAGAGAATAAAATCGTAAAATCCCTCACTAAAAATTTATAATTCCATCTTGAATAAAAATATTTTAACATCTAAAATTCAGGATTATTTAAGCGAAAATTTAAGGGCCGACCTTATTACTATTTTGTTAAAACCGTTGAATTACGAGGGTGTAACCAACAAGGAAATTGCAGAACAAATTGAGGCCAAGAACAAGTGCAAGGATAAACTTCCCACTTGGTTCGGCACGCCCAATATTTACTATCCCAATAAACTAAATATAGAACAGACCTCCTCTGAAGTTACCGCACAATTTAAAGCCGGACTGGTAAGTGGACAGTCCATTTTAGATATGACAGGTGGTTTTGGGGTTGACAGCTATTTTTTTAGTCATCGCATGGAAGAGGTATATCATTGCGAAATGAACAACGACCTATCCGAAATAGCCAAATATAATTTTAAGATATTGGGCCGGACGAATATCCATACCCTCGCAACGGACGGAATAGCTTTTCTAAAAAATTCGGAAGTTACCTTGGATTGGGTATATATAGACCCCTCTCGCCGCCATGACGCCAAAGGAAAGGTTTTTTTATTATCAGATTGCCTTCCAAACGTTCCCGATAATTTAAGCCTTATTCTTGGGAAGGTAAAGAAAGTAATGATAAAGACCTCCCCTTTATTGGATATATCGGCCGGCTTAAAAGAATTGGACTTTGTAAAGGAAATTTACATTATTGCAGTTAAAAATGAAGTTAAGGAAGTCCTTTGGATATTGGAACAATCATACCAAAATGAAGTTTTGATAAAAACGGTAAACCTGTCAGGATCGGAAATAGAAAGGTTCAATTTTAAGAATGATGAAGAAAAACTGGCCCATTCCTACTTTTCCCACCCCCAAGAATTCTTATACGAGCCCAATTCGGCCATCTTAAAGTCCGGAGCGTTTAAAACCATTGGAAATGCATTTAACCTTTACAAACTACACGAACACTCACATCTGTACACCAATAGCCAACTACTGGAATTTCCAGGAAGGACGTTTAAAATTGCCAAAACCATTCCCTTCAACAAAAAGGAAATCCAAAAACTCAACTTAGGCAAGGCTAATATTACCGTGCGTAATTTTCCAATGAGCGTAGCCGAAATAAGGAAAAAATCCAAAATTAAGGACGGTGGGGAAGTATATCTGTTTTTTACCACCAATCCCACGGGTGAAAAAATTGTTATTGAGTGTTACAAAATAGCAGTTAAATTAAATTAGCTGCTTCAGCTAAAAATAGGAGACATGGCTATTGCAGTAAAGTGTATCACGATTGAAATAATAAAAATTAAGACCCCCATCAATCACAATTCCATTTAAAATTAGCCACCTTATCATTGGATGCGGTACCAAGATTGTAATGCCACCATTCTGTACGAATGGACCAAAATCCATATTTCTCCATGGTCTCCTTCAAAATCAACCTATTGCTCAGGACAAGCTGTGGTAGATCCAAATTATCATGATAAGCCCTTTTTCCAAAAAAATCAAAATCCGTACCCATATCCAATTCCTCACCCTGCAAGCTCACCAAGGTAATATCCACCGCACCACCCTTATTGTGGATGGACCCCTTCACTGGATTTGCTACATACTGCGGATTTGGAACTATGGCCCACATTTTATACTGTACGTCATTGGGGCGATAGCAATCGAAAAATTTTATTTTATACCCTTTGCCCATTAATTCGTTGTTGGCCAAAAGAAGTGCTCGGGCCGTCTTTACCCTTGTGTAACACTCTGCACAATCGTATACCTTGGCCTTTAAAAAATTATTTTCCGTTGCATAACGTAGGTCATACACAAAATCATCACTATAATCGGCCAACCTAACAAACAGGGTATCTGCCAAACCATTCAGGGATTTAAGTTTTACCACGGGCAATTCTTCCTTCTTGCTGTTTGCTGTTTTTATGGTATCTATAACCTTCGATTCAATCTTTTCCTCCTCGACAATAGGATTATTAACCCTTACTTCCTTACAGTTAAAGAAAAGAATTACTGTAAAAAGCGCCAATCCCTTATAAACAACCAAAGTCCTATTCATTTTTTTCTTTACCAAATATAAACTCTTCCAACCAAACCACAGCTGGTCTATTCCTTTGTTAAATAAACTCAAAAGCCTCTAAATAGAGGCTTTTGAGTTTAATATCATTTACACATAGATAGATGGAAAATTACTTTAAGCCTTCTAAATACTTTAAGCTTTTAGGTACTTGGGCCACCACTCTGGAACACTCGTCCTCTATAAACATGTATTTTATTCCCAATCTTTTAGCTTCGGCCACTACCCCAGAAATATCCACTTCCCCAGTCCCCAATACCACATTGGTCTCCACATCAGCATGGCCGGTATCATCTTTTTTGGTGCCTTTTTCCATATCCTTTAGGTGCATCAATATAAATTTTGAAGGATATTTTTTAAGCAATTTCATGGGGTCGGCACCGGCAAGTTGCACCCAGTACACATCCATTTCAAAATCGAAGTAGTTGGCATTCTCCGCCATGTAGTCGAACAGAGTACCCTCTCCATAAGGCCTAAACTCATAACCATGGGCGTGATATGCCAATTGCAGGCCCTGTTGTTTTAAGAGCTTTCCCGCTATATTAAAGACTTCAACCGCCTTTTTGGTTTCTTCTATTCCAAAAGTATTTCCATCGTGTGGTATCCATGGGCACATTACGTATGAAGCGCCATAACTTTTGGCCTTTTTTATAACCTCCAGCGGCTTATTGGCCAAATCTTCAAAGTCAGCACCAATACTAACCACCTTTAATTTATTTTTGGCCAGTAAGCCTTTAAACTCTACCTCTGGCATCCCATAGGAATCCCCCCCTTCCAGAGCGGTAATTCCCCATTCGTTGATCATTTTTAGGGTACTGGGAATATCCTCCTTGAATTCATTTCTAAGACTGTACAATTGCAATCCAACTTCTTGTGCCGTTACAGCTGTATTTCCGAAAAATACTATGGCTATCAAAAATAGCCATATCGATTGTAATTTCTTCATCTTATATAATTACATATATTTTAAGCACCTTAAAAATAACTCCTAGGTCAATAAATTACCTTCATCATCCCATTCTGCCATATCGTTGCGTTTACTTTGGTCCACGCATTTGGCCAACCATTTGGGATCATAGGATTTACCGTGTTTGGCCAGAACATTTTCTGGCACTCCGTCCCATATGTTGGGAGAGTTTCCTTTGTAGCCCAAAGCCTCTATTCCTTCCTTGGAAGTATAATAACCCGTTACGGTTAAGTTTCGAATCAGGGAAAAGAATTCTTGCTCATAGGTTGGATTTTCCTTAACAGGAAACGCAATGGCATCCAAAATCTCCTTTTGTTGTGCTTCGGTTGCGGTTTTAAATTCAACACCATACTCTTTATTGCTCTTGTGGTCCAACCACATTAACCCCCCTTGTAGCGGAGTTTGGTACGAAGGAATATCCTTTGCCATGAACTCAATAAAATCGGGCACCCCGGCGTCGGTTGCACTGCCATAAGTCCCATTCGAAGGTAATATTAAAGCGCACAACACACCTAATGTTGCCATTTGATGTTCATTAAAAAACTGTTCGGCATACAGCTTATCCAATAACTTTTTTTCTTCCGGGGTTCGTCCAAAAAATTTTTCGTCTTGTTCTAGGGCTGCTGCAGCTTCGGCCTCACCTTCGGTTCCAGGTTTACATCCATTTAATGCCAGTCCGCCTGCTACACCACCAAGAATAATGGACTTTATACTTTTTCTTCTATCCATGATATTAGATATTTTGTTTTTTCAATTGCTCAATAATATAATCTGATGTTCTCCAAGCCAAGGCCAAGATGGTCCAGGTAGGGTTCTTATCTGCCTGTGAAACAAACGGCCCTGCATCCACAATAAAAACATTATCTACATCGTGTAACTGCTCCCATTTGTTTACTACGGAAGTTTTTGGATCGTTCCCCATTCGAGTGGTACCCACCTCGTGGATAATTTCTCCTGGGTTCAGCAAACCATAGTCCCTATCTTTTCCAGGAGCAGTTCCCATTACCTCTCCGCCCATATTATGGATGATCTCCTCAAAGGTTTCGTGCATATGCTTCGCCTGAAGACGCTCATGATCGGTCCACTGGTAATTAAATCGTAAAACAGGTATACCAAATTCATCCACTCTTCCCGGGTCGATCTCGCAATAATTGCTTTCTAGCGCTATTGACTCGCCCCGTCCGGCTAAACCTATTGTGGCTCCATAATATTTTTTTACATCTTCTCTTAGTACATCACCGTAACCTCCAACTTTTTCGCCAAAAAATTTATTAAGATCATTCGGATTAAATCCAAAGCCGTAGCTCGGCATACCTAAACCTCCCCACATTTCAATATGATATCCTCTGGCAAAATCAAGATTTTTGTTGTCCAGCCACCATGGAGTATAAACGTGCATACCACCTACCCCGTCTTCATTGTAGATCTCACGGTTCATTAAATCTGGTATAAATCCACTTCTACTGGCACCGGTGGAATCATGTAGGTATTTACCAACTACGCCACTACTATTACCAAGGCCTCCAGGGTGTTGTTTACTTTTAGAATTTAAAAGGATTCTTGCCGAACTACAGGCCGAAGCTGCCAAAACAACCATTTTTCCCTTTAATCCGTATTCTTTACGATCTTCCTTATTAATATAGAGTACGCCTGTAGCCTTACCTTCTTCATTGGTGGTTATCTCGCGTACCATTGAATTTACAAACAAGTCTATTTGTCCGCCATTTTTTTGGGCTGGAAAGATTAAACAACTTCCCGCAGAGAAATCGGCATAAATCTGACAGGACCTACTGCACTGCCCACAATAAAAACATACACCACGATCATTGTTGATTTTCTTGGTTACCATGGACATCCTGGAAGGGATGACGGGAACATTGGATTTTTTAGCCCCATCTATATAATACAGCTCGTGCAGTCTAGGCTTGGGAGCAGGAAGAAAAAAACCGTCCGGCTCATTTATCATACCTTCCTTAGACCCAAAAACACCTATTAATTTATCTACCTTATCATAATACGGCTTAACATCTTCATAACCAATAGGCCAGTTATCCCCTAAACCATCTACATCCTTGTGTTTAAAATCGCGCTCACTAAAACGCAAAGAGATACGCCCCCAGTGATTGGTTCTCCCGCCCAACATCCTAGAGCGAAACCATGAGAATTTTGATCCATTTTTTTGGGTATAGGGTTCCCCTTCAATTTCCCAACCTCCATAGGCTGCATCATATTCCCCAAAAGCCCTAGTGGTACTTGCGCCTCTTCGGGGAGATTCGTATGGCCATTTTAATTGTGTAATTTGTTCTGGGTTTTTGGGATCAAAAAATGGACCTGCTTCTACCACGGCCACTTTTAGTCCGGCTTCTGATAATACTTTCGTGGCCATACCACCACCGGCACCCGACCCAACTATGATTACATCATAAATAGTTGACGATTCTTTTATCTGCATACTCTGAAAAATTAATTTTGAGGTTGAATATAAGTTTAAAAAGAGATTAAATTAAAATTTTTTATCCAAACAACCTCAAAATTCATGTAATTTGACATAAAACCATTGTTAAATGACAATATAATATTAGTGGCGACTAACCCTTGGCATTGGTCTATAAAATGAACTTCCTATACGGTTAAGACATAAAACGGTGCTGGAATTTAATTACAGCTCCCATTTAAAAAGAGGAATATTCCCTAGAAATTTTTCAACTGCTCTAGAGCTTTAAATGAAGTGTCCATTTGTTTTTAACAATGAAGGATTTTCATTGTTCAGAAATCAAGGAATTCCATTTTGAATAATTATCGCAAGTTACCAGAGTCTTATTCATTTGCCCTCTACGAATTACTTATGCTTATGACCTTTACATATAGCTCCACATAAATCAGAAAATAAGTAAAAAAGCCCCAATTTTGGGGCTTTTCATATATCCTTAAGGTTAATATAAATAAAGATCTTTCCTTGAATATCAATATTAAAGTTACCTATGTTAAAAGGTTGCCTTGGTCATCCCAAGTAGCGATTTCGTTTCTGGTACTCTGATCTATACATTTGGCCACCCATTCCGGGTCGTATGCCACACCATGCTGATCTAGTACATCCTGGGGAACACCATCCCAAACGCTGGGCGTATTCCCTTTATAGCCAAGTTCGGCTACGCCTACTTTGGAGGAATAATAACCACAAATGGTTAAACCGCGCATCAAATAAAAAAACTGTATTTCAAGAGGTTGCCCGTCCAAAGATTTTTCAGGATCATGGTAACAAATGGTATCCAATATCTGCTTTTGCTGCTCCAAGGTCGCTGATTTAAATTCGGTTCCGAAATTGGTATTACTCTTATGGTCCAACCACATTAACCCCCCTTTGAGCGTAAGCTGCAACTCAGGGACATCCTTGCCCATAAATTCTATAAATTCCGGAACCTCTGCCTCTATAGGCCCGCCATTTGGACCTTTAGGAGGTAGGATTACCGTACTCAATACGCTTATGGTCTCCATTTCGTGTTCGGTAAAAAGTTGTTCTGCATTTAATTTTTCAATAAGCTCCAACTCCTCTGCAGTACGACCAAAATAATGGGTATTATCGGCTGCCGCAACGGCCTCGTTTGCCGTATCGACTCCATCGGTCTTACAGCCATGAAAGGCCAGTGCAGATGCACCCGCACCAAGAATTATTGTCTGTATACTCTTTCTTCTATCCATGGTCTAGATATTTTGCATTTTTAATTGTTCTATAATGTAATCACTGGCGCGCCAAGACAAGGCCAAAATGGTCCAAGTACAGTTCTTATCAGCCTGGGAAGTAAATGGTCCTGCATCTACAATAAAGACATTGTCCACATCGTGTAATTGATTGAATTTATTAGTGACCGATGTCTTGGGATCATTACCCATTCTGGTAGTACCAACTTCATGGATTATACGTCCAGGAGCCTCTAGCCCATAATCGCGGTCTTTACCTGGTTTTTCCCCTAACGGCTCTGCCCCTAAATTGTGAAAAATTTCCTCAAAGGTGTCCTGCATATGCTTGGCCTGCTTTTTCTCATAATCTGACCATTTGTAATTAAACTTCAATACCGGGATACCAAATTGATCCACCGTTGTAGGGTCTATTTCACAATAATTATCCTTACGCGCAATACCTTCGCCCCTACCGGCAACCCCTAAAACGGACCCATAATACTTCTTGACATCATCCCTTAAGCTGTCTCCATAACCTCCTACTTTGAGTCCAAAGAACTTATTAAACTCATTGGGGTTAAAACTAAAACCATAGCCAGGCATCTTCATTCCCCCGCCGACTTCAATATGATACCCTCTGGGGAAATCCAATTTGGAATTATCTCCCCACCAAGGTGAGTACACATGGTTACTGCCCACCCCATCTTCATTATAGGATACTTTTCTGTTCATCAATGCCGGCACGAATGCAGCTCTACTTGCCCCAGTAGAATCGTGCAAATATTTACCAACAACATCACTACTATTACCCAGTCCGTTAGGATGTTGTTTACTTTTAGAATTCAAGAGAATACGGGCCGAACTACAGGCAGAAGCTGCCAAAACCACTACCTTGGCTTTTAATTTGTACTCTTTTCTATCGTCCTTACTAATGTACGATACCCCTGTGGCCTTACCCTCTTCATTGGTGGTCACTTCCCGCACCACACAATTGACGAATAGTTTAATACGTCCACCACTTTTTTGAGCTGGAAATATTAAACAACTTCCTGATGAGAAATCGGCATAAATTGAACAGGAACGGGAACATTGCCCACAATAGAAACACACACCCCGGTCCGTATTAATTCTTTTGGTTAGCATAGAAAGTCTACCTGGAATGGTAGGTATTCCTGCCTTTTTGGCCCCATTTATATAAAAAATCTCATGTAATCTTGGTTTTGGCGGAGGAAGGAAAAATCCATCTGGGTCATTTTCCAGGCCTTCATTGGTACCGAACACCCCGATTAATTTATCCACCTTATCATAATAAGGTTTTACATCATCGTAACCTATAGGCCAGTCCTCACCATGGCCGTCCCTAGTCTTCCCCTTAAAATCCTTTGGTCCAAAACGCAGGGAAATCCTCCCCCAGTGGTTTGTACGCCCCCCTAACATATGTGATCGGAACCAATCAAATTCAGTACCAGGTTCACGGGTATAGGGTTCCCCTTCTATCTCCCAACCGCCATAAGCGGCATCAAATTCACCAAATGCCCTGGTTGTACCCTTTCCCCTCCTGGGAGATTCGTAATTCCATTTTAATTGGTTCATGGTTTTTGGATCTGCCGGATCAAAAAACGGCCCAGCCTCGACAACTGCCACATTGAGACCGGCATCGGCCAACTGCTTTGTAGCCATACCTCCACCGGCTCCCGAACCAACAATGATTACATCATAAATTTCTGAGGATTCTTTTATCTGCATACTTCGAAGAATTAATTATAAGGTTCAATATAAGTTTGAAAAGAACTCAAATTAACTTTTTTTACACAAACAACCTCAAAATTCATGTAATTTGACATAAAACCATTGATAATTGATAATATCTTATTAGATGGAGCTAATTCTAAAACTTGACCATTCCAGGTTATAGCATTAATAGCTTCGAAATAAATCAAAGCATAGGGAGTAAAACTCTTGGTGCCGAATTATGTCTTAAAAACCGTTCTAGAAATTATTCAATTGCTCAAGTGCTTCCTGGGTTGTGGCCACAGGAAGTTTACAGGTGTGGTCCTGACATACATAAATAAAAGTGCCATCATCGGCATAGCGACCTTTGAACAAAGGCATTTCACTACTCATATTACTTCCTACAATTAATGTATTGGGCAAATTTTGTTGCTGTAATTCGGACAACAATTGCTTGGCATCATCACCAACAACGGCAATTTCATAAAAAGGCAATGCAGATTTCAGCAATAGGGAATTCCATTTGGAATAATTATAGGCATTTTCCTCCAAGACGGGTATCATCGCAGAAAGCATAGACCTGGCCTTTAGCATGGCCTCCTTGTCATAATCTATATGCCCAAGCAGGAACAAATTTTCTGCCATCATAGCATTGGGCGAAGGCAGTACCCCATCATCGGTTTTAATTATTTTAGCAATTAATTCGTTATTGGAGTTAAAACTGTACATGCCCGAATTTTCGTCCCTAAATTTGATTTTGGCAATTTGATTCATTTTTTTGGCAAAATCCAAATACTTGGAAGTCATGGTTGAACCGTACAATTTTAAACTAGCATTGGCCAAAAATGAATAATCCTCCAAAAATCCATCACTCTTTTTACTGCCTTTTTTATAGGTATGCACCAACTGATCTTTGTCAAGACTATTTTTCTCTATAAAACTGAAAATTGCCTCCGCCTTTTCCATGTAAGCAATTTCCCCAAAGGTATTATAGGCATCCACCAAGCCCGAAATTAATAAGGCATTCCAAGAGGTAATAATCTTATCATCTGTAATAGGGCGAATTCTTTTGTTCCTTGCTGCCAATATTTTCTCTTGCCATTTGCTTTGGTAGGTTCCCAAATCTATAGAGGAAAGATTATTATCTTCCATAAACTCTTCATCGCCAGTAGTCCTAGAAAGGATATAGGTGTCATTTTCCCAAATATTGGAACGTTTAATATTGAAATATTTGGCGAACAATTCAAAATCCGACCCTAAAATGGACTTTAGCTCCTCCTCTTTCCAAACATAAAATTTACCCTCCTCGCCTTCACTATCGGCATCGATGGCCGCATAATAACCTCCGTCAGGATTTTTCATCTCCATATCCAAAAAGGAAATGGTTTCTTCCACCACCTTTTTATACAGTGGCTCATTAAACACCTTATAGGCCTTGGAATAAAGGCTAATTAACTGGGCATTATCATACAACATTTTTTCAAAGTGGGGCACCTTCCACTGTGCATCCGTACTGTACCTATAAAATCCACCCGCTATATGATCGTACACTCCACCCCAGGCTATTCTATCCAAGGTGGTTTTTACAAAGCTTTTGGCCGACTCATCATCTGTTAAAACAGCATAATCCAACAAAAAATCCAAATTAACGGGAATCATAAATTTTTGCGAGCCCTTATTCCCGCCCCAATCAAGGTCCCAGTTATCCTTCCATTTTTCTACGCTTTTATTTAAAACTTCAGGGGTCAACATTCCGGTATCGGAGGTAGGCTGTATAACATTTACTTCCTGTATCCCCTTGGCTACCATATCCGCATACTCATTGGCTTTTTTGGGATCATCCTTATACAGCTTGCTGACTTGGGACAAGACTTTGCTCCATTGTTCCTTGGTATGATAGGTTCCACCATAAATAGGCTTCCCATTGGGCAGTGTAATTACATTCAAAGGCCAGCCTCCGTTCCCATTAATGAGCTGTAAAGCGGTCATATAGACATGGTCCACATCTGGTCTTTCTTCCCTATCTACTTTAATACTTATGAAGTTTTCATTCATCAATTTGGCCACTTCCTCATCTTCAAAAGTTTCTTCTTCCATAACATGGCACCAATGACAGGAGGAATAACCAACACTTACCAAAACCAACTTATCCTCCTTTTTGGCCTCTTCCAAGGCCTTTGGGCTCCAAGGCCTCCAGTTTACAGGATTATGGGCATGCTGCAACAAATAGGGACTCGTTTCATGAATAAGGTCATTGGTATATTTATGGTCGTTTTTCTGACCTTTTATATCGGAACATGAAAATAAGATCATTGCCATGAAAAAAAATAGATTTACAAAAGAAAACCTAAGGCAGTAGTTACGCATCATAAATACTAAATTTTGTTGAGTTTTGAAAAATACAACAATTGATGTCAATTATTCAAGAATTAATTAAAGTTCTACCACCATATAAAGGTTAATTTATAGACGGATCCAGCTTTTTTTGTTTTATAAACCATTCATAAAGCTCATCAGTTTCATAGGCCTTGTCCCAAGCGTTATGACCAACACCCTTATAAATTGTAAAATCCACATTATATCCCATTTCTTTTAATTTAGCGACCATTTCCTTGGATTCAGATATAGGAATGGACTTGTCCTGATCTCCGTGAAAAACCCTAATGGGTAAATTTTTATTTATCCATGAAGCATAGGGCACAGGTGTCATTCCACAAACTACGGCCAAAGCTGCAAACTTATCCGGATATTGGACGGCCATTTCCCAAGCTGCCCCACCTCCCCTGCTAAGTCCGGTAAGGTAAATTCTATTTTTGTCCACCTTGTTTTGTGAAATAATAGTATCCAAAAGTTTATTTACCGCTCTAGTGTTCCACCACATTTTTTCGTTGGGATTCTGCGGTGCGAGAATTAAAAAAGGAAATTTCTTGCCACGGCCAATAAGTTTTGGAGGACCAATGCGCTTAACGGATTTTAAATCCCCCCCTGATTCACCTCCACCGTGTAAAAAAAGTAATATCGGAAACTTCTCGTCGGGATTTAACTCATAATTTTCAGGGTAATATAAATAGTACCGCAATGTTTCCGAGGTAGCAACCTCCATTTCTGAATGTACCAATTCTGGTGAAGATTGGGAGGCACAGCCTTCAAAAATAAATAGGCAGCAAAAAATTAAAACTATTGATTTCATCTATTAAATTTATTCTTCGTTAAAGGTTTAATGGAGTTTATCAAAAACATATAAGTTGGCATCAAATTTTTAATCCTTTTCATTTCATGTGTATTGAATTCATATTCCATAGAAAATAATGTGATTTCCCCAACCACTAAAATTGGGTTGAAAATCCGCAAATTGATGCTTTTTTATTCAAATTACTATGTATATACGTTTATTTAACATTCTGGATTATTCCTTAAACAAATAATAGGATAATAGTTATAAAAGTCAAAAAGTGTTTTCTTTTAGAGTTTTCAGTTTTACTTTGGTACTTTTATCGTGGATAACAAACATTTTAGTATGAAGAAAGTCATCACTTTCGGAGAAATTCTCCTAAGATTATCAACCGAAAGACACCTTCGTTTTTCGCAGGCAACAAACTTCAACGCTACCTATGGAGGAGGAGAGTATAACGTTGCCGTATCCCTGGCCAATTATGGCTTTAATACCGAATTTGTTACACGATTGCCCAAAAACGATATTGGGGATTGTGCACTACAGGAAATTAGAAAATTCAATGTTGCCACTTCAAACATTCAGTTCGGTGGTGACCGTTTGGGCATCTATTTTTTAGAAACCGGAGCCGGTACACGGGGGAGCAAGGTGGTCTATGACAGGGCCAACAGTGCCATTGCTGAAATAGAGGTCAATACCATAGATTGGGAGGCAGTTTTCAAAGGTGCCGATTGGTTTCACTGGAGCGGGGTAACCCCTGCTATTTCCAGTAATGCTGCTGCTGTTTGTTTAGAGGCCGTTAAGGCCGCCCATAGGTTGGGCATCACCATTTCATCCGATTTAAATTATCGCTCCAAATTATGGAAGTACGGGAAGGAGCCGAAAGATATTATGCCAGAATTACTCAAGTATAGCAACGTTATATTAGGGGACTTGGATACGGCCTTTTTTATGACAGGCCAGGAAAAGCAAGACCCGGATTATCAAGATATGGACTCGTTGCCCGAGTTATACGACCTCTTGTACAATAACTCTCCCGACCTCAGCTATGTAGCCACTACGCTGCGTTATTCGGTTAATGCTTCCCACCAAAAAATTGGGGGAATCCTGTATGATGGAAAAAAAATACATTACGCAAAAATAAGGGAAGTAACTCCTGTGGTAGACCGTGTAGGTAGTGGGGATGCCTTTATGGGAGGATTAATATATGGCCTATTGCAAGATACCATAGACAATCAGCACACTATTGATTTTGCTGCGGCAGCCTGCTGTATAAAGCACACCATAACAGGAGATTTCAACTTGGCCAGTCTTGAGGAAGTAGAGCTATTGGCAGGTGGGGATTCCTCGGGAAAAGTAAGTAGATAACAACAAGAAGATATATATGTCACAGTTTACAAGAATAGAAGTTGCCGCATTAATGAAAGAAACAGGGCTTGTACCCTTATTTTATCATCCAGATGTGGAACTGGGAAAAAAAATATTAAAGGCATGCTATGACGGTGGTGCTAGATTGATAGAGTTCACCGCCCGTGGGGATTTTGCCCACGAAGTATTTGCAGAATTGAATAAGTTCGTCATTAAGGAATTACCCGAAATGGCCGTAGGTGTGGGATCGGTAACCGATGCGGCAGCTGCTTCGCTATATATGCAAATGGGGGCCAATTTTATTGTAACCCCCTCGTTTAGAGAAGATATTGCCATAGTATGTAATCGCAGAAAGGTAATGTGGAGTCCTGGTTGTGGCTCCCTAACCGAAATTAATAGAGCAGAGGAACTCGGCTGTGAAATCATAAAATTGTTCCCCGGCGCCAATTACGGACCAAGCTTTGTTAAAGCCATAAGGGGACCTCAACCCTGGACCAACCTGATGCCAACTGGCGGGGTAACCTTGGAAAAATCCAATTTGGAAGGCTGGTTCAATGCAGGGGTCACCTGTGTGGGTATGGGTTCCAATCTAATAAGCCAATCGGTATTGGAAAACAAGGATTACAGTGGTTTGGAACATACTGTACGGAAAACTCTGGCGTTGATAAAGGAAATACGGAATTAGAAAATTGGGCCTTTAAATTAGCTTCCCAATTTATGAGTAAAAGAAACCCTCCGATTTTAGTTATAACGGAGGGTTTTTCTATAAAGCCCAATTCAGTATTTTCCCAATACTTGGAATTTATTAAATTTTAAAGGGATTTCCTTATTCCCAATTCGAGTCCTCTTAATTCTGCAAGACCCCTAAGCCGCCCTATAGCGGAATACCCAGGGTTTGTCTTTTTCCTAAGGTCATCCAACATTTTATGGCCGTGATCTGGACGCATTGGCATTCTCAAATCCTTCCTTCCGGAAGCGCTTCTTTTTAGTTGCTCTTCCACCAAAGCTTTTAGTACACCATACATATCCACGTCCCCGGCCAAATGATCGGCCTCGTGAAAATTACCCTTTTCATCCCTCGCCGTACTTCTCAAGTGCATAAAGTGAATACGGTGTCCAAGGCGCTTTACCATGCCCACCAGATCATTGTCCGCTCTCACACCGAAAGACCCGGTACAAAAGGTTAGTCCGTTATTAGGACTATCCACTGCATTGTACAAATCCAAAATATCCTGCTCCGTACTTACAACCCTTGGCAATCCTAGAATTGGATATGGGGGGTCGTCTGGGTGAATGCACATTCTTACCCCTCCTTTTTCGGCTACCGGAATAATACTCTTTAAAAAAGAAAACAGATTTTGCTTTAATTCCTTTGCTCCAACTTGATCATAGGTGGCCAATATCTTATTAAATTCCTTAAGGCTATACCCTTCCTCTGCCCCTGGTAGACCGGCAATAATATTTTGAACCAATTTCTTGCGATCTTTTTCCGAGGTTTTCGCCAAATATTCCTGGGCAGCTACCTGTTCCTCCTTGGTATACGATTTTTCAGCACCAGGACGTTTTAACAAGAATAGTTCAAAAGCGGCAAAAGCATCTTTTTCAAACCTCAAGGCCGTAGACCCATCTTCCAGTTCAAAATCCAGATTGGTACGTGTCCAATCCAACACAGGCATAAAATTATAACAAATTGTATCTATTCCACAGGAAGCCAAATTGGATATGGTAGTCTTATAATTCTCCACATACTGCTGATAGCCTTCCTGTTGTGTCTTAATGCTTTCATGTATTGGAACACTTTCTACTACGGACCAGCTTAAGCCTACCGCTTCAATAGCAGCTTTTCTCTTCGTAATTTCCGCCACAGGCCAAATTTCCCCATTGGGAATATGATGAAGGGCACTAACCACACCGGTAGCTCCGGACTGTTTAATATCCAATAAACTAACGGGGTCATTGGGCCCATACCATCGCCATGTATTTTCTAAGGTCAAACTCATTAATTCTAATTTATTTTAAAATGTATCGTTCCAAAAGCAACAATTCGGTAAAACTATTTCAATTCGGCCATTACTGAAAGGAAATAATTCACCAATATATTAATTTTAAAAGTAATGCAAGGACCCTACACGGGAAAGATTAAAAAGTATAACAAAATATATTTTATACTTAAACTTGGTTAAAATTCCTTATCTTTTTTAGGCATTTAAATACTTTATACTACTTTTATCGATTCAACCAAAAATGAACAAAAAATCTAGCTATCCATGATTAAAAGTAAAATCGACAAGGTTACCAGTTTTGAAAAACGGTTTGAAAAAATCAACACGGTAATCTTTGAATCTTCAGAGGTTGCGTCCAAAGCAGCTGCGGCTGAAATTGCGACATTAATAAAGAAAAAACAAAAAGCTAAGGAGATGTGCGTCCTTGGACTTGCCACAGGTTCCACTCCAAAAAGGATGTACGCAGAACTTGTGCGTTTGCACAAGGAGGAAAACCTTAGTTTTAAAAATGTGATAGCCTTCAACCTGGATGAATATTATCCAATGGAACCGGATGCCATACAAAGTTATGTGCGCTTCATGAAGGAATTGCTATTTAACCATGTAGATATTGAACCTGAAAATTATCATATTCCGGATGGTACCTTGGCAAAAAAGGATATTGCGGATTATTGTAAAGAATACGAAGCCAAAATAGACGCCTTGGGTGGGATAGACCTTCAAGTCTTAGGTATTGGTGGCAATGGGCATATTGGTTTCAATGAATCCGGTTCCCTCCCCAATTCCAAAACCAGACTGGTTACCCTGGACCACATTACCAGAGTTGCGGCGAGTAAAGATTTCCAAGGATTATACAATACTCCAAAAACGGCGATAACGCTGGGAATAAAGCAGATAATGAAAGCCAAGCAAGTATTGCTTATGGCTTGGGGTGAAGGTAAATCATCTATCATTAGGGCTTCTGTCGAGGGACCTATAACGGAACAGGTACCTGCTTCCTACCTTCAGGATCATCCCAATAGTGTCTTCATCCTAGACAAAGGATCTTCTACCAAACTTACCAGGATTAGTACCCCATGGATCGTAGAGAAGGTAGAGTGGGATGAAAAAATGATCAAGAAAGCCGTTGTTGGTCTAGCGCTTAGGTTGGAGAAAGCAGTTCTTATGCTTACTGAAGCCGACTATATTGAAAACGGTATGAGCGATTTACTGACAGAAGTAGGTGACGCCTATGACATTAATATTAGAATTTTTAATAAGCTTCAGCATACCATAACAGGTTGGCCCGGAGGAAAACCCAATGCAGAGGATAGCAATAGGCCCGAAAGAGCGAATCCTGCAAAAAAACGAGTGCTTATTTTTAGTCCGCACCCTGATGATGATATAATTAGTATGGGAGGTACTTTAATGCGTTTACAGAACCAAGGGCATGAGGTACACGTTGCTTATCAAACCTCAGGAAACATAGCTGTTGCGGACGACGAAGCATTGAGATTCTCTGATTTCGTGATCGATTACAACCGTTCCTTCGGACTGGACAATAAAAAATCGGTTGAAATTTACAAAAAGGCCACTGAGTTTATTAAAAACAAAAAGACCAGTGAAATTGATATTGAAGAGGTAAGAAATATCAAAGGTCTTATACGTAGAAGTGAAGCTAGGGCTACCAGTTATTATGTTGGCCTTACGGACGATCAGATACACTTTAACGACCTACCTTTTTATGAAACCGGTACCATTGAGAAGAATCCTCCAGGCGAGGCAGATATCAAGATTACCATGGATTTGATCGAAAAAATTAAACCCCATCAAATTTACGCCGCTGGTGATCTAGCGGATCCACATGGCACCCACAAAGTGTGTTTGGATATTATTTTTGAGTCCTTAAAACGGCTTAAATCAAAACCTTATATGAAAGATTGTTGGTTATGGCTGTACAGGGGAGCATGGCAAGAATGGGATATTGAAGATATAGAAATGGCCGTACCTATGAGTCCAAGTCAAGTTTTAGCAAAGAGATATGGAATTTTCAAGCATCAATCCCAGAAGGATGGTGTGGTATTCCAAGGATCTGATTCCAGGGAATTTTGGCAACGTGCAGAGGATAGGAACAAGGAAACTGCAGCCAAATACGATGAATTGGGATTGGCGCATTACGCTGCTATGGAAGCATTTGTCCGTTATAAATTTTAAACTAAAATTTGTTTATAAACACAAAAAGGCTGCCCAATTGGGCAGCCTTTTTTATACAGATAAGTTTTGTCTAAAATTCCAATTCAAAATACAAGGTACTGGCTTCGTTTTCATCTGTAATATCTTCCCCTTTCAACACCTCTCCTGTGCCATTCAACAACTTTAAGTTAAGCTTCCAATACCCGGTCATGGTCAATGACAATTTCCCATTATAACTTTTAGCACTGCTATCATAGGTCAAATCTACATTGTTAGGGGAACTATGGTTACCCATACCAGGCATACGTGGATCTAGCGCAACGGTGTAATTTTCCACTCGGGGAAAGCTCATCATATTTTCCATTTTAAACAACATAGCCTGTATATCGTTAATGGCCACTTGTGGTTCTGTGGGTTCAACCATGGCCAAGACATATCTTACATCATCACTCCCCATAAAGGAGGTCACCTTTTGATTACCATCGCTAGGAGCTGTAACATCTATAGTTTCCGTCAAAGTATATTCCTGACCCTCCACGGTATAAGTAAAAGTTATGTCCCAAAATTCATCCGCGTTTCCCGGCATTTGAAAGATGATGTATCCTTTGGCAACCGTATTATGTTCCGCAGAAATAGAAAGGTCGGATTTTGGACAGGAATGATTCATACTCATCATATGCATAACGGGCATCCATGTAATTTCCGGGTCGGAAAAATAGCTTTCATCGGCATTGTCCTTTATACGCACGAAAATTTCATTGTACCCGGTAGTAAAACCATTCTTCCCTTCAGAATAGAGCTCCAAGCTGTGCCCGTTGGCAGCGATGTTTGCAAGCAGATTAAATTCTGCCATTGGATTTTCATCCATTTTCGGGGTGTCGTCCCCATCGGATGTACAAGAACTTAAGGCCATGGCTACTATAAATGTTGCTATAAATGATTTTATTGTTTTCATTTTGTTTATTGTTAAATTAATTTATTGAATATGAAAGTGTTAAAAAGAAATTTCTCCCCATGCGCGGAATGTTTTTCCAATCGGTGTAGGTGGAATAATTTTCATCAAAAATATTCTCTACCCCGAATTTCGCATACATTAAATCGTTGTTAAAACTGAAGGTCTTGCCAAAGGTCAAGGAACAAACGGTATACGCCTGAGTCTGATCTTCCCCAAAATCTGGATTATAGTTCACCTGTTTAGCAGCCCCGGTCATCCTTAAACCGGCAGAAAATGATCTGCTGTTATATTGAAGACCCGATCGATATGAAAATGGACTTATAAATGGAATATTCTCCTGATTATTGTCCGTACCTAAATGGTAGGAAATTAATCCGGACCATTTCAATTCGGGTAGAATTGTGTATTCCATATCCAATGAGGTGTTGAACAAATTGGCATACTTCAAGTTCTTATAGATCTTGACCCCATCCGCACCAATGGTCATTACACTAAGTGAAGGATCAACCTCTCCAATGATATAATCTTTGATGTGGAAATAATTGGCCTCTGCAGTGAACTTAAATTTGGATTTCTCCCAGGAAATCTTGGTATTGGCCTCCATTGATTTTTCGTTTACAAGTCCGGGATCCCCTATATAATCGTGGTTATCAAAGCTATTGAACAAATAAAACCCATATCCCTCGGTAACGGAAGGCGCCCTATCCCCATAGGATAGACCCGCATTCAAATGCCAGGGCATCCACATCTTATGCCATTGTCCAGAAATACTTTTCTGGAAGCGTGTTTTGGATTTTTCCATCTCCGGATAAAAAATCCTTAGACTGTTCAATCCAAATTCGTCCGCCACATTCTGATTCTGCACAGTCATTCTGGTAGCTATTTTTAAAAAGCTTCCATTTAAATTGAGCTCATCCTCTACATAGACCCCACCAT